>ERZ808240.675-NODE-675-length-43797-cov-26.258081_pt1 | contig 43797 bp, 35 predicted proteins | sample MGYA00521084_ERZ808240 | MGnify/ENA primary metagenome ERZ808240 (study PRJEB31516, sample SAMN03275571) | gut metagenome | biome: mammalia-associated habitat; material: feces | host: Papio cynocephalus | place: Kenya | collected 2012-08-06 ...
AATCTTACTGCACTTCATCTTGCCAAAATCACTGCACTTCTTTTTGCCGATAACATTTCCGGATTTTCAAGTTCCGTTCAATGAGGATCGGGGCGGACAAGGGGAGTCTGGTGACCATAGGGGGACATGATCCGAGGGTGACGCGCAGCGGTTATTTTATCCGGAAGTTCAAGATTGACGAGCTGCCTCAGCTTATAAATGTGTTCATCGGGGATATGAGCCTTGTCGGGCCCAGACCGGAGGTGCGTCATTATGTTGATTATTGGACTCCGGAGCAGATGCATGTGCTTGACGTGCGTCCAGGCATCACTGATCCGGCTTCCATCAAATTCAGAAATGAGAATGAATTGATGGCTAAGGCAAAGGATCCGGAGGAATATTATATCAACGTGATAATGCAGGAGAAGATCAAGCTGTATCTCGAGTATGTGGAGAATGCTTCGTTCTGGTATGATATAAAGTTGATATTCAAGACATTTTCAGTGATTGTAAAGGAAAGATAATACCATGATAATATGAGTACAGATCTAAAAAGAAGAAATATCCCGTTCAGTCCTCCGGACATGACTCATGCGGAGGCTGATGAGGTGCGTGACGCAATCCTCAGTGGCTGGATTACTACAGGGCCGAGGACGAAAAAGCTTGAGAAACTGATTTCGGAATATGTCCATACGCAGAAGGCGGTGTGTCTCAATTCGGCTACTGCGGCGATGGAGATGGTTCTGCATGTCCTTGGGGTAGGGCCGGGGGATGAGGTGATAGTCCCGGCGTACACTTATACGGCTTCGGCTTCGGTGGTCGCGCATGTTGGAGCACGTCTTGTCCTGGTGGATTCTCAGAAGGACAGTGTCGAGATGGACTATGATAGGCTTGCCGAGGCGATTACTGAACGTACCAAGGTCATAGTCCCTGTGGACATTGCCGGGATATGCGCCGATGTGGACAGGATCAGGGAGATCATTAACCGTCCGGAAATCATGGCTAAATTCCACCCTGCAAATGATATTCAGCAACTTTTCGGACGTATTGTAATCTCTAACGATTGTGCGCACTCTTTCGGGGCTTCACGTGGAGGCAGGATGGCTGGGGAGATTGCTGATTTCTCGTCATTCAGTTTCCATGCTGTCAAGAATTTCACGACTGCCGAGGGCGGGGCGATGACTTGGAACCTGCCGTTTGGTGGCGATAAGGTTCTGCGTCAGCAGGTGTATTGTGGAAGTCTGGTGCCATTTGTGGAGGGGGAGAGCTGGGATGAGTTCATCTATCGTCTCTCGCAGTTGTTCTCACTGCATGGTCAGAATAAGGATGCTCTGGCTAAGACGAAATTGGGGGCGTGGGAGTATGACATTATCGGCCCGTGGTACAAGTGCAACATGACTGACATCATGGCGGCTATGGGGCTTGTGCAGTTTGAGCGTTATCCGGGGATGCTTGAGAAACGTTATGAGATTGTTGCAGTATATAATGCTGCGGTTGATGCTTTGAATGCTCGGCTTGATAATGCTCATGAGGTGTCGTATTTGAATCACAGGTCGGATGATCACTGTTCGTCTCATCATCTTTATCTTGTCAGGCTCGGAGGTCGCAGTCGCGAGGATGCCAACAGGGTGATAGAGCAGATGGCGGAGCGTGGAATTGCGACCAATGTCCACTACAAACCGCTGCCGATGATGACCGCCTATAAGGCTATGGGATTTGATATTGCTGACTTCCCTAATGCCTATCATCTCTTTGAGAATGAAATCACTCTTCCGCTTAATACAAAGATGTCTCTGGATGATGCCGGATATGTGATTGATAATTTCGTGGAGATTGTGGAAAATTTGTAGCTACGTGATTAAGGCCCCTTGGAAACACGGGGCCTTTTTTGTGCAGGACGTGTATGAGTGTAGTAGTTTACAATGACTCAAAAAAGCGAATTAATGGTTTGTGTCTGAATAGAAGATCGTTTCTACCCTATTAGAATAGGGTAGTGGCGGTGACGGTGATCGTAAAGTCGATTACATAGTTGTCCTTAAGGAACTCGGGCAACTTCATAGTTTTTACATTAATGACCTTGCAGTTTTCAGGTATTTTCTTGAAAACCTTTCCGTCATTATTGTATCCGGTCTCTTCTGTTATGATTGTGACGTCCTCTGTGCATTTGTTGGAATAGGCGTAAAGAATCATTGAACAATCAGCCGATTGCAGGTATTCCTCTCTGACTAATTGATATTCAGCCTCGTTAAGACGATTCTTTTCGGATCCGATCACAAAGTTGTTGTCGATTAGGCTGTGAAATCTGGCCGGAGCAATTAGAGATGATGTGCTGGTCTTGTACTTGGCATGTTTGATAAATGGTAACGCTGACGTAACGAGACCATGACTTTGACGCTCGCATTCAACTGCAACTTTATCAATGACTACTAAGTTTCTCTCAAGAATTTGTCTCTCAAGGAAGTCTCTCAACTTACCATCTTTGTCAAAAGGAAGGTAATATCTAACAAATGCGACAAGCGAACATGTGTCAATGATTGCCTTCATAGAACGTTCTGCTTATATCGTTTGCTTTGATGTTCAAGGCTGACTGGTATTCGCTTTCATTTACCACGCCACGATTAAGGGCGTAGTTGTAAATGTCGCATATCAGATTTGACAGGATTGGCTTAGGCGTACTTCCTCTTGTTGGATTGCCGGCTGTTTTAGCCAGCTCTTTTCTAAGTCTTGCAGCCTCCAACTTCTCAACCCACTGCTGATGTAAGTCATCTCGGACGTTACTGTAATCGGCAAACGTCATCTTTCGCTGGATGAAGAGATTAGTAAAAATGGCGAGCCGGCTGAGATTGGTCTCTTCCGAAATCTTCTCGACTATATCGTGACCATAGTCTACGTGGTAGTCATAATGGGCAATCTCATCAAGTTTTGTTGCATTTTCGGGACCGAGTAGGAGATTGTATGCAAAAGTATTGCACCAATTTTCGACTTCCGAGAGATCGATGCTTTCTTCATTGATCTTTGCAAAATCGATGTCGTCTATTTCCTCGCATTGGAGAAGGTAATGCCCAACCTCGTGTGCGAGGGTAAAGATTTCACGGCTCAGTGATTCCTGATTTCTTTTGATGACAATGGCATTAGGCTCGAGATAAAAGCCATTTATGTTTGCCTTCTCTTTCTTGTTGAATGTGTCAATAAATTCGAAAACCAGTACATTATGCTCTCCTAGCTTGTTGATAAAACCTTTCAAGAAATCTCGCTTGATCGAAGTAAAATCTGGAAGCAGTATTCCACGCAGGGAAAATGCCACTGATTTTGCGTCATCTTTCAACTGATAATTGGAAAGTGACCGCGAGATGTTATACTTGGATAGTTTGCAGATCGCGCTGATTTGTGTCTTCAGGTCTTCAAATTCACGAACCCTTTTGCGCGCACCAATATTCAAATCAGCGGTGAAGTCTTCTTTCCTGAAAAAAACGGATATTGCTTTATCTTTTTTTGGTGTAGAAGGATTTGTGTAGTAGGACAAACCTTTTTTGAACACCTTATCGATGCGCTTCAGGTGATTGAGCTCAATCTCATCGGAGTATATATCTGCCCATGTGATGGGAACCTTGAGGTTTGCGTTTATTGATGACAACAGTTCGTCTGCTGTCATCTTGAACAATGACAGTAAATAAGTTACACGACTCTTATTGTACTCGATTCTCATTTGGGCAAAGTTATGTATTTTCGGGGAATCAGGCAAGTCTCTGGTGAAATGGTTTTTGTTTGCCAACCGTTTTGGCTGCGTGGTGCCTCCCGGGGTGTGGCACACGGTGGAGGTGCTGGAGCCGTCGGTGATCTTCGAGGTGAAGGCCGGGAAGTACGGCGAAGACGGCAGTGGGGTGTTTTAAGGTTACTGATCCGTCAATTCATCTTTTAGGAGTTCATATATGTAAGCAGGGCTGTCGGCCGTAAGGTCGGCGGCCCTGTCTTGTAACAGGTCATATACTCGGGAGGCGTAGATTGTGTCAAGTGCATGCTCCAATGAGAAGTGGCGGTCTTCCATGAGGAAGGCTGTGAGCTTGTCAATGGCATAGTTTGCCAGAAATTGTCTTTGTGTTTCTTCAATCATAGTCGCTTGAGATGTTTCAGTGCCTTTTCCGTTCCGAAAAAGTATTGATTGTTGAGATCTCTGAATTCCAGCTCATTTGCAAGCTGCTCAAGCGTGAGTGTGCCTTCTTCGTAACGGTCAAGGAGATAAGCGACACCGTCATCGGCGATGGGCCCGGTGACAATGTCGTAATCGTGTTGGAAGGCGCATGAGCGGCTGCGATTTTTATATATGAACTCCGCCCATTCCTGGCCCGGCTTGCTGAATTGCTTAACTTTGAGTTCACCGTTTGCCAGGAGCCGTTCGTCAAAGTCATATTTTAGGATTACTGGTGAGCCGTTGAAGATTTTTGCCTTCTTCTCAGCCATTTTTATGGCTTGGTCTTCGAGGTCAGTCAGATAGAAACCCCTGCCGAAATCTTTGTATGGACGGCATTTTCCCAATTCGATAGCCTGAAAATCCATGAATGTGCCGTGGTAGAGAGTCATGACAAATATCCTCCATTGTTCCGGCAATAGATGATGAGGTCATCAACTGCGTCTTCTATTGATTGAAGGTGCTCGGCTTCATAGAATTCAACCAAGAATGCGATTCCCCGGAATTTGCGCAAATATAGGTAAGCATCCTTTGTGCTGATGGCAAACCGACGTCCAAACGCTCTTATGCAGGCGTTTGTGTAAGGAATCTGATATTTGCTCATCGTTGACATGTATGCGAAGTTAGTATATTTTCTCGTAATTTCCGATAAACCGCAAAAACCTTGAGTAAAATACAAAGGAGACTCTGACAGCATCGTTTTTTTCGAGGTGAATGACGAGGCTATGGGATTTGACATTGCTGACTTCCCTAATGCCTATCATCTCTTTGAGAATGAAATCACTTTTCCGCTTAATACAAAGATGTCTCTGGATGATGCCGGATATGTGATTGATAATTTCGTGGAGATAGTGAAGACCTATAGCTACGTGATTAAGCCCCCTGGAAACAGGGGGCTTTTTTGTGTGGGAGGTGTGTGAACTCCGCAGATTGCTATACCGTCAAGCCTATTCTATGTAGCAGACCGCGTCTTCCGTCATGGTCCTGTCGCAGAGCCCGGCTTTGGAGAACATGCCCTCAAAACTGAGGTCTTCGTCGATCTGTGGCCAGTGAATGCCGGAATAGGAAAGATAGAAATCTTCGCGCTGGCTTTGGTCGGCATTGCGCAGTCTGTCCCAATCAGAAAAGGTATAACTTGCCACAAGCCCGTCTTTGGTTTTGGCATATACTCTAGTGTCATCCACCCATACTTTGTCGATATATCGTTGCATGATCGGAGATTATTTTCTGTTGCCGGTTCATAATACGGCGGCCATTGCGTGATTTGTTAATCATACTTAAAATACAGCGCAAAAATAGTGATTCCTTTTGGTATGACAAATAAATTTGTCGGGAGCTTTTGCCCACCAAAACGGCCTTTCGCCGGACAGCCAGCATCCGCAGCAAGCTAACTACCGCAGCAATCTGGGCCTCACATCAATCCCACCTCCGCAGCCGCAGCGCAGCCGTGTCTACCGTCCCCCGAAGCGCCAGCCGAGACCGATCATCAGGTTGGACGGGTCGTGGAAGTTGTCGAGGCGGTAGCCGATCTGCAGGAAGGCATTCCTTCCGACATCGGTCTTGAGGGTAGCCATCTGGTAGAAGACCCCGAGTTCGCCTTTGTACAGCACGTTGCGTCCAAGGCCCACCCCTATGGTGAATATCGGCATCACGAGTTCCGCCCGCAGGGACAGCCCGGCTGCGACCTGCTCGCTTAGCGGGGGACGGTAGAATCTCGGGCTCATCCCGGTACCGTCGGGCACCATGCCGGCCAGATGTCCGGAAAGGTTGGCGCTTTCGTCGTACTGGACATCGAGGGAGACCCCGGCCTGGAAGCAGCGCGCGAAGCGGTACATCGGGGCTATGTTGATCCCGGCCACGGCGAACCTGCCGTCGAGCAGATATCCGCTGCCCTCATACTCAAGCCCTTTGGCACGGAGCGCCCCGTAGAATACCGTCTCAAGCGTGAACTGGCGGAAGCTCTCCTGCACGGCCGCTTTCCTGGTGGACTTCACAGGGGTGCGTGCCACGTTGTACACCGCTCCGATCCTTGCCCCGATGGTGTTGACCCCGGAGTTGGGGAGGGTGGTGTTGCCGTTGGAGAAATGGGTGATGTCCACGCCGGCGTTCAATGTCAAACCGGGCAGCGGTCTCCAGGACAGCAGCAGCGCCGCATCGATGTAGGCGTTGACCCGGGAGCCCACGACCCTGTTGAAAGAGTTGTGCTGTTCGTCATAGGGCCGCCAGCCGAAGGATGCTCCGAAGTTCCATTCCCCGTCGAGGGAAAGCCTTTCCCCGAGTGAAGCGATCCTCGCCCCCTGGAACACATACAGGGCAGCCGGGACACCCAGTTCCGCCTTGTCGAAAAACGTGTTCCAAGCCAGCCCTATTCCTTGGTAAGCAGTGGGATACATGGCACCGTAGCGGCTGGAGCCGGGAAACTGGAACGAGTACTTCAGGTGCAGCGAGCCGCTCTTGTCCAGTTTCTTGCCGGCACCGTTCTCGCCACGGAAGAAGCCGTGCGAGGGTGCGATCCAGGCACCTTTCATCTCAATCCCCACGCGGTGTGTGAGTTCATCGCCACCGTTTTCCCGGGCCGCAAGGGACAGGCCTGCCAGCAGCACCGTGGCAGCCAGCAGCGTTTTAATCAGGGCTATTCTTCCCATATTCCGTACCATTTTCCCGTCGGGGTCTTGACTGTGAGCGTGCCTTTTATATCAGCATTGCGGGAGCTGGAGCGCAGACGGGCTGTGTAGCCTACCGTCAGCGCATTGTACTCGATGAGTATCTGATATGTGTGCCTGCCGGGCTTGAATGCGATGTCTTTCTCCACCTGCGGCACGCCGTCCGTGAACTCCTGCTCCATCCCGTTGTAGCTTGCCTGCATACCGTTGAATATCAGTGCCCCGTCTTCTCCCAAGGCTGCCGGGACAGCCGCCCGCGCATCGGGGTCCGGGAAATTGGGACATTCGCCCTCGGGCTGGGCGGCCTCCAGGAACTGGACTGTGGCGGTGCAGTTCTCAAACACGTTCACTTTCATGACCACATCTTCTATGCCCTTGTTGTCTATGGTCAGCGGCTCGCCGGTCGGCTCAATTGAAGTACCGAATACTGCCGAGGCCGTGTCCCAATCAATGCCCTCAAGAGTCCAGACGGAGCCTTTCTGGAATACCTGTATCTGTTTTTGGAACAGGTCGTCGGATACCATTATGGTGATGATCCGCCTCCCTGTGGAACGGTTTTCTCCCATTGTGACTTCAAGGCTCCGAGGGCTGTTTCTGGAGACGGTGGCGGCAAGACGCTTGCCTTCCCTGATGACAAGGGTACCGTTGCCCTCAAGTGAGGGAGGCCAGATGTTGAGTTCCTTGCCGTCTTCCAGGATGTAATAGGCGTCCGAGCCGGCTCCGTACATGTAAAGGGTGGGTATTTTCCATCCGGGAGTATTGAAAGCGATGCTTTCCGTCCCGCCGTCTTCGCTGAATTCAATGACCGTCTTCGAGGGAGTGAGGTCCACGACAAAGACCTCATCGTTGCAGGCGACAAGCATCATGGCGGCGAGAAATCCAAGGATATGTGGCAGGAATCGCATAAACGGCGCTAATTTACTCATAATGTGCCTCTGGTGCAAGTCTGGCAGGAAAATGTCCCGGAGCGCTCATCATTTTTTGTGATTTTTCCCGCCCGATATTGTTTTTCAAAATATTAATTCATAGTTTTGCTTCCGTTAGTTAGTGAATACAAAATGAGTTGTCGTTATCTATTTGCCGCGCTTGTGGCTTTCTGGGGCGTTGTGCTGACATCTTCCGCACAAAATCATAATGTGTCGGGGGCTGTCGTGGATGAGACCGGAGCCCCTCTTGGCTATGTCTCTGTGGCTGTGGCGCAGCCTCCGGTAGGCACATGGACTGACAATGACGGGACTTTCACCCTCAGCCTTCCTGCAGGTAAGCACAAATTGTCTGTCGGGTGTCTCGGGTATCGTACTATCGAGAGGGAGATTGATGTGCGCGGAAACGTGGATTCTCTCACTTTCATCCTCAAGGCGGAATCTCTGATGATGAACGGGGTCGTGGTGACGGCAACCCAGACCGACAGCAAGGAAGGGACGAGCGCCTACCATATAAATGATCAGGCTATCAAGCAGATACAGGCCATGAACCTTCAGGATGTGATTTCCCTGCTTCCTGGCAAGCAGTTGAGCACCTCCAACTACAACACCGTCCAGCAGGCAGATATACGTTCTGCGATCTCGTCCAACTACAACAATATCGGCACTTCCGTCATAGTCAACGGCATGGCCATGTCCAACGATGCCAACATGCAGGTGGCCAATCCCGCCATCGGCCAGACAGACACCTACGGCACGGCCGGAAAGGGTGTTGATCTGAGGAGCATATCCGCGAGCAGCATCGAGAGTGTTGAAGTGGTGACCGGTGTCGCTTCAGCCAAGTACGGCAACCTCACATCCGGGGCCATAATCGTGAAAAACAAAGTCGGGACGACTCCGCTGTATGTCTCGGGGAATGTCTCATCGACATCGTATCAAGGGGCTGTGTCTAAGGGCTTTAATCTCGGGAATGGCGGCGGAATCCTCAATGCGGACATGTCATACACCTATTCCAAGGACAGTCCTGTCCAGCGCAAAAATTATTACCAGAACATCAATTTCGGACTGCGCTGGATGAAAAAGCTCTCAAAGGCTCTTGAGTGGAACAACACCGTGGCGCTACAGTCCATCATGGGATTCAACGGCCAGAGATACGAGCCGGAAGAGAAGGGACGCAATGTGGCAAGGGTCAACAACCAGAACTTGAGTCTCAACATCTTCGGATCCATGTCATTGGGCAAAGCCGGTAGCCTGGACTATTCCGTCAACGGGAGCGTGGATCGGCAGTACTCAAGGTTCGAGACCATAGCCTCGGGGCCGCTTCCTCTGATAGAGGCCTTGAAGACAGGTACATACGTTACGGGTTATTCCCCGATGGCATTCACGCAGGAGTCCATCATGCGCGGCCTGCCTGTAAGCGGGGCATTCGATGTATCAATGACTAAGAATGTCAATTCCCGGAACTGGGCATTCTCTTTCATGACCGGGCTGCAGGGCAGTGTAGATAAGAACTTCGGGGAGGGGCGCACCGTCTCCGGAGGAGCAGTGGAGGCGATGGGCGGCATCGGCTCGCGTGCCACCAACTTCCACGATGTGCCAGCTTCCAAGACATGGTCAGCCTATCACGAGAGCAACATCAAGCATAGCGGTGCTTTCGCGGAGACCAAGCTCAAGTTGGGTGTGCGCTACGACTATATGCTTGAGCGCTACCACCTTGTGTCTCCGAGGCTTTCCGGTTCTGTGAAGTGGTTTGACCACCTGACGACAAGGCTGGCATGGGGCCTTGCCTACAAGGCCCCGTCCATGCTCCAGCTCTATCCGGATCCGGCATATTATGATTTCACCAATTTGAGCTACTATGCAACCGACCCCGCGGAGAGGCTGGCCATAGTCACCACTTATGTCTATTATCCTAACAACAGCCACCTCAGGCCGAGCCATACCAATACTGTCGAAGGGGGACTGGACTGGGAGTCTAATCTCTTGAATGTCAGATTGACGGCCTACCACAAGAGACTTGAGGGCGGCATCGCGCTCTCTCCGGAGCTGCTCCTGCTGACCCGTGAGAACTACACCGCCGTCCGCCGTCCCGGACAGCAGCCGGAGGTCATGAAGGACGGCACGTCGGACATACTCGTGCGCGAGAAATATGTCATGAAAAACGCCATCACCGAGATTACGGACGGGGTGGAACTTTCGCTTGTCCCGGCGCGGATCGAGAGTACGCATACCGAGTTTAATTTCCAGGCTAGTTATATGCGCACCCGCGAGATCAACAGCGGATACTACATGGAGCTCTCCAAATACGTGGTCGGCACGGACAAGGCACGTTATGGTGTATATGACCATACTGAATACATAACAAGATACAGTTCGGGGCGTCTGACTGTGACGCAGCAGATCCCGTCGTTGAGGCTTATCTTCACCGTCAATGCCGAACTGAACTTCGTCAACTATCGGGAGCCGAAGCCCGGAAGTCTCTATCCTAAGGCATATTATGATGCTTCGGGAGTTTACCATCCGCTGACGGAGGAGGAGAGTATGTCCGAGGAGTTTGCCGACTTGAAATTGGTTTCAAGTACGTATGACATTGTGGACAAGAAGCCGTTCTATCCGGACTTCAACATCCAGATCCGCAAAGAAACACGTGGCGGGCATTCTTTCAGCATGTATGTCAACAACTTCCTCTGGTATAATCCGACTTATGTCTATAATGGCAAGCGCTCCACGCTCAACAGCACGATATCATTCGGATTCGGCATGTCTTTTATGATAGGAAATAACTGATACATAAATCAATATGAGAACATTATCCAAAAATTATGCAGCAAGGTGTCTAGGTGGCATCCTTGCTCTTGCCGCCCTCGCGCTCGTAAGCTCATGCGAGAAGAGCGGCTCGCTTCTCGGCGGTATCGACGTCACGCTGACAGTCCCTGCCGAGTATGCTGAAACGGTTGACCTCTCTGCCGTGGAGGTCACGGTGCTAAACACTTCCGATCTCAGCACTACCAAGATGAACCCGGATGCGGAGGGGAAGGCCTCTTTCTCCGATATGGTGGCAGGTACTTACAATGTGTCGGCTGCAGTGACGGTGGGCGAGACTTCTTTCACCGCTGTCTCCAACAGCGTAGTGGTACTCTCGCAGCAGACGGCCGCAGTGTCATTGACCCTTGAGCCGGCACATACCTCTAAGGACCTTGTAATCAAGGAGATTTTCTATTCTGGCGAGGACATTATGAAATATGACCCGGCCTACACCATGGGCACCATGATGAAGGATTACTTTATCGAGATTTTCAACAACAGCGACTCTCCGGTCTCTCTGGACGGGCTTTACATCGGTGACGCCTGGACTCCTGCCACCAACGTCAATTTCGAGGGTGCTCCGGAGCTTTCAATCCTTGAAGATCCGAGCCTTGACCATAATTACGTATATCTTAACGCTGTGGTCAGGATTCCAGTCAACGCCGGCATCACACTCGCTCCGGGCAAGAGTTTCCTCCTTGCTGAGAACGCCATCAATTTCAACAAAGAGATGCGCGATGCCTATGCCGAACTCGGAGTGGAGGTGGACGAGAGCCTGATCAGTCACATCATTGACCTTTCTATAGCTGATATGGAAACCTATGCTGTGAAGTGGATGCAGAGTCAGGGCCGTGACGGCAATGAATATTTTGACTTTGACAACCCTGATGTGCCGAATGCCGACAACATCTACATGAATCCTAACGACTTTTTCTATTGGGATGCCAGCGGTGCGGCTCCTGTCATCTTCCGTAGCGACAAGGAATTCACATCTTCAGATGTCATCACATACAAGTACGTCAATCCTAGTTCTACTACCCCTAATCAGGAGATTCAGCTACTCAAGGTTCCGGCCACAGATGTGATTGACGGTGCTGATTTTGTCAACAACGCCGAGTCTGCAAAGTGGAAGAGAATGCCTTCGTTTATCGACAAGGGTTTCGGATACATTCCAAATGATGAGGGCTCAATGACCAACTTCAGTCAGCGTAGAAAGGTTGATGAAGAGAAGACCAAGGCGGCAGGCCGCCTTGTCTTGATGGACAGCAACAACACTTCATCAGATTTTGAGCCGGTAGATCCTCCTACCCCGAAGGGCGGATATGCAGGATATGACATCAAATAACAAGTTTTTGACTGTATTGCTAAGTGCAGCCTTGCTGTCTGTGGGACTAGTCTCCCGGGCGGCAGGGCCGCACAGCATTTATCCTGACTCCGGGCAGCGCGAGGCTTTGGGTCGCATCTATGATGCTTCGTATGACCATAATCCGTCAATGTTGTCATGGTGGGATTACTCCACATGGTCCACGATAGGGGCGGAGGCTTATGCAGAGAGCGGCAAGCTCCACGCTCCTCTCTCTCCGGACGGGCGTCTTGGCGGCAAGGTCGGGACCAGCTCCATCCTTCATCAGGAAAATAGCGGCTGGTCGTTCAGCGGGAAGTTTGAGTATGGGATAGAGTCTACAGACAGTCTCCGCTCCACGCTTTCATATCGTAGGAAACCATACGGCTCTCCCTCCATGTTTTTCTGCATCGCGCCGGCCAGGACGTGGGAGATACAGAACTATACTCTTGGTGCTACCGCTTCAAAGAGACTCGGAGAGCGTTGGTCGCTTGGTGCGCAGATAGAGTATATTGGGTGGAAGCAGTTCAGAAAATCCGATGTGCGCAATGAGCAGTCCGCGCTTGACATCAGGATCGAGGCTGGGGCCACGGCTGCTGCCGGCCGAAGTCTCTTGTCAGCCGGGTTCATATATGAACGCTACAAGGAGAAACCTCAGTTCAGCCGCGTCTACAACAGCGGTGCGGACTATTTCATCTACCTCATGACGGGCCTCGGTACTCAGGTCACGGGGCTTGAAAACAGCCCTTCATGGACACAGAATGTTCCCGGAGCGTATCTGGAGTGGGCTTTGCGTGGCGACGCCAACCGTCTGAGTGTCAGGTACTCGTTCAAGTACGGACAAGATCATCTGAAGAGCGAGTCCACGCAGTCGTCCTCGTATCAGGAGACACGTACTGAGTATGTGTTCATGGCGCACAGCCTTGAACTGGCGGACGTGCGGTCTCTCGGCAATGGCGGCAAGCTGTTGTTTGATACTGATTTCTACCTTACTCAGGGGGATGGTTCCAATTGGAACAAGACCATATCCTCATTCGTAGAGGATTATCAGGCTTTGCTTTACGGCGGGAGTTTATCTGCCGGGTATTATAATTCTTCCTCATGGTTCCGCAAGGCAGGGATTTCCGCTGCTGCGGACGGGGAGAACCGCCATGACAAGAACTACGATGCCACGCTTGACGGGATACGCCTTGTATGCGGGGCGTCTGTGGGATTCGGCTTCCGTGCCGGAAAGGCTGATATCTCTCTGGATTTGAATGGTGGGATGTCTTTCTGGCCGTATGCTGATTATGAGCCTAATGCCGCACGTGACGGGTATAATATTTACACGACTTATGTGGGCCGTGCCGAGGAGGCTTATATGAATGCGGGGCAGTGGCTGGCCGGCTTAAAATTCGACGTGGAGTTCCCGGTCGGAAAAAATCTGGTTGACCTCGGGGCTGCATGGTCGTATTCAAGGGCTGTTGCTGAAAATGTTTATCGTGATGCTTCTCGGCAGACGGGTAGGGTATTTATGAATTTTTGTTTTTAGATAATGCAATGAATAGATTTTTAAGGATTATAGTTGGCGTTTTATGCCTTGTGACGGGATGCACAGGATGCAAGGGACAGTCTTATTCGAGCGGACACCCGTCTTATGTGATTTTTGACAAGTCTGGTAATAAGGTCAGCTATGCCCAGATGCTGAAGTCCGTTGCCGGCAGCGATGTGTGCCTGTTTGGCGAGATGCACAATGACCCGATCTCGCACTGGCTTGAACTGAGCCTTGAAAAAGACTTGTTCTCTCTCAAGAAAGAGCATCTTGTGGTCGGGGCGGAGATGTGGGAAACTGATAACCAGCAGGTGCTTGACGAGTTCCTTAAGCAAGGGCTCATTGATGAATCTACTTATGAGGAGAACAGCCATCTGTGGCCTAACTTCTCGGACTACAAGCCAATAATGGACTTTGCCGATGAGAATGACATAAGGTTCGTGGCCACTAATGTCCCGCGCCGCTATGCCAGGATGGTGTCTGATTACGGCATTGAGGTTCTTGACTCTCTTGATGCCGGTGCTTTGAAATGGATTGCTCCCATGCCTGTTGCTGTTGACTACAATGAGATCATCTATGCTTATATAGGGGAGTCTTTCAAACAAATGGGCAGTGCTCCGATGATGAAGAAGAGCGTGCAGAACATCGTGGCCGCACAGGCGCTCAAGGATGCTACCATGGCTTATCAGATATCTTCTGCGATGAATCCCGGGGATTATTTTTTCCATTTCCATGGGGAGTTGCATTCAGCGTTCCATTCAGGCATAGCATACTATCTGAAGCAATATGCTCCGAAACTCAAGGTCAGCACCATATCCGTCCTGCAGAGCGACGCTCCTTTGAAAGAGAAAATCAACAAGGAGAGGGCCGATTTCACGGTGGTGGTGCCGTCTGATATGACCAAGACTTATGAGGAGTAGCATTGTGGAACCCAGGGTGAGACCGGAGGATATCACCGTCAAGGTGGATCATGTGACCCACAGCTATTCAGGTTCTTTCAAGGCTGTCGATGATGTCTCTTTCGACATCGGTGGCTGCCGTATTACCGGACTTCTCGGGGCTAACGGGGCAGGAAAGTCTACTCTGATGAACATAATCTGCGGCTGCCTTACACCGACGGAGGGAGATGTCTATATCAACGGCCACAGTATCCGTACGGATTCCGTGGCCGCCAAGAGACAGATCGGATTTCTGCCACAGAAACCGCCCCTTCTGACGGACCTCACGGTGGAGGAGTATCTCCGCTTTGCGGCCGATCTCCGCCTTGTGAACGGGGTGGGCAAGGCTGTGGACGAGGCGCTTGAGCGGTGTCAGATCACCCATTTCCGCAAGAGGCTCATCAAGCACCTGTCAGGCGGCTATCAGCAGAGGGTCGGCATAGCGCAGGCCCTTATACACAGGCCATCGTTTATTGTCCTTGATGAGCCTACCAATGGGTTGGATCCGATGCAGATCATAGAGATACGCCGCCTGATCAAGGACATCTCGGAGGATTGTCTCGTCATGCTCTCGACTCATATTCTTCATGAGGTGCAGCTGACATGCGAGCGCATCTTGATGATGTCGTCAAGCCATCTGATTTTCAACGGAGATATAGATTCATTCAACCACAGCATTCGTCCGGACTCCCTGCTCGTATCGATGGGCGCCCTGCCTGACGAGGCGGACCTGCTTGCCGTGGAGCATGTCAAGTCTGTGGGACATGTGGAGGAGCGTCCTGGTTTTCTTCGCCTCATGATTGAGGGGGATGCCGATGAGATGTGTGAGAAGATAATCGCCCTTTCCTCTCAGAACGGATGGCGTCTTCTGGAAATCACGAAGGAGATGCCTTCTGCTGATGACATCTTCAAATACCTTAATACCAAGAAAGATAAATGAGACAGACTTGGTCTATATGCAAAGCGGAGCTGAGCCAGCTCTTCTTCTCTCCCATCGCCTGGCTGATCATGATCATATTCAGCTTCCAGACATATCAGGTGTTCACGGCAGAGGTCGCCTCAATCGCCAATGACATGGATCTGCATGGTTTTGCAGAGAATGTCACATACAATCTGTTTTCTCATTATAACGGTGTGTACCGGAATATGATGAGCACTCTTTATATGTTCATTCCGCTTCTGACCATGGGGCTGATGAGCAGGGATATGAGCAACGGGGCTATCAAACTCCTGTATTCTTCTCCTGTGACCTCCACCCAGATAGTCATAGGCAAGTTCCTCTCGATGGTGCTGTTCTCTTTCGTGATGCTCGGCGTTATATTGCCTGCGATATGGTTCACCGGGGCTCATGTGGAGCACACTGATTATGGAATGATATTCAGCGGACTTGCAGGGGAGTTCCTGCTTTTCTGGGCATATTCTGCCCTGGGACTTTTCATGTCCTGCCTTACGAACTATCAGATTGTGGCGGCTCTGTTGACTCTCGGTGCTCTGGGCTTCCTCAATCATCTCGGGAGCATGGGGCAGGAAATTGATTTTGTGCGTGACTTGACGTATTGGGCGTCTTTGTCGGGACGTACCGAGCAGTTGACTGCCGGGCTCATCTCTTCGGAGGACATAATCTATTTCGTGATCGTCATCGCCTTGTTCCTGCTCTACAGCATATTTCTGTTGCAGTACAAGAAGAACCCCAGGAAATGGCTTTGTGCGGCGAAATATGCCGGAGCCACGGTGGCGGTGCTTGCCGTAGGATATGTCACTTCGAGGCCGGCCATGGTGCTGTATCACGATGCTACTCAGATACAGTCGAATACTCTCACTTCCAACAGTATAGACATAGTCAAAAATCTTGATGGAGAACTTGACATCACCACGTATGCCAACCTCTCCGATTACGAGAGCTGGTGTGCGTCTCCGGTGACGATCAACGATGATATCAAGCGTTACAAGACATATCTGCGTTTCAAGCCTGACATGAAGATGAAGACCGTCTACTATTATGACGAACCGCTTCATAATTATGATTACGGCACTTCCGAGGCTCTTGATATGAAAGAGACGGCTGTGAAGTTTGCGGAAGGTTGGGGCATCCCTTGGCGCAAGGTGCTTTCTCCGGAGCAGATCCGCAAGAAGATTGATTTGCGTCCGGAGCAGAACTATGTGGTCAAGCAACTGGTCACCGACGACGGCAGGGCCACATGGTTGAGGGTGTTCGACGATATGGTGAAGTATCCGGATGAACAGGAGATTACCACGGCTCTCTACCGTTTGGAGAACGGGGCGGTATCTGTGGCTTTCCTTGCGGGGCAGAACGAGAGGAGCATCATACGCTCCGAGGATGCTGACTACACCGGGTTCTCATCAGCGCTGCATACAAGAAGCGCGCTTGTCAACACGGGATTCGACGTCACAACGGTCTCCGCCGACAGCACAATCACTGCGGACATACTTGTGATTGCAGATGCCAGAAAACCTTTCGAACCGGAGCAGGCGAGCCGCATCTTCGATTATCTTGACAAGGGCGGAAACATGCTTCTTGCTTTCGAACCCGGAAAGAGCGAGGTGGTTTCGGACATCTTGTCTTATCTTGGGGTGGGAGTGCTGAATGGTACTGTGGTTTATCCCGGCAGCGCTACGGCACCCACGGTTATCCCTGCCGGCGCCACTGACTATGCCTGCCTGCTGAGTCCGTATTTCTTTCAGGGGCTTAAGGTGTCCATGCCCGGTGCGGCGGCGATTGACTACAGTCTCTCTTCGGAGTGGGATGTCGTCCCTGTCCTTGCTACACCCGGGACTGATTGCTGGAACGAGACCGGAACGGTTTCTTTTGACGACATTTCTGATGTGTCGGAACTCACTGCCGATCGCTCCGAGGGAGAGTATCGAAAGTCTCACAGCCTTGCCCTTGCGCTCAGCCGTGAGGTCGGAGGGAAAGAGCAGAAGGTGATGGTCGTCGGTGATGCCGACTGTCTATCCAACGTGGAGATGAGCATTCCCCGAAAGAGTTTCAAGGCTTTCAATTCCTTGTTCTGTACCGGGGTGTTCAATTGGATGACGGACAATAGGCTTCCTGTCGAAGTCAATCGTCAGCAGCCGATAGACAATTCGATGGACATCACTCCGGACAGTGCCTACAATTGGACGCTTGTCCTTAAATGGGCTCTTCAGGCCGTGCTGGCCATCATCGGCGTCATCGTCATCTTCCGTCGCCAGAGACGCTAGGGTCTTTGGCCGTGCTTATTTCCTTGAGCATCTCCGCAACGGCCGCCTCAAGCTGCCTGTCTTCGCCGCGCAGCACTGAGGCCGGGTCGTTGTAGACTTCGATGTCCGGTTCGATCTGGTTGTTCTCCACGAAGCGTCCGTCGGCGACCGACCATGAGCCTACCTGAGGAATTCCGAATACGAGGGAACTGTCGATGAGGGTCTCCCACCATACGGCTGTCATGGTGCCCGGGATCGGGGCGCCTATGAGTTTGCCGATGCCGAGCTGGCGGTAGGCGAGAGGTGTGCCGGAGGCGTCGGAGTAGTTGTCCTCGCCGATGAGCATGCAGGACGGCTTGGTCCACTTTGTGAACGGCTCGTCTCCGATGAACTGGCCGCGCGGGATGTATTTGGTGTAGAGCTTGCCTCCGAGGAACGTGACCACGTCATCGTGGAGCCAGCCTCCGCCGTTGTGTCTGGTGTCCACTATGAGGGCGTCGCAGCCGCGGTATTTGCCCAGAGCCTTGGAGAACATCTCACGGAAACTGTCCGAGTCCATGCCCTCGATGTGTACATAGCCCACGCGTCCGCCGGAGAGCTTCTCCACCATTTCCTCACGCTGGCGTACCCACCTGCGGTAGAGGGGAGTGCTGTCGGAGAATGCCGGTGTGACGAACATCTCCTCCGGCTTGCCGGAGCCTTTCTTCACCGTGATGCAGATCCGCTTGCCGGCCTTGTCCTCAAGGGCGGACAGCACGTCAGCAGGGCTTTCGAGGCTGCGGCCTTCTATGGTCTCGATGATGTCTCCCGGCTTTATCTCCGAATCCGCAAGAGAGAGCACGCCTCCCGGGAGCACTTCTTTGATCTTGAGGCCTTTACCTGTCCAGTCGGTGTCGAAAAGCACTCCGAGATAACCCATGTTGCGTGTCGTTGAGGCGCGGTAGCGTGCGCCGGTGTGTGAACCGTTGAGTTCTCCGAGCATCTCGGAGAGGAGATCCTGGAAGTCGAAGTTGTTGTTGATGTGCGGGAGGAAGGCAGCGTAGTTGTCGTGGCAGTATTGCCAGTCCGTACCATGAAGGTCTTTGACGTAGAATTTCTCCAGAACCTGCTTCCAGACATGCTCGAACATGTACTTGCGCTCCTGTGCCGGTTTATACTCATACTCTCCGGAGAATGTGATGGCTTCACTCTTGCCGGAGGGGAGGGAGAGCTTGGACAGCCCGCGGCCTGAGAAGACATACAGGCTCTTGCCGTCAGAAGATGGGTAGAATGTGCCGGACACTCCTTTTGCAAGCACGCTGATGCTGCCCTCCTGCAGGTCGCGCACGCAGAGGTCATAGCCTTTTTCGAGCCTTTGGGTGAAGTAGAGCTTGTTTCCGTCGATGCTCAGGAAGTGGTCTCCCATCATGTTTGAGCTCGGGGTGAGCCTCTTGATGCGGTCGTCCCTGCCGGCGAGGTCGAGTTTGAGTTTCTCCATCTTGTTCTTGGCCTTGTCGAGCGAGTCTTTCTTCTCCTCTTTTTTCTCGGCCTTGACCTCTTTTTCGGATTTGAGCATGTTGTCGATTTCTATCTGCTCTTTGCTGCGTCCGAATTCGCTCATGGCCTTGCCATCGAAGAACATGATGTAGATGTCGCTTTCCGCGCCCCAGCTGCCGTGGCTGCGGTAGCCGTTCTTGTCCGACTCCCATGTCATGGCTTTGCCGCCGAGAACCCACTTGAAGTTGCTGTCGGAGTATCCGCTGCGGGTGAGGTCGGTGATTTCACCTGTCTCTATGTCTATCAGGGCCACATCGGAGTTGTTCCAGCCTCCGTTTGCCTGCCAGTTGCAGAGGATGTAATGGCTGTCCGGACTCCATTCGAATCCCTGGTCCCCGTCGCTGTAGGAATAGTTGACATCCTTGAAGAGGGATTTTTCCTTGCCGTTCTTTATATTCTTGATTACCAGTTCTGTACGGTTGCGGTAATAGGCCACCCACTTGCCGTCCGGGGACACGTCCGGCTGGAAACAGGTCTCGCCCGGGGTGGACACGAGTTCTTCTTTGGTCTGCACTGCGTATGTGAAGAGCTTGTCTTCCTTGCGGACGAGGGATGTCCTGTATATGCCCCAGTGGCCGTCGCGTTCGGATGAGTAGTATAGTTCCCTCCCGTCGGCGGAGAAGTCCACGTTTCTTTCCTGTTCCGGGGTGTTGGTGATGCGCCTTGTGGTGCGGAACTCCGTCGAGGTTACGAACACGTCGCCTCTTATAATCATTGCGACTTCTTTTCCGTCAGGTGATACGGCCATGGAACTTGCACCTGAGCTGTAGTTGAATTTCTGCAGCTCGCGTTCGCTCTCGTCCCGTGTCAGGCTGATGCCGACTTTGGCCGGGACACCGCCTTCCTTCAGCGTATAGATGTCGCCGTTGCAGGAGTAGGCGAGTGTGCCGACGTCCGATATGGACAGGAAGCGTACCGGGTTGTGCTTCTCGAATGTCAGCTGGACGGATTCTCCCGGCTTCGAGATGGAACTGCGCCAGATGTTGGAACACTTGCCGTCACGCTCGCTCAGGTAGTAGAATGTGTCTCCGTCGGCGGCGAACACCGGGTTGCGGTCCTCTCCGCGGTAGTCGCTGAGCTTTGTGAAACTTCCTCTGGAACTGATGCCCTCCTCTCCCACGGGCGGCGTATACTTCCAGATGTCGCGTGTGACTGAGGAGGTGTGGTGCTTGCGGAGAGGGTCTTCGTAGCCCTTATAGTCCTCATACAGGATGGTGCCGGCTTTGCTGATGCTCATGGCCATGACAGGAAGGGAGGTGACCAGTGCCGGGGCGCTTCCTGACAGGTCCGTGCGGTAGAGCTGGGCCGTGCCCGGGAAGTCTCCGTAGCTTTCGCTCTCCACCGCGCCGTTGTACCAGCTGAAGAGGATGCCGCCGTCTTCCAGTACGGCGAGCGGGGTCTCGTTTCCCGGAAGGGTGGTCAGCCTCCTCGGGATGCCTCCTGATCTGGAAGTCAGGAAGATGTCCTTGCTGCCTTCGCGACGTGAGGTGAAGATGATGCTCTGCCCGTCACGTGTCCAGAGCGGCTCGGAGTCGTAGGCCTGGTTTGATGTGATCTGCGTGGCTTCTCCGCCTGAGGCGGGCACGGTCCAGATGTCACCTTTATAGCTGAATGCTATGGTGCTTCCGTCCGGGGAGATGCTGTTGTGCCTTATCCAGGACGGGGTCATGGCAGCCGCCGCGCAGGTTAACAGCAGCGCGGCAGCCGATAGGATGATTGTTTTTGAGGACATTGTCGGTCAATTGATTTTGTCACGCAATTTACAAAAAAAGGCGATGCTGCTGCACCGCCCCGATAATATTTCCGGCAAAAATCAATATTTGTCAGCATTCGCGATAATCCAGTCCACAACAGGCTTCTGCCTGTAGTTGCGGTCGAAGAGCAGCGGCGCATCGATGCGGCCTTCCATCCTTACAGGGTATCCGTTCTTCCAGCTGTCCCCGTCCTGGATGCCCCATACGTTGATGCGGCGTATCTTGTCGTGCTGCCTGAGGAACATGTCCCAGAACATCTGCGCCCTCTGGTTCCACTTGTCATAAGCCTCCTGCGGGATTCCGTCCGGGTAAGGCACCATGATGTCATGGAGTTTCTTGGACAGTTCAGGATTCTTGCGGATCTCCGGGAAAGGTACGCCTGCAAGGTCGGCTGTCATGGCTATCGTCGGGAGGATGGACATGTCGAGTTCGGTGAACATCACATCCACTCCGCACGCGTGGACATCCACAATGTTCTTCTCAAGCTGGTCTACATCCGGGTAGTCCGTGCCGAAATGTCCCTGAAATCCCACGGCATCTATCCTCAGGCCGCGTGCCTGGAGATCCTTGACCATCTTGATGACGGTCGCGATCTTGCCCTCGCAGTGCATGTTGTAGTCGTTGTAGTAGAGTTCGCAGTCCGGGTCGGCCTCGTGTGCGTACTGGAATGCGAGCGGGATGTACTCCTCACCGAGTATCTTGTAGAAAGGACTCTGTCTCCAGCTGCCGTCATCGTTGATGGCTTCGTTGACCACGTCCCAGCCCTTGATGCGTCCTTTGTATCGTCCGACCACTGTATATATATGGTCTTTCATGCGCTTTTTGAGTTCTTCCGGAGAGACGTCGGTCCCGTCTTCGTTCTTGGCGAACCATGCCGGGAGCTGTGAGTGCCAGATCAGGCAGTGGCCGTAGACGGTGAGATTGTTCTTCTCCCCGAAGTCTACATATTTGTCGGCGAGTTCCCACTTGAAAACACCTTTTTCCGGTTGGAGCTCCTCGCTCTTGAGGCAGTTTTCCGGCTCGATGGAGTTGAAATGCCTGAAAAGCACAGAGTCGCCCCTGGTGTCAAGGCCGCGGATCTGCGCCTCGTTGATTGCGCTTCCTATGAGGAACTTTCCCTCAAGCGCATCTTTCAGTGTCTGTGGTTGTTGTGGTTTGGTTGTGCACGCCGCCAGCATTGCCAGAGGCAGCAGGAATATGGCTTTTTTCATCATTGTGTGATTTTCGGCAAAAATAACAGATGCATTCCGAAGTGGCCCCGGAACAGTGTTACATTATCTTTCGCTTTTGCAACATAAGACAGTTTTCCCGAAAAAGTAGCGGCGGCAAAACTTAATGTATCGCCAGAATATTGCGACTTTGCCGGATAGGGGTAACTTTGTCCCCGGATGGTAAAATTGGTTAAATTATTTGTTGCTCTCGCCTTCTTGCACTTCAATGTTCAGGGAGGCGAGATTTCTATTGTATTCGACTCCACAGAGTGTGATTTCGGTGCGGTGGAATCTGCACAAGGACCTCTGCGCCATTCGTTCCGCTTTCTCAACAGCGGCTCTTCCACAGCCAGTCTGGCCTCTCCGGTGCCCGGATGCAGCTGCATCAGCGCGACGCTCACTCCACGCGAAGTCCTCCCTGGCCAGAGAGGCACCGTGGATGTGGCATTTGACTTGTCCGGGGTCTCCGGATATGCCGTACGGACCGTGGGGATATTCACACGCAGCGGAGAAGAGGTGGCTGCGCTCAGCCTTTCTGCCATCGTGCGCGGGGCTGGCGACGGAATTGATGAATCATGTCCTGTCGCCCTGACCGCTGCTCTGCGCGCCTCAAGGCGGGAGATTCCGTTCGGATACATATATGATGGTGAATCAGCCCGAAAAAAGATAAAGATAGTCAATGTCTCTTCAAAGCCTCTGCCTCTCAAACTGAGATGCAGCAATCCCGGCCTGCAAGTCTCGGCTCCGGCGCTGCTTGTACCAGGGGAAGTGGCTGCGCTCAGCATGGTTTACGCCGGCCCTGGTGAGGACTGGACGAGCAGCCGCGATACCATCATTATTGATGCTGGCGGAGAGCCCGGTACATTGATGGCTTCCTGCATCAGGCTTCGAAGTGAGGAGGATAAAGGAGCCATGCTCCGTACTTTTCCTTCTGTGGGCAGGCTTCATCGCGTCCCTCTGTCCCGTGAGTATAAGGGAAGCATAGAACTCTACAATGACGGGACGTCTCCTCTGGTGATCCATGCCGTGCGTGGCGGCGCGGATTCAAACCTGAAGCCGGGGACGGTGCTCCCGCCGGGTTCCGTCCTGGAGGTGAGAGTGCGTACCGGGAGGGAAGCCGAGACTCTGGAGATTTTTACCAACGATCCGAAAAGACCATATAAAGAATTGATATACAAACACTGAATCTTATGAAGACCGAGATGCTTGCGGCTTTTTCGGCTGCGCTTTTGATGGCTTCCGCTTGCGGTGGCGGAAACGAGTATGAGTATCCGTTCCGAGACCCTTCTCTCCCGGTAGAGGAGAGGGTGGAGAACCTGCTTTCCCTGCTGACTCCGGAGGAGAAGGTGGGGCTGATGATGAACAAGTCTGTCTCCGTGGACCGGCTCGGAATCCCGGCCTACAACTGGTGGAGCGAGGCCTGCCACGGCATCAGGGCCGACGGGTACACTGTCTACCCGCAGTATATCGGTCTTGCCGCCACGTTCAACCCCGACCTTGTATACGAGGTGTTCAGCAGCGTCTCCGATGAGGCCCGGGCCAACTGGAACCGTTCCACCCCGGAATTCAATGTCGGGATGCGTGCCCGGTATTACCCCGGCAACCCCGAACTGAGTTTCTGGTGCCCTAACATCAACATCTTCCGCGATCCACGCTGGGGGCGAGGCCAGGAGACCCCCGGGGAAGACCCTTATCTGACGGAAGTCATCGGGATGCAGACCGTCAAGGGGATGCAGGGCGACGACGACAGGTACTTCAAGACCCACGCCTGCGCGAAGCACTTCGGGGTGCACAGTGGGCCGGAACCTCTGCGGCACCGATTCGACGTCAGCGTGTCGGGGCGCGACCTGTGGGAGACCTATCTTCCTGCATTCAAGGCCCTTGTGACCGAGGCCAACGTGCAGGAGGTGATGTGCGCATACCATCGTTATGAAGGGGTGCCGTGCTGCGCGAGCGACAGGCTTCTCCAGAACATACTGCGTGACAAATGGGGCTACAAGTCCCTGGTGGTCACCGACTGCGACGCGATCAACAATTTCTACACCCCGGGGCAGCACGAGACCCATCCTGACGCGATGTATGCTTCAGCAGACGCTGTGCTGAACGGGACCGACCTTGAGTGCGGCAACAGTTTCACATCCCTGATCGACGCCCTCAAGCAGGGTCTCATCAAGGAGTCTGATATGGATGTCCACCTGCGCCGTACATTGCGTTCCCGCTTCGAACTGGGAATGTTCGACCCTGCCGGAATGCTCCCTTGGGCGGGGCTGGGCCCTGAAGTCATCAGCAGCGAGGAGCATGACGCGCAGGCCGTGCAGGCTGCGGCCGAGTCCATGGTACTTCTGAAAAACGAGGGCGTACTGCCGCTTTCCCGCAAGGTGCGCAAGGTTGCGGTGCTCGGCCCGAATGCCGACAACGTCCAGATGCTCAATGGTAACTACGGCGGCACTCCGACAGCGGAGCATGCCCGCTCCATCCTCGCCGGCTTGAAAAAGGCGCTCCCTGAAGCCGAGATCTTCTATGATCCAGCCTGCGACTATGTTGATGAATACAATACGGAAAACCTGCTGCCGCAGTTCAATGGAGGAAAGGGGCTCAAGACACAGTTCTATGGCGGAAAGAGCCTGTCGGGCAGCGCGGTGAAAGAAGAGTATAGGGACGGCGAAATCAACTTCAGCACCTTCGGCGCATACGGCTTCTCGGAGGGCGTGGATGCCGACGGAGTGGCGGTAAGGCTGAGCGGCGAATTCAAGCCGGACTTCGACGGACTCCTCCAGTACAACATCTCCAGTGACAACGGCTACACCCTCAAGGTCAACGGGCGTACAGTGGAAAAGGCCGGCAGGGCCGCCCGTCGCGGATTCGGATTCCGCAACACAGTACCTGAATACAAGTCAATCCCTGTCAAGAGGGGAGGAAGCTATAATATAGAAGTTGAGTACGTGCGCGGTGACGGTCCGTTCGCCATGCTCTCCGCGCAGTTCTGCCGCAGGGAAAAGGCTGAGTTCGAGTCCCTTGCTTCCAAGGTGTCAGATGCCGACGCCATCATCGTGGTCGGAGGCATCACCGCCTCGTTTGAGGGTGAGGGCGGAGACCGTCCGGACATAGAACTTCCGAATGTCCAGAGGCGTCTGCTCAAGGCAGTGCATGCCACGGGCCGTCCGGTTATATATGTCAACTGCTCCGGTTCGGCGATGGGCTTTGAGGGTGTGGAAGACAGCTACGATGCTCTCATCCAGGCCTGGTATGGCGGTCAGGGTGGTGCGGATGCTCTCGCGGGCCTGCTGCTCGGAGACTTCAATCCGTCTGCGAAACTCCCGGTGACTTTCTATGCCTCCACAGCGCAGCTGCCTGATTTCCAAGACTACAGCATGGAAGGCAGGACCTATCGCTACTTCCGTGGAGAACCGATGTACCCGTTCGGCTTCGGGCTCAGCTACACCTCATTCGGATACGGCCAGGGCAGGCTTTCAGCCGCTTCCGCCAAGCCTGGCAAGAAAATCACCCTTACAGTCCCTGTCACAAACACCGGGGCTGTGGACGGGGAGGAGGTTGTGCAGGTCTATGTCAAGAGCCTTGACAGGGCTGACGCTCCGCTGAAGTCTCTGAAAGCCTTCAAAAAGGTGAAGATCGCCGCCGGCAAGACCGTGAAAGTCAAACTGGTGCTCGACAACGAAGCCTTCCACTTCTATGACGGCAATGACGGGCTCGCCCCGGCTCCGGGACGCTACAAGATCCTCTACGGCTCCTCATCCGCCGACCGCGACCTCAAATCACTGGATTTTACTTTGCTGTAAAAATTGTTATATTGTGGAAAAATTATCCAATCATGACCACAGCAACAAAAATCCTTTTGTGCCTCGGCCTCGCCATGGCCGTACTCGCCTGCGGTGAGGCAGAACCACCGCTTGTCTATGACAAGGAAAACACCCTCAGTTCATTCAAGGCGGCTCAGATGAGTCCTTCAGGACTTGAGACGCCGCAGGAAAGCCTTCCGAACCCCTTTGCCTGGGCCTCAGGACGAGGAGAGGTGAAGAACTTCCGCGAATGGGAGAAACGCCGCGCGGAGATTTCCTCCATGATCCAGTACTACGAGACGGGGCTCAAGCCGGCAGTCCCTCCGGGGGATGTAAGTGCCAGGATGAGCGGCGACACCCTTTATGTCGATGTCAAAGTCGGGAGTGAGACCTTGACCCTCAGCTCGTACATCGCATATCCCGAGAGCGGGGAAGGACCGTTCCCGGTGATGATCGGCACGAGCGTGATGTCCCTGCCGCACAGCCTTTTCGAGGACAGGCCTGTGGCGCTGATGGTGTTCAACGAGAAACAGGTCAACAACTACACCCAGTGGGGGCCGCACGGCAGCCGCGGGGAATTCGAGTTCGACCGCCTCTATCCGGATCTCAAGGAGAACGGGGCCTATATCGAGTGGGCCTGGGGCTTGAGCCGCCTTATAGACGGGCTGTGCCAGCTCGGGCCAGAGAAGACCCGTATAGACACACGGCATATCGGGGTGACCGGCTGCTCCTATGCCGGCAAGATGGCCCTTTTCTGCGGAGCGTTCGATGAGAGGGTGGCTCTGACCATAGCCCAGGAGCCTGGCGGCGGCGGTGCTGCCGCGTGGCGTGTCTCACACACGCTTAAGGATGTGGAGAGTCTGGAGAAGACAGACTACAACTGGTTCCTCGAAAGCTTCCGCGACACTTTCTCCGGCGAGAAGGTGTGGAACATCCCTTATGACCGGCACGAACTCTGCGCGATGGTGTGTCCGCGTGCTCTTCTTCTGCTCGGAAACACTGATTATCAGTGGCTTGCGGACGAATCCGGATATGTCTCCGCCAACGCCGCCCGCAAGGTCTGGGAGCGCTTCGGGATAGCTGACCGTATGGGCTGGTCCATAGAGGGCGGACATCCGCACTGTCTCCTGCCGGAGTCACAGTATCCGGAAGTAGAGGCTTTCATCGACCGTTTCCTGCTCGGGAAAGATGTCCCGACGGTGGTGATGAAAGCCCCGATGTTTCAGGACGTGGATCTCTCACGCTGGATAAAATACTGAAGTTTCAAGGGGCCGTCAAGCGGCCCCTTGATCATTCCAGAGGCTTCCCCTTGATGTAATGGGTCCTTATGAACGGGGTTGAGTAGCAGTAGGGGATGAAGCCCAGCGACGGTATGGGGCGTGTCAGTATGAGGTTGGCGAGCTTGCCGACTTCAACTGAACCGCAGATGTCACTGACCCCCATGGCGTAAGCCCCGTTGATGGTGCAGGCGTTGAGCGCCTGCACCGGGGTAAGCCGCATCTTGATGCAGGCCTGCGCCATCACCATGCGCATGTCACCTGACGGGGAGGAGCCTGGGTTGAAGTCGCTTGCCAGGGCGATGCCGAGACCGCCCGCTATGAAGTCCCGTGCGCGGGCGTAGGGGAGTCCGAGGAAAAACGAAGAACCCGGGAGCATTGTCGGCATGGTCTCGCTGTCCCGCAGGAGGGCCATTCCCACCTCTGATGTATGTTCCAGATGGTCAACAGAAAGAACCTTGTGCTTAAGAGCCACGTGCATGCCTCCGATGACAGCTATCTCGTCAATGTGTACCTTGCCGCGCAGTCCGAAGCGTTCTCCTGCCGTGAGGATCAGATCCATGTCCTCCGGGCTGAAGAAGCCGTCGTCGCAGAAAACGTCTATGAACTCCGCCAGTCCCTCCTCCGCCACACGCGGAATCATCTCCCTGATTATCAGTGAGACATAGTCATCCTTGCATCCGGAGAAATCCCGGCCTACCGCGTGGGCGCCGAGGAAAGTGGCGCGTATCACAGCCGGGACGCTCTCCCTTATGCGCCTTATAACGCGCAGCATCTTGAGCTCGTCCTCGACTGTAAGGCCGTAGCCGCTCTTTATCTCTATGGCTCCGCTTCCTTTCTCCATCATCTCCTTGACCCTTTCAAGGCTCTGGCGGTAGAGAGAGTCCTCATCGGTGGAGTGCAGAAGGTCGGCAGAGTTGAGGATTCCGCCGCCTCGTGCGGCTATCTCCTCGTAACTGAGACCGTTGATCTTGTCGATGAATTCCTCCTCACGCGAGCCGGCATAGACTATGTGGCTGTGGGAGTCGCAGAACGAAGGCAGCATCATGCATCCGGATGCGTCCACCCTGAAGTCGAAATGCCCTTTCGGACAGCCGGACATGGGCCCGAAACCGGAGATGAACTCTCCGTCCATGCTGAGCCAGGCATTGTGGATGCTTCCGGTACGGGACATCTCATCCCCCTGCAGGCGCAGGGTGCCGGCGGGGGTGATGCCAGTCAGTTCTTTAATATTGACGAATAAGGTCTTCATTGCGCAGGAAGTCTATTGATTTCTGGATGAGCGGATGAAGATAGCTGTCGTCGTCCACGAACGGGACCTGCCTGCGGTATTCCTCCACTATTTTCTCAAGTACCGCTGAAGTTTTGGCTGGGCGGCGGAACTCAAGTGCCTGAGTGGCGTTGAGGAGTTCGATTCCCAGCACTTCTTCCACGTTGTCCATGATCCGGACAAGTTTGGTGGCGGAGTTGGAGCCCATGCTCACGTGGTCTTCCTGCCCCTGGGATGACGGGATGGAGTCGCAGGAAGCCGGCCAGCATAGGCCTTTGTTCTGGCTGACTATGGATGCGGCCGTGTACTGGGGGATCATGAATCCGCTGTTGAGCCCCGGCCTGGCCACCAGAAATGCGGGGAGTCCTCTCTGGCCCGAGATTAGGCGGTAGGTGCGGCGCTCGGAGATGCTGGCGAGTTCTGACATTGCCACGGCCAGAGAATCCATAGGCAGGGCTATCGGCTCGCCGTGGAAGTTGCCTGCCGAGATGATCATGTCCTCGTCCGGGAAGACGTTGGGATTGTCGGTTGTGCTGTTGATTTCTGTCTCGATGACGGATTCAACATAGCGTATGCAGTCTTTGACCGCCCCGTGTACCTGAGGGATGCAGCGGAACGAGTAAGGGTCCTGTACATGGATTTTGTCGCGACGTATAAGTTCGCTTCCCTCAAGCAGATGCATGAACCTCTCTCCTGTCTCGATCTGTCCCCGGTGCGGGCGGAGCCGGTGGGTGAGGGCATAGAAAGGCTCTATGCGCCCATCGTATGCGTCCAGAGAGATGGCTCCGATGTAGTCAGCCCATCTGGAGAGGCGTTTTGCTTTCAGCAGGCTCCACACTGCGTGCGCGCTCATGAACTGGGTGCCGTTGAGCAGGGCCAGCCCCTCTTTGGACTGGAGGGTGATCGGCTGCCAGCCGAATTCTGAGGCGACTTCAGCGCTCGGGCGGATCTTGCCCTTGTAGAGTACTTCTCCAAGTCCCAGCAACGGCAGGGACAGGTGTGCAAGAGGTGCGAGATCTCCGGAGGCGCCGAGCGAGCCGTGCTGGTAGACTACTGGGAGGATGTCGTGGTTGAACATGTCGATGAGCCGCTGCACTGTGGCGAGCTGGGCGCCGGAGTGGCCGTATGAGAGGGACTGTATCTTCAGGAGAAGCATCAGCCTGACTATCTCCGGGCGTACGGTCTCACCCGAGCCGCAGGCGTGGGATACTACCAGGTTGTACTGGAGCTGGGAAAGCTTGTCCTCTGGAATCGTGACATTGCACAGTGAGCCGAAGCCTGTGGTCACTCCGTAGACCGGCCGGCCGATGTCCTCCATCTTGGTGTCAAGGTAGCGGCGGCATTTTTCTATCGCCACAACGGACTCTTCTGACAGGGCGAGCTGTGCGCGGCTGTCGATTATTTCCTTTACCTTGTCGAGGGTGATGTGTTCCGGTGAAATGTGATGTGTCATAGTTCTGAGTCTAAAGCATTGTTTATAAGTGTGTCGTCTGCTGTTACAGGCATCGTTACTTTAAGTTGCGGAGTGCGCTGCATCTCTCTGAGGATGGCGCTGACGGCGCCGCTGTTGCGGGCCCAGCTGCGGCGCGCTATGCCGTTGTTGACATCCCAGAAAAGCATCTGCCGTATGTGCCGCGCGGAGTCATCGGAGCCGTCTATGACCATCCCGAATCCTCCGTTGATCACTTCTCCCCAGCCGACTCCGCCTCCGTTGTGGATGGACACCCAGGTGGCGCCGCGGAAAGAGTCGCCGATGACGTTCTGCACAGCCATGTCGGCGGTGTAGCGCGAGCCGTCATAGATGTTGGATGTTTCCCTGAAAGGGGAGTCCGTGCCGGAGACGTCGTGGTGGTCGCGGCCCAGCACTATCGGGGCGCTGATCTCACCGCTGCGGATGGCATCGTTGAACGCGAGGGCTATCTGTGTGCGTCCAAGGCAGTCGGCGTAGAGAATCCTGGCCTGTGAGCCCACCACAAGATGGTTCCTGCCGGCTTCCTCGATCCAGTGGATGTTGTCCTGCATCTGGCTCCGGATCTCATCAGGGGCCTGTCCGGCGAGTTCTCTCAGCACATTGACAGCGAGAGCATCTGTCTTGGCGAGATCCTGCGGATCTTCAGACATGCAGACCCAACGGAACGGGCCGAAGCCGTAGTCGAAGTAGAGCGGGCCCATGATGTCTTCCACGTAAGAAGGGTAGCGGAAAGATCCGTCTTCCCTCAGGATGTCCGCTCCGGCGCGGGAGCTCTCCAGAAGGAAGGCGTTGCCGTAGTCGAAGAAATACATCCCCTTGGCTGTAAGTCTGTTGATCGCTGCTACCTGACGCCTCAGTGAAGCCTGTACGGCCTGTTTGAACGCCTCCGGGTCGTCAGCCATCATCCGCTTGGCCTCTTCGAAGCTCAGCCCTGCCGGGTAGTAGCCCCCGGCCCACGGGTTGTGCAGGGAGGTCTGGTCTGAACCGAGGTCAACCTTGATGCCTTCATCTGCAAGCCTTTCCCAGAGGTCAACTACATTGCCGATGTAGGCCAATGATACGACCTCCTTGTCCTGCACGGCCTTGCGTATGCGCGGTATGAGTTCATCCAGGTCTTCGTGCAGCTCGTCAACCCAACCCTGGTCATAGCGCTTGCGTGCCGCCAGCGGGTTGATTTCCGCCGTGACGCTCACTACTCCGGCGATGTCGCCGGCCTTGGGCTGCGCGCCGGACATACCTCCGAGACCTGCGGTGACAAAGAGCGTTCCACGCATCTGCTCCGCCGTGCCTTCCAGCCCGCGCTTGCGGAGCTGCATCCTGGCGGCGTTCATCACTGTGATTGTGGTGCCGTGCACGATGCCCTGCGGACCTATATACATATAGGAGCCTGCGGTCATCTGGCCGTACTGTGATACGCCGAGGGCGTTGAACCTCTCGTAGTCGTCGCGGCTGGAGTAGTTGGGGATCACCATGCCGTTGGTCACCACCACGCGCGGTGCGTCCTTGTGGCTCGGGAAAAGTCCGAGCGGCAGGCCCGAGTACATCGAAAGCGTCTGCTCGTCAGTCATCTGTGCGAGATACTGCATCGTAAGGCGGTACTGCGCCCAGTTCTGGAAGACGGATCCGTTGCCTCCGTAGGTTATCAGCTCGTGAGGGTGCTGGGCCACGCGCGGGTCGAGGTTGTTCTGTATCATGGCCATAATGGCCGCCGCCTGACGGCTCCGTGCAGGGTACTGGTCTATAGGACGGGCCAGAATCTCGTTTGAGGGGCGGTAGCGGTACATGTATATGCGGCCGTAGTCACGAAGTTCCGCCGCGAACTCCGAGGCCAGCACGGGGTGGAGTTCCTCGGGGAAGTAGCGGAGGGCGTTCTTGAGCGCGAGGGCCTTTTCCTTGCGGCTCAGGATGTCCTTGCGCTTCGGGGCGTGATTGATCAGGGGGGCGTATGGTTTGGCTTCAGGCAGGTAGGACGGGATGCCTTCAAGTATCTCCTCCTGCCAGCTCAGATGATGGTGGTCGGGGCTGTTCATTGTATATGGCTGTTGACGATTTCGAGTATCTGATCTTGCATTTCCATGGCTTCAGCTGCGAGAGCATCGGCTTCGGCGTTGAGTTCTGCGGCTGCCTCCTTGTCCTGGAGTCCGGCCGAATTGATGCGCACATTGAGCTGGGCTCCGCGTATCGCCGCTGTGGCTGCGAGGGCTCCTACTCCGGCATCGGACGCTGAGGCGGGGTTGCCTTTCTCCGCCATGGCCTTGGCGATCGGGAGTGCTTTTAGTGCTGTCTTCATGGTGCGGAGCGGCACCTGCGCGGCGTAGAGGGTCGCGGCTTCGAGGGCGGCTGCGCGTGCCGCCTTCTCCTCATCGTTGCCTTTCGGCATCTTGAACACCTCCATGATCCTGTCGAAGGCGGCGGTGTCCTCGTCCACGAGGTCCAGGAGTTCATTCATCACCTTCTGGCCTTCATCCGCCCAGTCGGAGAACTCTTTCCATCTCTCATCCCAGCCTCTCTTGCCTGCGGAGAGATTGGCCACCATAGTGCCCAGTGCGGCTCCCAAGGCTCCCATGTAAGCGGAGATGGATCCTCCTCCCGGGGCGGGGGATTCGGATGCTGTCTCCTCGGCGAACGCCTTGAGATCCATTCTGATGAGCCTGTGCCTCCTGGCTTCTTCAGCCTCGTCGCGCATGAGGTATTCGATGACTTTCTCATGCGGGTTGAACGGCTTGAGGTCGTCCAGGCCCATCGATTTGACGGCTATCTTCATTATCTCCTCTTCGGATATGCCTGTGGAGCGCTGCTGCTTCTCGAGAAAATACTTGCCGGCATCGATAAGTGCGCTTTTCGGCACCAGGCCCACAATCTCGGTGCCGGTGACCCTCATGCCCCGTGCCTGAGCGGCGCGGCATACCTCCTCAAATGCCTTGTGGAGCGGGGTGGCGGCGATGTCGGTGATGTTCATCGACACCTGGGCGATGCCGTATTCATCGATGTACCAGCCGATTGCCTTGCAACCCTTGAGCGTGCCGGGGATCCAGATGTCCTTCCCCTCGGCGTCCTTGAGCACCTTGCCGGTGAGCGAACCGCCCTCGCGTGCCTTGCGGCCCTTCTCGCGTACGTCGAAGGCCACTGCCATGGCGCGGCGGGTGGAGGTGGTGTTGAGGTTGAAGTTGACGGCTATCAGGAAGTTGCGGGCTCCGACATTGCTGGCTCCGGACTTGGCTACGGTATCGTTGTACTCCTTAGGCCCGAAGTCCGGCCTGCGTGAGGGGTCAGCCATCTTCTCGGGAAGCGCTTCGTATTCTCCTGCCCGGCAGACGGCCAGGTTCTTTCGCTCAGGCCTGAAGGCTGCGGCCTCGTAGCAGTAGCATGGTATGCCGAGCTCTTCGCTGATGCGTCTGGACAGCTCGCGTGAGAGCTGTGCGCATTCTTCCAGACTGATGCCGGCCACCGGAATGAGCGGCAGCACGTCTGTGGCCCCGGAGCGGGGGTGCGCCCCGTGGTGATGTCTCATGTCGATGAGTTCCTGGGCTTTCTGCACTCCGCGGAACGCGGCCTCGCAGACGGCTTCGGGACTTCCGACGAAGGTTATCACGGTCCGGTTGGTGGCTTCGCCCGGGTCGATGTCGAGAAGTTTGACTTTTTCACCTGTGACGGGAGATGCGGCGCCGGTGATGGCGGCGGCTATCTTGTTGATTACATCTTTGTTGCGGCCTTCGCTGAAGTTCGGCACGCATTCGACGATTCTCTTCATATAGGACAAAAAATGTGTTAGCAGGCCAAATATAGTTAAATATTCGTTACGGAACGGGGAGGATTTGCATCAAATCAACTGTTTCTTTCCGTTTTGCTTTTGTCCCAAACCGGATGCTATAACCCGGACGTTCTCCGCGTGGTCACGGCCTTGCGGGAAAACAGCCGCTGCGGCAGTTCCATGGCGAGTATGATGCCGAGGACAATGGCGATTGCCCCTTTGGCGGCCACAAATCCGGTGGAGAGTGAGAGCGCAAACTGGCTGGACAGCAGGTAGTAGGTGAACCAGAACACCCCTGCCCCCGGGACAAGAGGGAAGATGCCGCACAGCACGAAGACCGTGCTAGGGCACTTGTGCAGCACCGCCACGTAGCGGGACAGGATGCAGATCACTATGGTGGACAGGACTATAGCCACCGTTGCCCCGACAAGGCAATATCTGGTCATTGCCAGAAATAGCCCCCAGCCAATGGCCCCGATGAGTCCAGAAGCGACATACTCTTTGCGCGGAGCACCGAAAAGCACGGCGAAAGCCAGCGTGCCCACGAACGCCGCCAGCATCTGCCAGAGCAACCCTGCCGTCTGCGGGTTCACGGTCATGCCGGAGAGTTCAATCATCCCTCCGGACACGGCCCCATCCGTGACGAAAGCGATACTCACCCCGAGTGCTATGCAGATGAAGCCCAGCATGGCATCGGTCAGGCGGGTCAATCCGGCAATGTAGTCCGAGTTTGCAAGATCCCTCACCCCGTTGACAAACGGCACCCCGGGAATCAGCGGCATGACCGCACCTATTATAATGTTGCTCAGACTTTCCCCGAAGCCGATCCTGTAGGAGGCTACGCACAAAAGTGTAGCAAACAGTGCATTGCTGATACCTCCGACTATCTTTGAAAGATACTTGCCGCTGACAAATATGGAAAACACATACAGCAGCGCCCCCACGACGAAAGCCGCAGCGCAGTCCATGAAGCCGCCGCCGAAAACGGCACAGAACCCGGAAGCCCCGAAAGCAGAACCGGCAATCTGTTCCCACGCAGGTTTTCCGGCCCCGTCCCGGATTGCCTCAAGATGCTTGCGTGCCTGGGCCAGGGTGTATTTGCCGGCCGCGATTTCGTAACTCAAACTGTTGACCTCCACCACCTTGGAAAGCTGTATGCCGCGAATCGGGATGAACTCCACATTGGCATATTTTCCAGAAGATCCGGTCGTGAAGATGCCATTGCTGAGCACGAAAAAATGACCTGAATCCACTCCGTAATGGGACGAAATCCGCGCCATCGTGTCCTCTACCCGGGAAATCTCAGCCCCGTTCTCAAGGAGAATATGTCCGGCAATCGAAGCCGTCTCCAGCACTTCAGCCGTCTCGTTCCTCTCTTCCATGGCGCAAAAATAACAATTTTCCTTCATCCTCGCCGTGAACTGCTGCAGCGTCTGTTTTCACGCAAGGGAGCAGTCTCCGGGAGAAAGTCCATAGAATATCACCTCGTCACTGTTGTTGAGATGTTGGGGTCGCTGGCCACCACATTCTGGTCTGCCTGATAAGAGGAACTGTATTTGCCGCGTGGCAAGTCCTCGAAGATATAGCGATTTGCCATCCTGGCCGCTTCAATCTGGTCCGTCAGAGCTGTCAAAATGGCCGAAGCGGCAAGATCGACAAGCATGCCGATGATGGTATTGGTGCCGCTGTTTATGGAACAATCCAGATAGAGATTGCAGGTCCTGTCAAAAAGCACTTCCCCTGTCGCCGCCGAGCGTATGAAGTATCTGATCTTTGTGGAAATGCCCAATCCGGATTTCTCCCAGGAGTCAATCTGGGAGAACACTACGGCATCAGCCCCGAAGAATTTGCGGAAAGGTTCGAGCGAGGCATTTTCAAAGAGTTCTGCATCATAAGCACTCTCCGCCTTAAGCACATCGAGGGCAAGCAGAGGCGAGACCACGTAATAGCCGGCATCAGCCAAAGGACGGCTGATGGAGGTGTACAGCAGATCCTTAGCCTCAACGTTGGTAGTGTTGTTGATTGGCGGCATCACCAGCAGCACGAGAGGTTTCTCTTCGTACATCCCCGGATACAGGCTCTCACGCGTCTGCGCGACCTTGTTGGAGATGCCGCATGAAACGAGCATCAAGGCTGACATAAGCACAGCAAAGGCTCTCCCGAACAAACTGCAAGAAGCGAATCTTATCATAAGGCCAGACGTTTAAGCAACGGGCCGACAAATGTGGCGGACTCCGGATAATTGATCATTTCCAATCTCAGCATCTCCTCGCCACGCTCGCGGAACAGTCCGGAGTAGTCGGTCAGATTGCCGAATAGGCGGCGCTGACGGTCGCTGGCGTTGTGGTAGAACACGTCGGCGACATCCGGCTGGAGAAGAAGATAACCATACTCGGCGCAAATCCCCGGAGGGGGCATCTTCCGCGTCCCGTCCGGGCGTGACACCATCATTTCATATACATATATGAGATTGCAGATGCTTTCCGGTGTGCGTTCCTTGTAGTTGCGGTATGCGGCACTCTCATAGCCGCTCGCTCCGTCACTTGAAGGGCCCCAGTTATACAAGCCAACAGTTGTCCCGCATGAGGACAGAAGCAGGGCGGATGCCAGAAGCACAAGCGCCGGTCTCATAGGCAGACGACCTTATGCTCCCCAGCGGAAATGAATATGGTCTTGCTGTAGACACGGACAGATCCGCTGTAAACCTCTATATTATGGGTGCCGGGAACAAGATAGAGCGTATTCTCCGCCGTAGCCTTGATGTCCCTGTCTCTGCGCCATGAAGATTCCTTGACAGCGTATAGACGGTAATCGTCACCATCGACTCTTACTGTGAGCGGAGCACCTAGGGAATCAGTGAACGACAGGCAGGTCTCATCAGCCTTGCCGCTGGAAAGCGTATAGACCCCGACTCCGCATCCCGCGAAAAGTACTGCGGAAAGCAGAAGAATTACAAGTTTTCTCATTTGTCAAGAATATAATAATCAGTCAGTTGATCTTCTTTGACGGGTTCGCCCTCATAGGAGCAGAAAGAAATCTCGGTCTCTGGCGTATTGCCGGTCATCGAGACCACGGTCACCTTGCCTGTAAGAGTCCCCGGGAGTTCGATGTCCACTCCCGTCTGAGGGTTCTTCACCACCTTGCCCTTACGATAGACGTTGAAACTGTCCCCGACGGCAAGGCCCTGCGAGGCTCCGCCGGAAATCACAAAAGAGCCGTCCTGTACAGCCAGTATGTATGACCGCCACGGCTGGTCCATGCACTTGTTGATAATGTTCTCAACCAACTGAGAGAGAGCGGCGGAGATAGCCTTGTCACTGAGGGTCGCATCATAGCCTGCCGTGCCTCCCAGACCCAGCGTCGTGGTGGAAGATGTCTCGGCATAGCCCTTTGCCTCGTCGGAATAGATGATGAGTCCGGTGGAGGCCTCGACCAGACGTATGCTCACTCCGGCCTCCACTGTCTGTGTCTTGGTGGATGAGAAGAGTTTCTGCTGGCCCTCGTTTTTGCGCCCGTACTCAGTGATGGAGCCGAGTATTATGTAGTCCGCGCCGATCTTGTTCATGTTTTTCCCCGCTTCGGCTGCAAGCACATCGAGATCCTCTCTCTCAAGCAGAATGAATTTGCCGCTGGCTGCCAATTTGGCCGAAAGGATGTCCAGTGCCTGTTTCCGCATCGGATCGTTTTCCTTGTCATAGAACAGCCCTTTGGCATACTGGGTCTCGTTGGTGAAACGGCCTATGGCTACCTTGCGCTTTATGGTCCTGTCTCCCTGTTGTGCGTAGGACGGCAGGGCCACAAGGAGAGAAAGCGCCAGCAACGCCGCCTTGATGATAGTTTTCATTTCAATAACGTTTTACGTATTGCCGCAAAAATAATACTTTTTTCGTCATGCTGACCATGTTGACTGAACTTTCGTGACAACGGATCCGAGGCCTTCTCGCGCTGTCCGGGTGAGACCTTCTCGCGCGCTGTCCGGGTTATAGCATATTGCGCACAATATGCTATAACCCGGAGCCGCAGGTGCCGTATAGGGGTGATTTTTCAGATAGGTTAGAGCATTTTTCGGGAGATGTGCTATAACTTGGACAACAAGCTTCGTCTATGGGATGATTTTTGCAGTGCCGGATGGCAAAACTTATAACTATGAGAGACAAAGTTGTCCATATTTGTATCAAATCGGATGCGGAACTCCTGCATCGCGTCGAAGACGATTACCATTGTTCAATCACGAAAATGTCGAGGGGCCATGGGATGGGTGAACCTGGGCGAGGTGGCTTGGCAGGGGAATCTGGCGAGAGAACCTGGTGGGCAGGGAACCTTGGGCCGGGTAACCTGGGCGGGAAACCTGGCCGTGGAAGATGGGCCGGAGAACCTAGCAGGGGAACCTGGCAGGGCGAACATAGCCGGAGAAGGCTGGAGGGGCATCATTGGCACAGGCCGAGCGGACAATCGTCTTGGAGTTTTTGCGGAATCCGGCAGATATTGCTAACTTCGCAAGATATGTCCAGAACGTCCAAAATCACTTTTGTGACTCTCGTCGGCTCCGTGGTCAATGCGGTGCTGACCATATTCAAGATAGTCGCCGGTATAGCCGGACATTCCGCCGCGATGATCGCCGATGGTGTGCACTCCCTTTCTGACCTTCTGAGCGACATCGTTGTGCTGGTCTTCGTCCGCATCTCCGGCAAGGGCCGCGACAAGGATCATGACTACGGCCACGGCAAGTTCGAGACGTTCGCCACGCTGATAATCAGTCTAATGCTCCTTGTGGTCGGGGCCAACCTGATGTCCTCCGGCATAGAAAGCATCAAGAACATACTTGGCGGCAAAGCCGTTGAAGCCCCGGGGATGATCGCCTTGTGGGCAGCCCTGCTTTCAATCGTCTCCAAAGAAATCCTCTACCGCTACACGGCAGCGCAGGGCCGTAAGCTCGACAGTCCGATGATGGTCGCCAACGCCTGGCACCACCGGTCCGACGCCCTCTCGTCGGTCGGCTCCCTTCTCGGCATCGGCGGAGCCATCCTCCTCGGTGACAAGTTCGTCATACTCGATCCTCTGGCAGGCTGCATCATCAGCATCTTCATCATCGTGATGGCAGTGAGGATGTCGATACCGGCAGTAAAGGAACTGCTTGACGTCTCCCTTCCTGATGAGATGGAAGCCCAGATCGTGCGGACCGCGAAAAGTGTCCCGGGCGTGGTTGACCTGCACGAACTGAAGACCAGACGGGAAGGTCCCGGCATTGTGATGGAAGGACACCTTGTCCTACACTCTGACATCTCGCTGGAGCAGGCCCACACCATCTCCAAGCGTGTAGAACGGGCACTTCGCGACAAGTTCGGCGCCTCCACCCAGATATCCCTGCACCTTGAACCGGAGGACGATTCACAGTAGCTCCGTTCCGGAACCCGATATGCCCAAAAGACCAGAAAGGGGCCCAAGCCAAGCTAGATCGGGACGGCTACTTTCCCGCCATCAACGGGCGCAGGCGCACAAGCCAGTAGAGCAGCCCGGCAATGGTGAGCACTGCCCCCACGACACCGATCCAGGAAATGGAGAGATGAGTGCAGACTGCGCCTCCGATCAGTGCGCCGCAGCCTATTCCGAGGTTGAAGATTCCAGAGTAGATGGACATCGCCACGGCCGACTCATCCTCCGACGCGGCTGAAATAACCTCCGACTGCATAGCCAGATTGTAGGCCGTCACCGAAATCCCCCACACGGCGCATATCGCGATGCTCAGGACGTGGCTGAAAGCCAACGGCCTCATGAGGAGCAGGGCGAGGGTCAATCCGCACATCGCCAGAGTCACGAAGCGGAAGCGCCAGGAGACATAGAACTTGGAAAAGGCGAAACTGCTCACCAGTCCGGCGATTCCGAACACCATCAGCGTCCCGGTGATCATGCCCTCCGACATCCCTCCTATCTGCCCGAGGAACGGCTCGATGTAACTGTAGGCCGTATAGTAGCCGGTCGCGAACAGCAGGGTGAAGACATAGATCCCTATGAGCACCTTTTTGTGTAGCATCATAGGCAGCCCCTTCAAGTTGACCCCTTTTCCCGCAGGAATCCCGGGGAGAGTCAGGGCCACCAGCACCAGGGTCAGCAGGGCGAATATACCCACGCAAAGGAACGTCATCCGCCATCCCACCATCAGGCCGATTGCCCGCCCGAGCGGCATCCCCATTATCACGGCTATAGAAGTACCCGTGACTACAATGCTGAGTGCCAGGGACTTGTGAGACGGCGGTACAGAGCGTACCGCGATGGAAGGTATGATGGACCAGAATATCGCATGTGTGCTTGCCACCCCGATACGGGAGAGCATCAGCATCCAGTAGGAAGACGAGAGGAAAGACAGGCCCTGGAACAGGGTGAAACATCCGATCACACCGAGCAGCAGTTTGCGCATCTCGGACCGGGAGAACACCATTGTCAAGGGGAGGGAAAGAAGCATAACCATCCATGCATACACGGAGATGAGCATGCCCGTCTGGGCTTCACTGCGACCGAAATCGGCTCCTATGTCGCTCAAGAGTCCGATCGGCACAAATTCAGAGGTGTTAAAAATAAAAGCGGCACAAGCCAGCCCGATAAGGGCCATCCAGTGCCTGGCAGTCATTTTCTGCTCCGTCATAAATTATATATATACTACTAACTAACTGTCTGTCTCCGGAGCAGACCGGAAGACGGATGCAAATATAGTAACATATTCCCATTGTACAAGGGGAGATGCAAAAAAGTTATAAAAATTTTTAATAATCAGATTCCTGGCGTTACATCTTTTCTTGCTCAAGATACAAAACAGCCCTCCTGGCCGCCTCAGGCATTGACTGCAGCGGCGAGTATGTATAAATTTGTACAAACGAAAAACCACATTTATGAGACGCATTCCATACTTGCTGCCGGCTTTGGCTTTGCTTGCTGCCGGCTGCAGTGGCGGCGAGCAGCCGCTGAAGCTCAATGACCTCGAATACTACGAACGTCCCGGGGTCAATGTCCTCGTCTACAGCAACCTCTTCACCGGAGGTTTCAACGATGAGAAGAATTCCGGCATAGAGATTATTCATCACGGAGTCCGTACCGTGCAGGGCGGTGCCGTGAGGCTGTCCAACACCCCCGAGCAGTGGGACCTGGTGCCCGAGACCACTTTCCGCAACGTTGACCCCGACAAGGGCACAATAGAGGTGGGGCTGCGCTATCCCGACTACGACTTCGACTCACGGCTTGTGGTGACCCCGGAAGGGGAGGCCTTCAAGATCGAGGTGTATCTGGACAAGCCTGTACCTGAAACGATTGCGGGGGAGGCCGGGTTCAATCTCGAGTTCCTGCCGTCGCAGTACTGGAACAAGGCCTACCTCGTGGACGGTCAGGCCAAGCGTTTCCCGCGCTACGCGGTGAGCGAGACGGTCACCCGCCCCAACAGCGAGAAGATCAAACAGTTCAAGGGCTACAAGACCTACGATGACCGCGGCACCGGACGCTTTGTTGATCCTCTGCCGATGTCGGAGGGACACAGCATGACCCTCGCTCCGGACGATCCCGAGAGGATGGTCAAGATCACTTCCGATGGGGCAGAACTGAAACTCTATGACGGTCGCATGCTTGCCCAGAATGGCTGGTACGTGCTCCGGAGCGTCCTTCCTGAAGGCAAGACGGGCAAGGTGCTTAGCTGGACCGTGGAGCCCAACGCCGTACGTGGCTGGGTGCGTGAACCGAACATCGGCCTTTCCCAGGTGGGATATGTGCCTGAGCAGCCGAAAGTGTCAGTAATAGAGCTGGACAAGGCCGACAAGCCTCTGCGGACAGCCTCCATATACAGGGTAAACCCCGATGGCACAGAGAGTAATGTCTTCACCGGAAAGACATCGATGTGGGGCCCGTACTTCAAGTATAACTACCTCAAGTTTGACTTCTCCCCGGTCCGGGAGCCCGGCATATACTATATAAAATATGGCGATGCCCGCACCGTCAACTTCATAATCGGGGACGATGTCTATGACAAGATCACAGATGCGACGAGCGATGTCTGGATCCCTATCCACATGAACCATGTCGCCGTCAACGAAGCTTACCGCATGTGGCACGGCGAACCATTCAAGGAAGGCTATCTCCAGGCGCCGCCAAGTACGGATCACTTCGACCTCCACTGGCAGGGGCCGACTACGGATACCAAGTATGAAGCCCTTGAACTCATCCCTGGCCTCAATGTCGGAGGCTTCTTCGATGCCGGGGACTTCGATATCGAGACTTCTTCCAACATCTCCGTGGTCCAGAACCTCGTCTCCATCTGGGAGCGCTTCCGTCCTATGCGTGACATGACATTCGTCAGCGAGAGCCAGCGCTACGTGGACTTGCACCGCCCGGACGGGGTGCCTGACATCCTCCAGTACATCGAGCACGGCGTGCTCAACCTGCTCGCCCAGGCCGAGAACATCGGCCACATGTCCCAGGCCCTTTCCAACTCGGTGCTAGACAACTACCACCATCTCGGCGATGCCGCCTCCCTTACCGACGGCCGCCACTATGACCCGCGCCTCAAGCCGTACGAGATCTCCTCTGACGGCCGCCGCAGCGGCACCCCGGATGACATGTGGGCTTTCACCAGCCGCGACCCGTCGCTTGACATGAGGGCTTCGACCATGTTCGCCGCCGCCAGCCGTGCGCTCAAAGGCTACAACGATACTCTCTCAGCACGCGCTCTCAGGCAGTCCAGAAGACTCCAACAAGAAGCCGCAGTCCTGCTTGCCAAGGCCCCTCAGACCCGTGGGGGCAGACCTGGTGGCGACGCCGCATCCAACCTCCAGCTATACGTGGCCACAGGGGAGAAAGCATATCTTGACAGGTTCGATGAGGCCATCTGGCCGATGCTTGACCGTTTCGTCAACTTCGGTATCAGCACCGCCCTCGAAGCAGTGCCGTACATGGATGCTGCCTACAAAGAGAAGCTACGCCCGTACGTGGAGAAATATGCCGAGTACGTGTCCGGACTGGAGCAGGACAACCCTTACGGCGTGCCGATAGGCAGGGCCAACTGGGCTGGGAGCGGTGCAGTTGTCAATTTCGGGACCACCCTGTGCCTGGCCTCCACCCACTTCCCGGAGATCATATCGGCGGACAACGTATATAAGGTGAGCAACTACATTTTCGGCTGCCATCCGTACCACAACTATTCTCTTGCAGCCGTGGTGGGTGCCACCAGACCGAAGGCCGTGTTCTACGGCAACAACAGGGCAGACTTCTCGTTCATTCCGGGCAATGTAGCTCCTGGTCTGCTCTTCAGAAACCCCGACCACTTCGAGAACTACGACGACTGGCCGTTCCTCTGGGGGCAGAACGAAGGCACGATAGCCGGCAACACGGATTTCCTGATCTTCGGCTCCTCGTTCAAGAATCTCCTTGCGGGGGAGTGACCCTACTCTTCAGAATCGAAAATATCATTGAATACAGCCCTCATCCCGGATTCGTCTTGGATGAGGGTTCTCAGTTTCTGTAGCCTTGCAGCGTTGTCCGACTCCGGTATCCAGAGTTTGAGGTAGCCTTTTTCTCCGTACTTCTCCTGAAGGTGCTCCATCATGCGGCTCCAGTGTCCCTCGCGGTCGAGTTCGGGGTAGTTCTTGAGTCCGTACTGGATTGTGCGGCGTATCACGGTCATCGGGTCTATCTGCCTGTCGGCTTCGGCGATGAGTTTGCCGTAGATGGATCTCGGCTCGTGGTCGGATGAGGCACGATGGTCTTCTGCCGCCTGTGCTGCGAGTTCGATTTCTTCGGGTGTCAGCCACTGGAGCAGGTTTCGGTCTCCCCGGATGATGGCCCCGGATACAAGATGGTGGGTTTTTCGGCCCGTCCCGAGCCCCGTGTCGTGGTAGGCTGCTGCCGTGTAGACCACGTCCGCCTTGACCGGATAATGCTCCGCGAGGCGGAGCGCCTCATCTATTACATATTGCACATGCTCCCGCCTGTGCGCCCGGTCGAACGTGTCGTACATCGGTATGATCTGCTCCTCCACATACTTTCGTAGTGCCGGGGTGACTTGTGTGGCCGATTTTTCCATGCTGCTTAGAGTCTCGTTGCTTCAGGTATCACTTGTCTTTTGCCGATTACTTAACTTTAGTTCAGCGCAAAAGTAGCACTACATCGATCGGGCGGAGTGGCCACA
>ERZ808240.676-NODE-676-length-43751-cov-14.109118_pt1 | contig 43751 bp, 38 predicted proteins | sample MGYA00521084_ERZ808240 | MGnify/ENA primary metagenome ERZ808240 (study PRJEB31516, sample SAMN03275571) | gut metagenome | biome: mammalia-associated habitat; material: feces | host: Papio cynocephalus | place: Kenya | collected 2012-08-06 ...
TCCATTCCTTATTCTGGTTCTTGTGCCGTAACGCTTCCGGTCCACATGAATTTTCTATGCGAGTCCAGCTGCGAATCATTCTGTGAAAGTTCTCTTCCTGTATGCCCTCCGGCGTTTCTGGCCATTTCCCTAGGCGGTATAATTCAACGCACATCCGCTTGTACTTGTAGCTGCATTTCATATAGCAATACCCCCAATACCGGGTGTCCAGTATTGGGGGTACATATCAAGGTCATCGCCGACCGGCGGGGCTGTTTTTGTCCTTATTCGGAGTCCACCATTTCCTGACGCAGCTCGCTGCGGCGGATAAGGAAGCGGCGGATGGCAAACAGTCCCGCAATGCAGGCGATGCAGGCCACATTGCTCCAGGGGTCGTCGTGGCTCAGGATCACGTGACGGGTGATGGCCACGGTGAGCACCTCCAGGATGTTGGCAGGGGTGGTGTCGATGAGCATCCGCACGAACTCCAGCCCCACCACAATGGACAGCAGGTTATGGAGCATATGGTTGACGTCGGCAAAATAGGCCGTCCCTTCGGTGACCATGTTCGCCACCTCAATGCCCAGCGCGCCCACCAGCGCAATGAGGGTGATCCCGGCGATGATCCACTCCATGATCTTCAGCGCCCAGCGGAAAAAATGCTCGGTCTTCCGGTCGTGCTTGGCCATTTTGTCGATCTTTTCCTGTACATTGGGGTCGTCAGAATGGGCTGTCTGGAGCATGGCAATACCTCCCGGCAATATTGATACTGTCATTATACAGGATTTTTTCGGAAAATGGAAGACATTTCTTTACCAAAACTTATATTTTATTTCCGATAGTGCTTCCGCATTTCCGCCCTTGCCGCTTCCACTTCCTCGTGAAGCTCCCGGACGGACATCCGCAGAACGCCGCTTCCGAGGGAGGACAGCTGCACCAGTCCGTCGGAGGACGCCACCCGCACGGCGTAGTCCCGGCCAATCTCGTGAGCCAGCGCTTCGATGTAGGCGTCGGCGGTCTGGCCTTCTTTGGTGTAAACCACCTGGATGTTGTGGAACCGGCTCTTTTCGCCGGGGTTGCCCTTCTGCTTGTAGCCGTCAAATACCACCACCAGACGGCACTTGGTGAAGCCCGCGTAGCTGGAAAGCCGGTCGCACAGCTGCCGCCGGGCGGCGTCCAGATCGTCCTTTGCCTGCGCCGCCAGGTCGTCCCAGGCGAAAATTACGTTGTAGCCGTCCACGATGATGTATTTCTGCCGGGGCGTCCGGATGGTGACATCGTCAGCCGCCGAACGGTTGGAGACGCCGTAGACGGGGCGGCGGATGGGGCCGAACTCCCGCTCCATGATCTGTTCCAGCTCTTTGTCGTCCAGCCGGACGTTGCGGGTGATAATCTGGGGGGCTTTTTCCTCCTTCAGGCCGCTTTCTAAGTGCATGTAGTCCTTTACCTGGTTCCACTTGACGGTGAAGCCCGCCCCGTGGGCGCAGAAGACGGAGTCCGGGGTGTTGGCCGGGTCGGCCTCCGGGTCGTATCCAATCTCCGCAACGACAGCGTCGGTATTGTGGCAGGGGGCGTAGCCGTGGAGGGTCAGCTGCATTCGGCCAAGCCCCTGGGTGTAGGCCGCCAGGGTATCGGCGTAGTCTTTGATCTCCGATGCGGGGACCAGTCCTTTCAGCGTGGACAGCGCACCGGCGGCTTCCGGCGCGTCGAATTCGCCGCCCATGGCGCGGATATCCGTAATGGCGCGGCCGATCTGCTCCGTGGGCATGGTCAGGCAGAATTCGTACCATGGTTCCAGCAAAACGGACTTCGCCTGCATCAGCCCCTGACGGACTGCCCGGTAGGTCGCCTGACGGAAGTCCCCGCCTTCGGTGTGCTTTAAGTGCGCCTTGCCCACCAGCAGGGTGATCTTCATATCCGTGATCGGCCCGCCCACCAGGACGCCCCGGTGGACTTTTTCTTCCAGATGGGTCAGGATGAGCCGCTGATAATTGACGTCCAGCACGTCCGTGGGACATACGGTGTCGAATACCAGCCCGCTGCCGGCGGGCAGCGGCTCCAGCAGCAGATGCACCTCGGCATAGTGGCGCAGGGGTTCAAAATGCCCGACGCCCTCCACCGTGTTTTCGATGGTTTCCTTATAAAAAATTCGCTGATCGCTGAGGGTCAAGTCCAGACCGAAGCGCTGCCGCACCAGACTGCGGAAGATCTCCTGCTGCACCCGACCCATCATCTGTATGTGGATCTGGCCGTTTTCCCAGAGCAGGTGCAGCTGGGGTTCTTCCTCTTCCAGCTGCCGCAGCTTGGGCAGTACCTGCGCCGGGTCGGCGCTTCCGGGAAGGTTCACCCGGTATGTCATGACCGGCTCCAGTACATAGGGCTGCCCCGCCGGTTCCGCCCCCAGGGACTGTCCCGCGTAGGTTTCGGAAAGTCCCGTCACCGCAGCCAGCTGCCCGGCGGAAACCTCCTCCGGGGCGGTGAATTTGTCGGCGGAGTACCGCCGCAGCTGCACGATTTTTTCCTTCCGCGGTTCGTTCTTCTGGTTTACATAACACAAAACAGAGCGAACCTTCAGGCTGCCGCCGGTGACCTTCAGCCAGGTCAGGCGATTTCCCTGGGGGTCACGGGAAATTTTATAGACTTTCGCGGCAAATTCGCCGGGATAGGCCGTTTCCGGGGCGTATTTGTCCAGAATATCCAGCAGCGTCCCCACACCCTCCAGCTTGAGGGCAGAGCCGAAGCAGCAGGGGAACAGCTTCCGCCCTGCGATCAGCGCCCGGAGATTTCCTTCCGTAACGCCGCCGGTTTCCAGATAATTTTCCAGCAGCGCTTCGTCGCACATGGCGGCGTTTTCCGCGATCTCCTCCGGGGATGCGGTAAAATCCGCACAGGCGGGGCTGAGCTGCTGCCGCAGCTCGGCCAGCAGCTTCTCCTTCCCCATTCCGGGCAGGTCCATTTTGTTGAGGAACAGAAACGCCGGCACCTGATAGCGTTCCAGCAGCCGCCAGAGGGTCAGGGTGTGAGCCTGCACGCCGTCGGTGCCGCTGATGACCAGCACGGCGCAGTCCAGCACCGGCATAATGCGCTCGGCTTCGGCGGAAAAGTCCACATGCCCGGGGGTATCCACCAGGGTGACGGCGCGGTGCTCCGTTTCCAGCAGCGCCTGTTTGGAAAAAATGGTGATGCCCCTGGCGCGTTCCAGGGCGTGGGTATCTAAGAATGCGTCCTGATGATCGACCCGCCCCAGGGTGCGCCGCGCCCCGGCTTCATAGAGCATCGCCTCGCTGAGCGTGGTCTTCCCCGCGTCCACGTGGGCAAGCAGTCCTACGCACAGGGGCTTCTTTATATTGTTCGGCTGTTCTGCGGCCATAGGAAAACCTCCCTTTGCGGGTATTGTACCACAAAGGGAGGCAATCGTCGAGAGGTTTCTTTTAGGTGATGTCTAAGTCAACCGTGACCTGGTAGTAATCGCAGGCGTGGGCGGTGTAGTTTTTCACGTTTTCCCTGGAGATCATATTCATTTGCAGGAAGGAGCAGAAGACGTAGGCGTTGTCGTCCAGAATCATCTGCTGAAGCGTCACCGCCAGCTCACCTCGTTTGGCGGGGTCAAATTCCTTTGACAGCTGCTCGATCAGCGCCGTGACCTCCGGGTTGTCATAAGCGCCGAAGTTATAGCTCATGCCGGGGATGCAGGAGGTGGTGAAGAAATACTGGGGGTCGCCGGAGGGGGCGGTCACCAGCGCGGAGGCGTAAATATCCCAGCTGCTCATGTCCGCCAGAAATTCCCGGCGGTTTGCGGTGCAGTTGATGTCCACGTCAATGCCGATCTCCTTGAGAGACGCCTGGGCGGACTCGGCCAGCAGGGGCAGCTCCTGACGGGAGGGGTAGGTCAGCCAGCGGACGGTCAGCTTCACGCCGTCCTTTTCCCGGATGCCGTCGCCGTCGGAATCCACCCAGCCCGCGTTTTCCAGAACCGCCCTGGCACCGGCGGGGTCGTAGGCTTCGGCTTTGACATTTTCACCGCCGAAGGTGGAGAAGCCGTCGGGGAAGGCGCCGGTAGCCGCGACGCCGTGGCCGTCCAAGAGGGTCTTCACGAAGCCCTCCTTGTTGATGCCCATGGCGATGGCCCTGCGGACGGCGGCGTCCTGCATGATGGGGCTGGTCATGTTCATGGAGCCGAAGAAGGCGCGGGAGGTCTGGATGGCGGAGAACTGATAGCCGCCGTTTTCAAAATTGGGATAGGCCTCATAGGCCATGCCGTAGGCGGCGTCGATGTCCCCGGCCTGTAAGGCGGCGGACAGGGTGTCGCCGTTGGAAAGGGTGCGGATGGTCAGCTCGTCGATTTTTGACGTGCCGTTCCAATACCCCGTGTTGGGGGTCAGCGTCAGATGGTCATCCGTGACCAGCTCCTTTACGACGTAGGGGCCGGTACCGGCCACGATGCCGTTTTCAAAATCGGACGCATCCACATCGATGATGCAGCCGTAGGGGTCGCCCAGATAGTTCATCAGGGCGGGATTGGGTTCGCTGGTGGTGACGGTCAATACCTGACCGTCGGCGGTCACGTCCACGATTTTTGTGTCGCTGGGAGCGCGGTCGTGATTTTCCAGCAGATGGTTCAGGCACTGCTTCACGGCTTCGCCGTCCATGTCCCGGCCGGAGGAGAATTTCACGCCGCTGCGGAGGGTGATCGTCCAGGTGCAGTCGCCGTCGTTTGTCCAGTCGGTGGCCAGCCAGGGCTCTAAGTCCATGGCGTCGGTATAGTGCACCAGGGTTTCCCCGATGCCGTAGCGGATGCAGGCCCAGCCGTTGTAGGTGCGGTGGGGGTCAACGGTTTCTTCCCAGTTTTCGGAGTTGAAGGTGGTGTCGCCGATGACCATGGTTTTCTTGGTTTGCGCCGTGCCGTTGCCGGAACTGCTGCAGCCGGTCAGCAGTGCGGCTGCCAGACAGACGGTCAGCAGGAGAGAAATCAGTTTTCTCATGATTTTTTGTGATTCCTTTCGTGTTCGGTTATTTATGTCCTGCCGGACGTCACGGCATAACATCATTAGAGTACGCTGTCAATTAAGCGTTTGGTATAATCGTTTTTGGGATTGCGGATGACTTCATCCGGGGTGCCTTCTTCCACAATTTCGCCATGGTACATCACCAGTACCCGGTCGCAGAACTGCTGCACCAGAGAAATGTCGTGGGAGATGAAGAGAATGGAGAGGCCGCGCCCCTGTTGGGTTCTCAGGGCGTTCAGCAGCTCCAGAATTTCCTTCTGCACCGTCACATCCAGCGCGGAGGTGATCTCGTCGCAGATCAGGAGCCGGGGTTCGATGGCCAGCGCCCGGGCAATGGCCGCCCGCTGGCACTGCCCGCCGCTGACCTGATGGGGGTAGCGTCCGGCATATTCCGGGGGCAGGCCGCAGTCTTTCAGGAGGGCTTCCACTTTTTTCCGGGTCTCTTTTTGGGAAAGTCCGGCGTTTCGCAGACTTTCGCCGACGCCGTCGCCCAAAGTGCGGCGGGGGTCAAAGGAGTCCGCCGGGGTCTGGAAAACCATCTGCATGGATTTGTAAACCTCCCGCAGCGCCTTGCCTTTCAGGTGGGTGATGTCCTCGCCGTCCAGAAAAACGGAGCCGGAGGTCACGTCCACCAGACGGGCGATCATGTTGACGGCGGTGGTTTTGCCGCTGCCGCTTTCCCCGATGATGGCGAGACACTCGCCGGGGAACAGCTCGAAGCTGATATTTTTCACGGCGGTAAAGTCCGCCTGCCTCTGCCGGGAGAAGGTTTTGGTCAGGCCGCTGACTTTCAGGATCGGTTCCATGTCTTCACCTCCGGAGCCGGGGCACGGCCGCAAGGAGCGCTCTGGTATAGTCTGCCTGGGGATTCGTCAGAACATCCCCGGTTTTTCCGTATTCCACGGTCTTTCCGTCTTTCAGCACCAGCACATTGTCGGCCATGGCGCCGATGACGCCCAGATTGTGGGCGACCAGGACGATGGCGGTGCCGAAGGTGTCCCGCACCATCCGCATTTCCTCCACCACCTGCTTCTGCAAGGTCACGTCCAGCGCGGAGGTCGGTTCGTCCGCAAGCAGAACGCTGGGTTTCAGCAGCATGGCGGCGGCAATGCCCACCCGCTGCTGCATTCCGCCGGAAAGCTCGAAGGGGTAGCTTTTGAGAATCCGTTTCCCGTCTTCAAAGCCCAGCCTGGCGAGCATGTCCAGCGCGCGTTCTTCAAACACCGCCTTGGAGATTCTGCCATGCTCCCGCATAGCCTCATACAGCTGCGCCCCCACCGTGCGGATGGGGCAGAAGGCGCTGCCCGCGCTCTGGAAAATATAGCCCAGCTCCGGGCCGCAGAGCTTGCGCAATTCCTTTTTGGGAAGCGCGGTGAGATCATTTCCCTTGTATCGGATGCTGCCCCCGGTGACCCGGCCTTCGCTGCCGAGCAGACCCATGGCCGCTTTGATTAAGGTGGATTTGCCGCTGCCGCTTTCCCCCACAATGCCCAGGATTTCGCCGGGGGACAGATGAAAGCTCACATCCTCCACGGCGGGCTGCCCCAGATAGGCGATGCTAACATGCTCGTATCTCAGTAAGGTTTCCATGGTTACCTCCGGCTTTTGGGGTCTGCGTAGTCCCGGATGGTATCCCCCAGAAGATTGAAGATCATCACCGAAAGGAAAATGGCGATGCCGGGGCTGAAGGTGATCCACGGGGAGGTGGTCATGAGGCTTCGGGTGTCGCTCATCATGCTGCCCCACTCCGGGATCGGCGGCTTTGCGCCCAGCCCCAGAAAGCTCAGCGCCGCCAGCTCCATCATCATCGTCCCGATGTCCAGCATGGACGTGACCAGGATGGAGCCGATGATGTTGGGCAGAATGTGCTTGAAGATGATCTTTATCGTGCCGCTGCCGGACAGCCGGACGGCCTTCATCCATTGGGCTTCTTTTTGAGAAAGGGTCTGGCTCCGGGCGATCCGGGCATATTTCGGCCAGGAGATCGCCGCCAGGGCGATAATGGCGTTTTGCAGTCCGCCCCCCAGCACCCCCGCCACCGCCAGGGCGAACACCAGACCGGGGAAGGCCAGAAACACGTCGGAAACGCGCATCAGCACCGTATCCGTCAGGCCGCCGACCCAGCCGCAGGTCACGCCTACAGCCGTACCGATGGTCGTGATAACGGCCACCAGCAGAAGGGTGGAAAAAATACTCGCCCGGCTTCCGGCAATGACCCGGGACAGCATATCCCGTCCGTACCGGTCCGTTCCCAGAGGGTGGGCTTTGGTAGGCGCCTGTTTGGCGATGTCCAGATTCTGGAGGTACGGGTCATAGGGCGTCAGGTACTCCGAAAAGAGGGAGCAAAAAATCAGGGCGATTGCGAGGACGGAAAAAAGAATGAGGCGGGCTTTCACCGTATTTCGCCTGACTGCGACAATGGGGTTCGTCACGCTCTTCATTCTGCCTGCGCCCCCAGTCGGATCCTCGGGTCGAGAACGTGGTAGAGAATGTCCGTAACCAGATTCACCATCACATAGATGATCGCCATCCAGACCACGTAGGCCTGAATGAGGGGGTAGTCCCGCATGGTGATGGCGTCCACCGCAAGCTTGCCCACGCCGTCCCACATGAAAATGCTTTCAATAATGGCCGTGCCGCCGAGCAGGCTGCCGATGGACAGCGCCAGCAGGGTCAGAATGGTGAGCATGGCGGATTTTAAGACGCTTTTCCACAGGATCACCCACCCGCGCACGCCTCTTGCTGCTGCACCGAGAACGTAGTCCTTGTTCAGTTCCTCCAGCACCGCGGCTCTGACCTGCCGCATGTACTTGGCGGACATGGCAATGGCCAGGGTCAGGGTGGGGAGGATCGCGCCTTGCACCGTCGTCCCGCCGGAAATCACGGGCAGCAGCTTCCACTTGATGGAAAACAGCTGCATCAGCAGCAGCGCCACAAAAAAGTTTGGCAGGCTGTTGCCGATAAAGCTGAAAAACCGCAGAAAATAGTCTGTGAACCTGTCGTGCTTCACCGCCGCCCAGATGCCCAGGGGGATGGAAATGACCACGGTCGCCCCGATGGAGAGCGCCGTCAGCAGCAGCGTCGCCGGAAGCTTGGACACAAACGTCCCGAATACATCCTTCCCGGAAACGTAGCTGACGCCCATATCCCCGGTCAGCAGCCCTTTCAGCCAGACGCCATATTGCGTCAGAAACGGCTGGTCAAGCCCCAGCTCCGCCCGTTTGGCGTCAATGATCTCCTGGGCGACCGCGCCCTTGTCGCCGTACAGCTCGGTAATGGCGTCGCTGCCCGCGGCGCGCATCATGGCAAAGGACAGGAAGGTAATACCCAGCAGCACCGGGATCAGCTGCAAAAAGCGCTTGCCGATATATTTGTTCAAAATTTGATATCCCCTTTAGAAAGCTCACGCCTTCTTAGCTTTCCAGCAGACCCGCCTTCCGTCCTTCAATCAGGAACATGGGCGTGGAGGCGTTGTTGATGCGCTCCTCCTTTGTCCAGACCCGCTGCCAGATGGTTTCGTCGGCGCTGGCCTGAATGCCGAAGCGGCCGAGGACACGCAAGTCCCACTGGGGACGGTGCTGCCGGGACAGGGGGGTCTTCCGGGCAATGGCCTCCATGGCGTCCACGTCCGTTCCGGCGTTTTCGTCCCGCACGTCGGAGACGGCCAGATTCCCCCGATCCCGCTTGTGACCCAGCTCCGCCTCTTCGTCCCACAGATACCGGTACCAGTTGGCGTCGAAGTTCAGCAGCAGCCCGCCGGGAGCGAGAACCCGCGTCCAGTGGCCGTAGGCCTTCTCCGGGTCATGGAGATTCCAGGTCACGTTCCGGGTGACCAGCACGTCAAAGCTGTGATCCGCAAACATCAGTTCTTCGGCGTTCATCCGGAGAAAGTCGATCTTGTCCGCGAGGGCGCCCGCGTTGCGCCGGGCTTCCTCCAGCATGGAGGCGGTATAGTCCACGGCGGTCACCTGATAGCCCATTCTCGCCAGAATAATGGCGAAAAAGCCCGGCCCCGTACCCACGTCCAGCACCCGGATGGAGCCGGGCTTCCGCCCCGGAAAACGGGCGGCGATCCGTTCCTGAATGGTGCGTCCCCAGACCCGCTTCTGATCTGTCGCCAGTTCCTCCTGATTTACGCCGGAGTAACCGGGGGCGCGGCGGGTCCAGTAGTGGATATTTTCTTCCTCATAAGTAGCAAACCGGTTCATATGAAATCCTCCTGAACCCAGCCAACTGTCAGTGTAGTAGCGGGAATTTTGGGAACTTGTGTTTGTATAGACATATTAGCACAGGAAAAAGGGTGCCGGAAGCCCCCCGGGGGGTTGTAAATCGATAAAAATTTATGGGAAATAGGGAAATCACGCCGCGGGGCTGAAAAGCCCCGCGGCATTTGAAATCATTTTTGCGCAAACACGCCGAACATGGGCGCGTGAACCAGGTCGGCCGCCCCCAGCACCCGCCGGCCTACCGTCAGGTCCGTCCGGCAGTGGGAAAACCCGACCTTTTTCAGCACCGCTTCATCCCATGCGGGGCGCTTCTGCCCCACGTCCAGCGCCAGGGTGATGGCGTTGTTTTCCTCCACCAGCGCCTCCGTCATGCCCACGTGGCCGTAGGGGCTGTCCGGCGCTACGGAGCAGTTCTGGGTGCTTTCGCTGCGCACATTTGCCGCGTAGTCCGCGTCGAAATTCAGGAGCAGTCCGCCCGGCTTCAGCACCCTGTGCCACTGGGCGTAAGCTTTCTCCGGCTCCGGCAGCGTCCAGGTCAGATTCCGGCTGAGCACCACGTCGAAAGTGCCCTCCGGGAAATCCAGCTGCTGGGCATCCATATGCCGGAAGGCAATGTCCAGCCCAAGGCTCGCCGCCATGGCGGCGGCTTCCTCCAGCATGGCGGGGGTCAGGTCGATGCCCGTCACCTTATGCCCCAGCTGCGCCATGAGGATGGCAAAAAATCCGGTGCCGGTGCCCACGTCCAGAATGTTCAGCGGCGACTTTTTGGGCAGCCGGGCTTCCAGCTCCTCCTGCCAGCGCCGCCCCATGATGCTGCCCAGCTCGTTTTTTCGCACGGCTCCAAAGTCGTGGGACCGTATCGTCCAGTAGCGTACAACTCTGTCTTCAATGGCGCAGTTTTCCATGGTGTTCTCTCCCGGGTTGTTTTTCCGATATTGTATCCCCCTTTTGACGTTTTGAGAAGCCCCCCGGGGGGATAGGTGGACACTCAAATTTCCGACCGCCAGCGGCGATTTTGAAATTTATCATAAATCGCCCCAATGTGGGGGCATTTTTTCGCTTGATTGCGCGTATCATGTAAAAATTCAACAGGAGCGGTTTGCGGCGGGCATTTCCATGCGGTCAGATCTCTCCGCATTTATTCGGGAACCTTTGATTAAATCGTCTTCGGCTGCGGTCACGCCGCTTCGTTAAACCGTGCCGATATAGGCAACCGTTTCGGTGGGTATGGAAATGAAACCATTCACCGAAAACCTGTCGAAAATTTTGTTGATGTCTTTCAGGTATTCCGCGTATCTGGCATCGTCCTCCTTCAGAGCGTAGGACGAGGACAGCACTCGGTTGACATAACCCTGCCGGTCATACACCTGCGTATTGTCGGCGCGGAATACATCGCAGGTTCCCATAAAGAAATTCACGCACTTTTCGTGGCTCATACCGTTGGAAAATCCGTGAAATTCGGGATTGTACCGACTGTGCAGGCTTGCCAGCGCCTTTGTGCAGTCCGCTTTTACGTCCCGGGCATTGTAGACAAGCATGACCTTCCCGCCCGGCTTCAGTACCCGCCGGCATTCGCGGCGGAAGGCGTCGGCGTCGAACCAGTGGAATGCCTGCGCGGCGGTGACATAGTCCACGGATTTATCTGGCAGGTTCATACTGCCGTCGCTGCCAATCACGGAAACAAAATTGTGGTTTGGGGAGAGCTTTTCCTCGGCCTTCCTGCGCATATCGGCGTTCGGCTCCACGGCGAAAACTTTGTATCCGCAGTCCAGCAGCTGCCCCGCAAAAATCCCCGTACCCGCGCCGACGTCCGCAAAGACGCTTCCCGCGGGAATGCCCATGGTGTTTTGCAGGTAATCAAAAAGTCCGGCGGCGTATTTTGGCCGGGCTTTTGCGTAGATCTCGCCCTTTCCGGAAAAACGGTTTGTGTAGTCCATTGCCATAACCTCGATTCACAGAGTTCCTACATCATACCACACAGCGGCGCAAAATTAAAGAACTGTTTACACCCCCGCCCCTTTTCTTTGCGGCGAAATGTGGTAGAATAGAGAAAACAGGAGGGGAAACGATGGGCTGCTGTGTGATTTTCTGCGCCGGGGAGTTTGACGCGCCGGCGCGGCCGCTGGAGGAAGACGACTACATCCTCGCCGCCGACGGCGGCCTGAAGCATACCCGGAAGCTGGGAATCGAGCCGAACGAGATCATCGGCGACTTTGACTCTCTGGGCTTCACCCCGCCGGGAGCCGAGGTGTTCCCGGTGGAAAAGGACGATACCGACGCCATGCTCGCCGTTCGCCGGGGGCTGGAGCTGGGGTATCGGGAATTTCTGCTCTACGGAAGCCTGGACGGCCCCCGGCTTGACCACACCGTGGCCAATTTCCAGACGCTGCAATTTCTCGCCGACCGGGGCGGCGTGGGCTATCTCGTAGGCAACCGGTCGATCGTCACTGTCGTTAAAAATGGCAGCATTGCCTTCCCGGCGGGGCTGGGCGGCAATCTGTCCGTCTTCTGCATGGGTGCGGACGCCCATGGCGTGACGGAGCGGGGACTGTATTACGCTCTGGAAAACGGCGTACTTACCAGCGGCTTTCCCTTAGGCGTCAGCAACCACTTTACCGGCGAACCGGCGCACATTTCGGTGAAGGACGGCAGCTTGCTTCTCATCTGGGACAAGACCGCCGGATTCCCCGTCACCGAACAATAATCAGGAGGCACGCTCCATGGAAGAAAGAGATTGGATACCGGAAATCGACCCGGCGCTGGGGCTGACCGGGCAGCAGGTTCAGTCCCGCACCCCCGCGGGAAAGCCGGCCTATTCCGGCAAAAGCGAAAAAGAAATCGTTCTGACCCACTGCTTCACCTTTTTTAACCTGATTTTCGCGGTTCTGGCCGTGATGCTCATCATCGGCGGCTCCAGCATCCTAAACATGGGCTTTCTGGTGGTGGCGGTGATCAATACCGTCATCGGCATCATTCAGGAGATCCGCGCCAAACGGGCGGTGGAGCGGCTGACGCTGGTGGCGGAACGCCCCGTAACCGTCATCCGCAGCGGTGCGCGGCAGGAGATTTCCCCGGAGGCCATCGTGAAGGACGATATCGCCGAATTTGCCTCCGGCGACACCCTCCCCGCCGACGGAATCCTGCGCAGCGGGGAAATGTGGGTGGACGAGTCGCTGCTCACCGGCGAGGCCGACGCGGTGACGAAAAACCCCGGGGATGAAGTCAAATCCGGCTCGGCCATTCTTTCCGGCCGGGGGCGGGTGCAGCTTACTGCCGTGGGCGGGGATTCCTTCGCCGCCCGGCTTTCCCGGGAAGCCCAGAAAAACCCCGGCGGGAAAAAATCGGAAATGATGCGCTCTCTGGACAGGCTGATCCTTTTCGTGGGCATTGCGCTGGTGCCGGTGGGCATTATCCTGTTCTATCAGGAGTTCTGCGTCCTGAAGCTGGGGCTGGAAAGCAGCGTGGAGGGAACCGTCGCGGCGCTGGTGGGGATGATCCCCGAGGGGCTGTATCTGCTGACCTCCATCGCCATGGCCGCGTCGGCGGTGAAGCTGAGCCGGAAAAAGGTGCTGGTGCAGGACATGAACTGCATCGAGACCCTGGCGCGGGTGGACGTGCTGTGCGTGGACAAGACCGGCACCATCACCGAGCCGGATATGGAGGTGGAAAATGTGGTTCCTCTGACCGACGGGAATCCGGAGTATCTGGAAGCCGTCCTCACCGCCATGTACGGCGCGTGGTCGCCGGACAACGCCACGGGCAGAGCCATTCACGAGCTGTTTGACGGCGAAACCGACTGGGTCTGCGAAAAGCGCATCCCCTTCTCCCCGGAGACCAAGTGGAGCGGGGCGGTGTTCGCGGGGCAGGGCGCGTTTCTGGTGGGCGCGCCGGAATTCATTCTGGCACAGCGGTATGAAGAATACCGGGACACCGTAGACGGCTGGGCGGAGCAGGGCTGCCGGGTGCTGCTGGCCGCCCGGTACGACGGCGACCCCGTCCCCGGCGCATTGGACCCGGCATTGGTGACGCCCCTTGCGCTGATTCTGCTCAGCGGCCGCATCCGGGAGCAGGCGGCCGAGACCTTCGGCTATTTTGACCGTCAGGGCGTGACCGTGAAGGTCATATCCGGCGACAATCCCCATACCGCCAGCCTGATTGCCGCCCGGGCGGGCATTCCCGGCGCGGAGCGCTATATCGACACCACCGGGCTGGAAACCGACGAGGACTTTTCCCGGGCGGTGTCGGAAACCACGGTTTTCGGCCGGGTGACGCCGGAAAAGAAGCGCCGTCTTGTGGCGGCGCTGCAAAAGCAGGGTCACACGGTGGCCATGACCGGTGACGGCGTTAACGACCTGCTTGCCATGAAGCAGGCGGACTGCTCCATTGCCTTCAGTTCCGGTGCCCAGGCTGCCAGCCAGCTGGGCAGTCTCGTGCTGCTGAACAACGATTTTGCCGCCATGCCCAGCATTGTCGCGGAGGGGCGGCGGGTCATCAACAACATTCAGAGAGCGGCGACGCTGTTTCTTGTGAAGAACATTTTCTCCCTGTTCCTGTCGGTGATCTCCCTGTTCACGGACTGGCCGTACCCGTTGCAGCCCATGCACCTGACGGTGATCTCCGCGCTGACCATCGGCATTCCCTCGTTCTTTCTCGCCATGGAGCCGAACTACGACCGGGTGACCGGGCATTTTCTCCGGGGCGTTCTGCGCCGGGCGTTCCCCGGCGGGCTGACCAACGTGTTTGCCGTGCTGGTGTGTCAGGCGTTCATGGTGGTTTTTGACCTCCCGGCGGCGTCCATCGCCACGGTGTGCGCGGGCATTCTCGCGGTGGTGGGCATGATGGTGCTGTTTCAGGTGTGTAAGCCCTTCGGGGCGTTCCGCCGCGTCGTGTGGGGTGGGATGCTGGTGTGTCTTGTCGTGGTGTTCACCTGCCTTGGGGAGCTGTTCGAGCTGCGTTCCGGCACGGTGCAGACGAAGCTTCTGATGCTGACGCTGCTGCTCATGACGCCCACGGTATTTTTCGCCATGCAGCGCCTGTTCGACTGGGGCGAGAAGATTTTCCGCCGGGTTTTCCGCAGGGAAAAGGCGTGAGAGGACTTGACCAACTTCTGCGTTATTTATTTCGCGGATTCAGCAGGCTGGCAAAACAACTTCCAATTTGTTGAAAGAAGCCTAACCGTCCGTTATCTCAATTCCCCCCACCCAAGGAGAAAAAGTTATGTTAACCTACGAGCTGAAAAAAACCCCGGGTGTTCCCCTGTACGAAGCGCTTTACCGCTGCATCCGGGGGGATATTCTGTCCGGGGCGCTGCGTCCCGGGGAAAAGCTGCCCTCCAAACGGGCGCTGGCGGAAAATCTGGAGGTCAGCAAGATCACCGTGGAGGCCGCCTACAGCCAGCTGCTGTCCGAGGGCTACATCTGCTCAAAAGAGAAGGTGGGCTATTTCGTGGAGACGGTGGAGCGCCGCAACCCGGTGCCCGCCGCACCGGCGCGCCGCCCGAAGGAGGACGCCCATTATCTTCTTGACCTGACCGCCAACGGCACGGAGCAGTTTCCCTTTTCCGTCTGGTCTCGCTTGCAGCGAGAGGTGATGCTGGACTTTGGGGAAGCGCTTCTCGCGCCCCTGCCCAACCGGGGCGTCCCGGAGCTGCGGCAGGCCATTGCCGGGCATCTGGCGGCCTTCCGGGGCATGCGGGTGGATCCGGAAAACATCCTGATCGGCGCGGGAACGGACTTTCTGTACAATCTCCTGATTCAGCTGCTGGGGCGGGAGAAGGTCTACGCCGTGGAGGAACCGGGCTACGGGAAAATCCGGAAAATCTACGCCGCCGGGGGCGTTCAGACCGTCAGCGCCGCCATGGACGACCGGGGCGTTCTCCCGGAGAGTCTCGCCGGCGCCGACGTGCTGCACATTTCCCCCTCCCACCACTTTCCCACCGGCATCGTCACCCCGGTGAGCCGGAGACGGGAGCTGCTGGACTGGGCAAATGGGGGCGAAAAATGGATCATCGAGGACGACTACGACTCGGAATTCCGCTTCGACGCCCACCCTGTGCCTGCCATGCAGTCCCTGGACGACGGCGGGCGGGTGATCTACATGAACAGCTTCTCCAAGAGCCTTGCGCCCTCCATCCGAATCAGCTACATGGTGCTGCCCGCAGGACTGATGGCGGCGTTCCAGCAGAAGCTGGGGTTCTACAGCTGCACCGTCCCCAGCTTTGAGCAATACACGCTGGCGCGCTTTTTAAGCCGGGGCTTCTTTGAAAAGCACATCAACCGAATGCGGAAATTCTACAAAAACCGCCGGAACACCGTGGTTTCCCTGCTGGAAAATTGCAGCTTTTCGGGCAAATTGACCATTCAGGAACAGGACGCGGGGCTGCATTTTCTGCTGAAGGTTGACACGCCCCTCTCCGATCAGGCGCTGACGGACAGATTAGCGGCGCTGGGCATTCGGGTCAGAGCCTTGAGCAGCTACTACCACGACCAATCGGAGGACTTACACTGTCTGGTAATCAACTACTCCGGCATGAAAGAAGAACGTCTGGACGCGGCGCTGGCGGCGATAGCTCAAGAATGGACATAGATTTCCCTTGCCTTTTCCGGGGGCGGAGGGTATAATAGGCGGAAGAAGATATTTGCGGGGGAGGGACAGATATGGCCGTTTCGCAGTCGTCATACCGTGGGTGCCTGCTGGGACTGGCAGTGGGGGACGCCATGGGGTACACCGTGGACAACCGCAGCTGGCAGGAGATTCAGGAGGATTACGGCCCCAACGGCCTGCTGGGCTACGATCTGGTCAACGGCTACGCCGACGTCACCTCCTATACCCAGCTGGCGGCGTTCACCTGCAACGGTCTGCTGTTCGGCCTGACCAGGGGGCAGATGCTGGGGAAAATGGCGCCATTCATCAAATACGTGGGCATGAGCAGCCGGGAATGGGCTGCCTCTCAGCGCCCCTGGGGACGCCCCACCCGAAACTACTGCTGGCTTCTGCGGAAAGCCGAGCTGTGCCGCCGCCACTGCATGGATACCCGAATGCTGGACACCCTCAGCCGTCCCGCCCTGGGAACCCCCGAAACCCCCGCCAACAATTATGACGGCCCCGGCGGCATCACCACCGCCATCGGCGTGGGACTGTTCTTCCACGAGGATCGCACCGACCAGCATGAGATCGACCTGCTGGGGGCGGAAACGGTGGCGCTGACCCAGGGAAGCCCTTCAGCGTTTCTTTCCGGGGCGGTACTGTCGCACATCATGAGCCGTCTCATCCGTCAGCCCCATCTGCCCCTGAAACGGCTGGTGGTGGAGGCCGTGGAGGCCGTGAAGGAGCAGTTCGGCCACCAGTACAGTCAGGCGTTTGAGGTCGCCACCTTGGTGCGCCACGCCATCACCTACTCGGAATCCCCCAATCTCAGAGCCGTGGACGTGATGGAGCGTTTGGGCTGCGACAGCGCCGCCCAGGTGCTTGCCGGAGCCGTTTACACCTGCCTGACCAACTCCGCCGACTTTGACAGCGCCATGATCGCGGCGGTGAACCACTCCGGCCGCAGCGCCGCCGTGGGCGCCGTCACCGGCGCCATTCTGGGGGCGCGGCTGGGGGAGGAAGCCCTGCCGGACTTTTATATCGAGTGCCTGGAGCCTGCGGAAGTCCTGCGGGAGCTGGCGGACGACCTGTACACCGGCTGCCCCATGGAAAAAGGCAACAAGCTGTTCGATCTGGACTGGGATTACAAGTACCTCCACGGCGGGCAGTGAATCGAAAGTGAATACATCCCCTCCCCAGGGCATAGGATGTCCCAGGGAGGGGATGCTTTTTGCGAAAGCGGGATTTATTGATCTTATTGGCGGCGCTGACTGCGGCGGCGGTGACGGCCGTTGGGATTTTTTCGGGCAGCTCGCTGCCCACCGGCTCCTGGGGCTTAAGCTTCCGTCAGGAGGGCGCGCCGCCCATCGGCAATGCCGGGATCGACCAGCTGAAGCGGTACGACGCCGCGTACATTGGCAATACGTCGGAAAAGGTGCTGTACCTGACCTTTGACGCGGGCTACGAAAACGGCTGCACGGAGAAAATACTGGACGCCCTGCAAAAGCACAACGTCAAGGCCGCCTTTTTCCTCGTGGGCAACTACATCGAGAAAAACGCCGATCTGGTGCGCCGGATGACGGAGGAAGGGCATATCGTAGGCAACCACACCATGCACCACTACGATATGAGCAAAATATCCGACAAAGCGGCGTTCACGAAGGAACTGCAGGATTTGGAGACGCTGTACAAGGACACCACCGGTCAGGACATGCCCAAATACTACCGCCCGCCCCAGGGAATATACAGTGAGGAGAACCTGCGCATGGCCCGGGAGCTGGGCTACCGGACGGTTTTCTGGAGCCTTGCCTACGTGGACTGGAACAACGACGCCCAGCCCACCCGGGAACAGGCCTTCGCCAAGCTGCTGCCGAGGACCCACCCCGGCGCGGTGGTACTGCTGCACTCCACCTCCAGAACCAACGCAGAAATTCTCGACGAGCTGCTGACAAAGTGGGAAGAAGAGGGCTACCGCTTCGCCACGGTGGAGGAATTGTTTGCGTCATGACGGAAAAGCACAAGCCGCCGCAAAGCTCAGCTTTGCGGCGGCCATTGTCTGTCAGGTTTTTCGGATAAACTTCTCTTTACACCGGGGGCAGGTGATGGCGATCTTTCCCTTTCCTCTGGGGACGCGCACCATCTGGCGGCATTTGGGGCAGTCAAAATAGCGGTTCCGTCTATCCTTCAGGCGGGTAAAAAACTGGAGGAATTTCCGGTTTTCCTGATACCGCCTGTAGGTGTTCCGGGACAGGGTGCGGAAAATTGCCCAGATCATCAGGCCGTAGCTCAGCGCCCAGAAAACGATATTCGCCGGCATCGCCGTGACCCACACCGACAGCAGGCTGCAAAACAGACCCGCGCACAGAATTACCATATTCAGCCGGTCGGTACCGTAACGCCCGACCATAAAGCTGCGCAGTCCCGCCGAGAGCTTCGCGGAAAGCTGCCGGAGCCAGCTGCTGATCCCATTCATAATAATCACCTTTGCTAAGAGAAATGCTTATTAGGGAACCTCTGATTAAATCGGCAAGAGCTGTGAGCGAGAGATTTTTCGGCCAATCGAGGTGCTGGAAACGGCGGAATACTGTATGTATTTCCCGTTTTCAGCACCGAAGAGTGGGCGGAAAAGATCCACTCACAGCCGCAGACGATTTATTCAGAGATTCCTCAATTATTATATTGCAAAAAGCGGCGAATGCAACAGCGGATGCCCAAAATTAACGGAATGTTTAAGATTGCTTTAAGCGCCCGTTTCCTCTTGGCGCGGCGCAAAAAATGTGGTATACTGTACGGAGAAAACACGGGAAAGGAGGCGGGTCATGGAAACCGTTGACAATTTGGAAAACGAGGCAGCCGAGACTGCGGCGCCGGAAGGAATGCCGCCGCTGCGGCCGGGCGAGCCTGTCCCGGAGGAAGATTGTTCCATGGAAGATTCCACGATGATCTTAGACGATGTCTACCCGCCGGAAATGCCCGTACTGCCGAGAAAACGGATCCGACCGGAGTGGATCCTGGCCACCATCGCCTTACTCGCCGCTGCGGCGCTGGCTTGGGTGGCGATTTTGTGCCGCCCCTATTACAAAGCCGCGGACGACCCGGAAGCACTGATCGTGCAGCGGCACCGTGAGGAAATGACGGAGCCGCCGGTCGCCCCGGAGTCGGAAACGGAGTCCGAGGAAACGGAATCCACCGCAGAGCCCACCATCCCCCCGGATCCGAATCCCTACGGCTCTCTGGATTTCCAGTACAATAACCACAACTACCTGACCTGTCTGCGCACCGACAGCTATTCCGGCGTGGACGTCTCCGCATTCCAGGGGGACATCGACTGGAAGAAGGTCGCCCGTTCCGGCATCGATTTCGCCATCATCCGCTTAGGCTACCGGGGCTACGGAAGCGGCAAGCTGGTGGAGGACGAATACGCCCAGAAGAACCTTGCGGGGGCGACGGAAGCGGGGCTTCCCATCGGCGCATACTTCTTCTCCCAGGCGCTGAACATGGACGAGGCCGATCAGGAGATCGAATACATGCTGGACATTCTGGGAGACTACCGGCTGGACATGCCCATCATTCTGGACTGGGAAATTCCCGCCAGCGACGCCCGGACGGCCAACATGGACGCCCGGACGCTGACGGACATCCAGCTGTACTTCTGCGAAAAAATGAAGGGTCTGGGCTATCAGCCCATGGTCTACTTCAACTGGCACCAGTCGGAAAACCTGTACTACTTAAGCGAGCTGGAGGATTTTCCCTTCTGGCTGGCGCTGTATCAGGACAGGATGCGCTACCCCTGGAAGGTGGAAATGTGGCAGTACACCTGCACGGGCAGAGTCCCCGGCATCAATGGGGACGTGGATATCAACGTATATATGCCGTAAAAAACGCGGACATTTCGGGTGAAATGTCCGCGTTAAACTGCCAGAAAAGGCCGTCGGCCTTTTCTGGCAAGGAGATTGCAGTCTGCTGCGCGCACTCCTTGGCCGCCGCAGGCGACCAACTCGCACACTTGCAGCCTGTAAGGTATTTTGCGTCAGGTACACGCCCCGACGCAAAATGATTTAAACTTTATTTGCCGCCTGCGGGCGGCAAACTCTGCGAGGCTTTTTGTCGCGCTTATGTATATTCATTAGCAGTGCGCCGGTTCCTTTGCCTGCCAGCTTAAGTCCTTGGGATAGAAGAAGCGCACCTTCTCCTTCGCTATGGAAATGTTCATCATGTCAGAGGTGCGCAGCTCGCCGTCCAGGTTGATGGAAGTGGGCTTGTCGCAGGTGATTTTTATGCTGTCCGTCCGGAAATGCCGGATAACGTCGGGGTAGTCCTTATATTGACCGTTCTTGTATTTGCCGATGATGGAAGCCACCTGCAAACGGCTCACCTTTTTCACCAGAAGCACGTCCAAAAGCCCGTCGGTGGGGTCGGCCTCCGGCACGGGGTTGAAGCCGCCGCCGTAGAACCGCCCGTTGCAGACGCAGATCATGGTCTGCTGGGCGTCGATGGTCTCGCCGCAGATTTCGATGACATAGTGCTCCGCAATGCCCCGCACCACGTTCACCACCGTGGAGGCGGCATAGGCGCGGAAGCCCTGGAGCAGAGGAAGCCGCTTGTACCGGGCGACGTCGGTGCCGATGCGGGCGTCAAGCCCCACGGAGCAGATGTTCAGGGCGTAGTCGTCGTTGCAGCGGATCATGTCGAAGGTGACTTCCCTCGCGTCCAGCAGCCGCTCCAGGTCGGAGAAGGCGGCGGGTTCGCTGAAAAGCCGGACGAAATCGTTCCCGCTGCCGCCGGAATAGGCGGTGATGGCCAGATTGGGAAATCCCGCCGCGCCGGACGCGACCTCGTTCAGGGTGCCGTCGCCGCCGCAGGCGTAGACGCGGTATTCTTCCCCGGATTCTCCCGCTTCCCGGGTGATGCGGCGGCATTCTCCCGGGGCCTTGGATACCTCAATCCGGTAATCCAGCCCCCGGGCGCTGCAGCTTTCCACAATGGCGGCGGTGTACTGCTTCGTATGATCCCAGCTGCCCGCAGCCGGGTTGATGATGAACAGGTGTTTCATTTTTTGTCATCCCTTTTCTGGTATTTTCGGGAATTGTCGGTGTACATATAGTAGTCGCACTTGATCATGCCGTTGTAGAGCTTGCGCTTCTTGTCGGCGCGGCGGCCGAAGTAATGCTCAAACTCCGGCTCGGAGGTGATAATGTATTTCTTCCAGCCGTCGGCGTATTTCAGGTGCCGCCCCAGCGCGGCGTAGAGCCGCTGGGCGCTCTGCTGCTCCAGCATCCGCTGGCCGTAGGGCGGGTTGCCGATGAGGATGCCGGACTGGGCGGGCAGATCCATTTTGGTGGCGTCGCCGTCGGCGAAGCGGATGATGTCGCCCACGCCAGCCTTCCGGGCATTGGCCATGGCGAGGGAGACGCACTTGGGGTCGTTGTCCGAGCCGAGGATCTGGTACTTTCCGTGAAATTCCTTCGCCTTCGCTTCCTCCCGAACCTCGTCCCAGACTTTCCCGTCGCTCCAGGCGAATGCCTCCGCCGCGAACCGGCGGCGGCCGCCGGGGGCGGCGTTCCGGGCGATCAGCGCCGCCTCGATGGGGATGGTGCCGGAGCCGCAGAAGGGATCCCACAGAAATTCCCGTCCCCGGTAGCGGGTCAGCTGAACCATGGCGGCAGCCAGGGTCTCCCGCAATGGCGCGTCGTTTCCCACGGCGCGGTAGCCCCGCTTGTGAAGCCCGGGGCCGGAGGTGTCCAGATACAGCTGCACCCGGTCGTTCATGACGGAAAATTGCAGCTGGTACTTTGCCCCGGTCTCCGGGAGCCAGCCGACGCCGTATTTTTCCCCCAGACGCCGGGAGGCGGCCTTTTTCACGATGGCCTGACAGTCCGGGACGCTCATAAGCCGGCTGCTTAAGCAATGCCCCTTCACCGGGAAGCTGCCGTCCTTGGAGATAAAATCCTCCAGATTCGCCCGGTAGACCCCCTGAAACAGTTCTTCAAAGGTCTTAGCAGGGAAGTCCGCCAGCACGATCAGCACCCGCTCGCCGGTGCGCAGGCAGATATTGGCCTTGGCCATGTCCCGCGCTTCTCCGGAAAACAGCACCCGGCCGTTTTCCACCCGGACGTTGGGGATATCCAGCCGCCGCAGCTCGTCGCCGGCGATGCCCTCAAGCCCGAACAGGCAGGGGACGGAAAATTCATAAGTTGACATAATACCTCCGCTTCCCGCTCAGGGAAGAATTTTTTTGGGCTTCATGTACCGCTCCTCCTCGGAGAAGATGCAGCCGCAGTATTTCTGCATGTAAAACCCGTGCTCCCGGGCGAAGTCCTGCCCGGCGCGGAAATAGGGGCGGAAATCCCGGTACAAAAACTGCACGCCGTACGCCGCCGCCGCCCGCTGGGCAACCTCCCGCATCAGCTCGTGCTTCTGGTAGGGGCTGATGAACAGGGAGGACGTGAAGCTGTCGAAGCCGCCCTCGGCGGCCTGACGGGCGGTCTCAAACAGGCGCATTTCGTAGCACTTGACGCACCGCCCCGGAATATCCTCCGCCACCGCCCGGACAAAGGGGCGCAGACCGTAGTCATTTCGGACGATCAGAGGCAGTTCAATTTCCTCGGCGTAGGCCTGCAGGCAGTTGCGCCGGGCGCGGTACTCGGTAACGGGATGGATATTGGGATTATACCAGAAGCCCGTGACCGCAAAGCCGTCGGTGCGAAGCACCTCGATGGGCTGATTGGCGCAGGGCGCACAGCAAATGTGCATCAGGGTTTTCATGGAAGCCTCCTATGGCAGACAGAATGCACCGCAAAACGCTATGGTGACCGTTCCGTTTATCGTATCACGGAATAACAAATTGTGCAAGAGAATGCGTAAAACCATTTTTCCGGCGTTACCGCTCCCAATTCCCCACCAAACCGTCCCTGTAAAGCCCGGTGATGCGGACGCGGCGTACCTGATTGTGTAGGTTCTCCCCGGCGGCGTAAACCTTTACATAATTGGGCGCATGGCCGGTGAACAAACCGTCCTCCACGCTTTCAAACAGGACGCTCTGCACGGAGCCGACCAGTGCTTCCCGGTAGGCGCGGCTCATTTCCTCCGCCACGGCGATGGCCGCCCGGCTTCGCGCTTCCTTCACGGCATTGCCGTGCTGCCCCGGCATTTTGTCCGCAGGCGTGCCGGGACGGCGGGAGTAGGGGAAAATGTGCATTTCCGCAAAGCCGCACTTGCGGATAAAGGCAAGGCTCCGGGCAAATTCTTCCTCCGTCTCCCCGGGGAAGGCCACGATCATATCCGTGGTAACGGCGCAGCCCGGAAACCATGTCCGCAGCAGGCAGACGCTTTCGTAGTACCGCCCGGTATCATACTTCCGCCGCATCCGCTGCAATACCGTGTCGCACCCGGACTGCATGGACAGGTGGAACTGGGGGCAGAGGTTGGGAAGCCGGGAAAGTCTCCGGCAGAAATCCTCCGTCACGATTCGCGGCTCCAGACTGCCCAGCCGCACCCGCAGCGCCGGAACGGCAGCGCAGACCGCCTCGATCAGCGCCGTTACCTCCGGCTTTCCCGGCAGGTCGGCGCCCCAGCCGGCGATCTCAATGCCCGTCACCACGATCTCCCGGTAGCCCCGCCGGGCAAGCTCCTGGGCCTGACGGACGGCCACGTCCACCGGCGCGGAACGGATGGGGCCCCGGGTGTAGGGAATGATGCAGTAGGAGCAGAAATTCACGCACCCGTCCTGCACCTTCAGCATGGCGCGGGTACGTTCCTCCAGCCCACCGGCGGGGAGGACTTCAAACGCCCGGCGGCGCAGGGCGTTGTCCAGCCGCTCCGCCGGGGTTTTGCTTTCCATGGCGGAGAGCATCAGCTCCACAAATTCCCGCCGTCCGCCGCTGCCGCCGATGATGTCCACCCCCAGCGCACGCACCGCCTCCGGGGCGTGCTGGGAATAGCAGCCGCACACGCCGATGACGGCGTCGGGATTTTCCCGGCGGCACCGGCGGATGACCGCCCGGTTCTTCTTGTCCGCCACGGCGGTGACGGAGCAGGTGTTGATGATATAGCCGTCGCAGGGCTGGTCAAACTGCCCGATCTCATGCCCAAGCTCCGTCAGCAGCTGCTCCATGGCCTGGGTCTCATATTGATTTGTCTTGCAGCCAAGGGTGTAAAATGCAAACCTCATATGTCAAATCCACCAATAAAAATGCTAATAATTTGTGTTAATCGTCCAAACCGACAGTTGCAATTTCGGGGAAAACTGCTATAATAACTGTTATCCACCGATGATACGGGGAAGTTAGTGCCGCTGCCGGATCGATCCCCTCAATTATACACGAAAAAAACAGGTTTGTACAGTTGCGGGAGGTACTTTTGTGCGGGAATTTCAGGTTCGGCTTCAGTCGGTTCAGGATATTCAGAGGTTTGTTTCGCTGTCCACGGCACGCCCGTTTCCCGTCGTTATCCGGGACGCTTACAACAGGGTCAACGGAAAGAGCTTCATGGAAATGTTCTGCCTGGATCTGTGCGGCCCCCTGTGGGTAAATATTGATTGCAGCGAAGAGGAGCTTGTCATCTTTTGCAGTGAGGCCGAACGGTTCCTGATCAGATAAATATGGCTCCGGCAGCACCGTCCTGGGAATACTCGGGGCGGGTTTTTTATTTGAGGCAGCGCCGCACAATTTGTCTGCGAGCCTCAGCCGCCCTTTTGCCCCACTTCTTCAGTTTGGAAAATGGGAAATATTGCGCATCCGTAAGCCAGCTTATGCTGGCTTACGGATGCGGCATACCCCTTGCGGGTACACAAAGTATTCCTCCATTTCCCAAACTTTGAATTGGGGCAAAAATTCCGGCTGAGTCTTCTTGCCAAATTGTGCGGCGCTGCCTTAACAGTTTGACAATCCCTGCGCTTCATGGTATCATAACCCTATCTTAACAGGAGGCGTTCCGATGCAGTTTCTATACTATGCCCTGTTCGCCGCCGGCATTGTGGCGGTCGATCAGATTTCCAAATATTTTACCGTTGCCTGCATTCCCCTTTATACGGACATTTCCTTTATCCCCGGCGTGCTGAACCTGACCTACGTGCAGAATTCCGGCGCGGCCTTTTCCTCCTTTGAGGGGCAGCAGTGGCTGTTTGCCCTGATTTTCCTGTTCTTTACCGGACTGATCGTCTGGGAATATTTCAAAAAGAAGATGCCCTTCACCCCCTTCGAGCGCTGGTGCATTGCGGCGATCTACGGCGGCGGCCTTGCCAATATGGTCGACCGGCTCCGCATGGGCTACGTGGTGGACATGATCGAGACGGCCTTCATGGATTTCCCCGTATTCAACGTGGCGGACTGCTTCATCACCTGCGGCTGCGTGCTGCTGATGGGGCATCTGGTGCTGTTCAACAAGGCATTCTGGAAGGATAAGAAGAAATGACCTTATTTGCCGACACCGCCGGGGAACGTCTGGACGCGTTTCTGGCACGACAGCCCGAGGGCCTAAGCCGCAGCGCGGCGCAGAGACTCATTGAGGAGGGCATGGTCACGCGAAACGGCGTCCCCGGGAAGAAAAACGACCGCCTGAATGTGGGCGACCGGGTGGAATACACAATTCCCGAAGCAAAGCCCGTGGACATCGTTCCCACCGAAATGCCCCTGGACATCGTCTACGAGGATGACGACCTGCTGGTCATCAACAAGCCCAAGGGGCTGGTGGTGCATCCCGCCGCCGGACACGCCGACGACACCCTGGTCAACGGCCTGCTCTACGCCCTGGGGGACGATCTTTCCGGCATCAACGGCGAGCTGCGCCCGGGGATCGTCCACCGCATCGACAAGGACACGTCGGGGCTGCTGGCGGTCGCCAAAAACGATTATGCCCACACCATGCTGGCCTCCCAGCTGAAGGATCACACCATGGCCAGAACCTACGAGGCCATTGTCTGCGGCGTCATGAAGGAGGACTCCGGCACCGTGGACGCCCCCATCGGGCGGCACCCCACGGACAGAAAGAAAATGTGCGTCACCCAGCGGGGCGGGCGCAGCGCCGTCACCCATTGGGAGGTGGTGCGCCGCTACAGGGGCTACACCCACATCCGCTGCAAGCTGGAGACCGGCCGCACCCATCAGATCCGGGTACACATGGCCTACATCGGCCACCCCATTCTGGGGGACACGGTTTACGGCCGCAAAAAGCCGGAGCTTGGCCAGAGCAGCCAGTGCCTCCATGCGGGAGCGCTGTGCTTCCGGCACCCGAGGGACGGGCACCCGGTGATGGTTTTCGCCGAGCTGCCCCAATACTTCCGGGACGTGCTGGACAAGCTGGAAAAGATGAGATAAATTTCAGGAGGAAGCTATGGGAAAATTTTCGGATATCCTGCTCACCGCAGACTATGACCGGACGCTGACGGCGCCGGATTCCTCCATCCCGGAGCGGAATGTGGAAGCCATTCGCTATTTTATGGAAAACGACGGCGCGTTCACCGTCAACACCGGCCGGAGCGTGCCGATGATCCGGGCATTCCGCGACCGGGTGCCCGTAAACGCGCCGCTTCTGCTGTACAACGGCTCGGCGGCCTATGACCTGGCGGCGGGAAAGCTGCTGTTCTGCCATGAGATCCGGCTGGACATGTGGCAGACCGTCCGGGAGTGCATGACTCTGTTTCCCGATCTGACGGTGGAGGTGCAGGGGGTGGACGCCCATTACCGTTTCACGGAAAATCCGGCCTGGGACGCATTTTCCGACCACAACCAGTGCGCTCACCGCCTCGCCAGACCCGGGGATGACCTTGGGCCGTTTCTGAAATTTACGCTGTACGGGGAATTCCGGGACGTGACGGTGGCGAGCATGTTCGACGGCACGCCGGAGGAGGTTCGCCGGATGGACGACGCCGAGGCGCAGCTGAAAGCCCGTTACGGCGACCACTGCGAGGTGTTCCGGGCTGCGACCCGGATCATCGACGTCCACGCCAAGGGCGTCAGCAAGATCCGTTCTGCCCGGGAATTGCAGCATCGGCTGGGGCGGAAGATCCTGGTGTGCATGGGCGACGCGGACAACGACATTTCCATGCTGGAGGGCGCGGACTGGAGCTTCTGTCCGGCGGACGCAATCGTGGCGGATCGGTTCCCGAACGTGTGCCCCTGTGCCGACGGCGCTGTTGCAGACGTAATTTATGAAAAAATTCCGGAGATTCTGCGAACCAACTCTTGACATATGGACGCCATTATGGTAAAATTCTATGGCTGAATCAGTCAGGTCGTGGACTTTTGCGGGTGTAGTTCAATGGTAGAACACCAGCCTTCCAAGCTGGATACGCGGGTCCGATTCCCGTCACCCGCTCCATAGAAACGCGCCAGTAGCTCAGCTGGATAGAGCAACTGCCTTCTAAGCAGTAGGTCGGGGGTTCGAGTCCCTCCTGGCGTGCCACTGGTTGCAAGCGTCAGATAGAGCGCTGCATTACGGTTCGCTGAAGTCTTTCTCAGGACTCGAGCCATAAAATGCAACAGTCCGGTGGACTGTTGCCCGCGAGGGCTTGACCGAGCGGCTCCTTGATTTATCGAGTCCCTCCTGGCGTGCCAGCTTTGCTGCCAGGGACACATCGATTTGACAAGTCCCTCCCGGCATGGCTTTCAGCAAAACAGAATATGGTGGATATGGCCTAGTTGGCTAAGGCGTCAGATTGTGGCTCTGAAGATCGTGGGTTCGAGTCCCATTATCCACCCCATACAGAAAAAGCCCTAGAAATCAATTCTAGGGCTTTTTTGTCGTCTTTTCCGCAATACTTCCCCATTCTCTGAACTATTCCCTATAAATTATTAACACGCTTTGTAGCCTTTTAACGCCGTCGGTACGTTTTTAGGGTGCAAATTGGCAACGGATTGGCAACGGAATTTTCCCGCAGACGCAGCAAAAGCCCCGGTGAATATTCCGCCCCAGATTGCGCACCTCGACCGCTGAAATTGAAAATCCGTTCCGGCAGGATTGAACACCCTTGCCGCCGGCGTTGAGCACTGCGGTAAAATGTAGATATGCACCGTATTTTGCGGTGTAAATATCTACAAGGAGGTCACCTGTATGACCAATTAATCAGCACAACCTGTTCTCATTCCGCCATTGGGATTCACCTTGCCCATCTCTGGCTTTCATTATAGGATTGCCTTTGAAAAAATCAAATTGGTTCTCTTCTCACTCTGTGAAACAAAAGGCTTAAAAGTTTCGTCACAGTAGAATTATTGGAATAAATTCCAGATTTCTGGTCTTTTTCACAGAAAGCCTGAAATACAAGGCGATTTTTGCCATTTTCTTTCCATACATCCCGCCCATTACATATGGAAGAGATTATCTTCTGCTCAAAACCGTCTGCCACTTTCCTTTTTTATAATAGATTATAAGCAGAATGCTGCACAATACCCAGCCCACAGGATAGCCGAAAGCTATCGGAATGATGGAATCCCATAGTTTGGAAACAGCATATAGGTAGATCTGCCGAAATGCCACAAAAGATCCCAACATAATCAGCATACAGTTGCGCGCATCCCCGGCTCCGCGAAGCGCTCCGGAGAGAACCTGGTTAATTGTAATCAGAAGATAGAATGGGGAAATCAGCCGGATGAAGAGCGTTCCAAAGTGCACGACCTCCGGTGTGCTGTTAAACAGACAAATCAGCTGCGGCGCAAATAGCATGAGAGGAAGCAGAAGGATGACAGCTGCAATTTCGCAAATGATCAATCCTGTCCGTGTTCCTTCCTTTGCTCGATCTATCTGACCCGCGCCAAGGTTTTGCCCAACAAATGTCGTGACCGCCATAGCGATAGACATGATGGGGAGCAATGCAAATGCGTCAATTTTGTTGTATGAGGTCCAGCCCGCCATACATCCTGATCCGAAGCCATTGATGTAGGCCTGCACAAACACATTGGAGAAGGATGTGATTGCCAGCTGCAAGGCGGACGGGAATCCCAGGTCGCAGATTTCTCTTAGAATTTTACCGTCAAAACGGATTTTACGCCAGTGTATCCGATAGTCTCCCTCTGTATGCATGAGCACGGCAAAGCACAGCACACTGGATGCCAGCTGGGCAATAATCGTGGCAACGGCGACACCAATGACGCCCATTTGGAATTTGACCACAAACAAAATATCCAGTACGGTATTCACAAATGCCGAAAAGATCAAAAACAGGAGCGGTCGCTTTGTATCCCCCACAGCTCGTAGGATTCCCGCTCCGCAGTTGTACAGCAGCAGGCCTGACATTCCGGCAAAGTAGATGCTCAGGTACGCTTCCGCCTGCTCCATGACATCCGCCGGAGTCTGCATGGCCAGAAGCATCAGCGGCGTCATCAGCACGCCCAAAATGCTCAAGATCACGCAGAGAACAACCGTCACGGCTACCATTGTATGAACCGACTTCTGCACATTTCCAGAGTCATGAGCGCCATAGTATCTCGAAACCAGCACGCCCGCTCCGCTGGCAAAGCCATTGAAGAAGCCGATGAGCATATTGATGATCGGCGATACGCTTCCGACAGCAGCCAATGCCTGCTTTCCAACAAAATTGCCCACAACAACGCTGTCTACCGTATTGTACAGCTGCTGAAAAACATTGCCGACCAGCAATGGAATGGAGAACGCAATCAGATGCCCTGCAATTTTCCCGGATGTCATGTCTATATCCGCTCTATGCGTAATTCCCACCAAACAAAAACCTCCATCTGTCTATTTCAAATGCCCCGCTGCTGTGTGCTTTGCCGCACACAGCAACGGGGCACATTTTCTATTGTTCCGGACTGGTTGACGACTCCTGCACTGGAATCACTTCTTTAATTCTTCATCAACACAGTCCATGATCTCTTTTGCCGCCCGTGCCACCTTCGTCGCGGCAGCTTTTCCTCCGGGAATCGCACAGGTGATAAAGCAGGCAGGTTCCGCCTCCGCAGCAGCATCCTCGGCAGACGCGTATCCCATTGCGGTGGCAGTCGCCACCGGGATCACCGCGTTCAGCAAATTGTTGCCGCCGCTCATCAGTTCGGAAACCGCGGGCACCGCATAGGGAATTGCCCAGGCATCCTCTTCCAGATTTCCGAGGCAGGCCTGCGGAATCGCCCGATCCGTAAAATGCTCAAAGTGGGCAGTCTTCCCGTCCATGGTCACATCCACATTCACCAACGGGTCAAACGCGAAGTATTTCTCAACGCTCTTGCCCGTACGTCTGGCAGGCTTATCCAGCCTTGTAAAGTGAATCTGAACCTCTTCCCCGGTTCTGTTTCGGAAGCAGCGAGTCGTTCCCTCCTCGGCCTGGCGGATCCGTGCACTGTCCAGCTCCGCCGTTACCTGTGCCAGAGTTTTTCCGGCATGAAGCGCGTCAAAGGTCAGACTTGCGCGATCCACGATCGCTTTCGCGAACATCGGTCTGGTTGCGCGCAGCAGGAACTGGGTTACCGGGCCTCTGTGCAGTTCATGAGCCTTACGGGTGACAATATGAATGCAGAAAAGGGCAGACTCAGGATCCAGACTCTCCGTCATGCGCTCATCCACCAGCTTTGCAGCCAGTGCCGTCTCATCCGCATCCGGAGCGGTAAGACCCTTCATTGCGGCCACAACATAAGGCGTCATATGACCCAACGGGGAATTGTGGAAGCCGCCGCTGAGTTCCCGGAAGCCCTGCATGATCTCAGAAAATGCCATCATGCCGATAACGGATACACCGCCCACGTCCTTCAGGATCAGACCCATGTCACCGATCACATGCGCCGTGTCATATTCCTCACCTGTCAGCCGCATATGCAGCTTCTCAGGCAAACCGGCAGTTCTGGCGGCGGCACGACCCACAAGATACGCCGTACTGGTACGTCCGTATTTTCCTTCACTTTCCGGAACCTCGGCATCCGGATGAATGATCTCCAGAATCGCCGCGGCGCCCAGGGTCGCCGCGTAAATCGGCTGAGCCCCCATGCCAACACCGGCCATAGCGTCCAGCATGGCCTGAGTACCGATGGTCGCACCCTTTTCGGCAACGCCCGGCCAGATATAATCCTCCCCCAATGCACTGTGTCCATACACGGCACCGAATACGCCCTTGGGGATACTGCGGCCATTGATCGGGGACAACGTGCCGTCCATCATAGCCTGGTTGATTGCCAGCACAGCCGGGAAGCCAGAGATTTTGCTGTTGGACTTTCCTGTGGGCATATTGCTGACACCGCAGCGGTCTACTCCCGCCAGCATTCTGGCCGTGGCTCCCAGCTTCCGGTTACCTGCCGGAATGCCGACCTGCGCCGCCGCACCGGCGAAGTACATCAGCGTAGCCGCCAGCAGGGCAGCATTGGCACCGTCCGCGCCGCACGCCTTGGCTGTCTTGATTGCCTTTTCAATCACATCGTCCACCGGCAGTCTGCGGGCGTCCGCAAACTTTACCTGAACGCTTTGACCTCTCTGTAATTCCTCTGCAATTACATTGGCAACACAGAACATGGCCAAATTCAGCATGCCGTGTCCGCCGGCCAGCGCTTCAATGCGGTCGCTGGTTAGATTGTCAATATCTGTCGCTGCTGCCAGCGTTACGGCAGACAAAACGCGCTCCTTTGACTGATTCATAGCTTTTACATTTCCTTTCCAAAATATATTTCGGAATGCTCCGGGTGCGTCAAGACCTGATACAGGTTTCTCTCGACCTCCATCAGCGGAATCACAACCCCTCTGTACTCCAGCTCCCGTTTTAATGCCAGACTGGATCTGGACTCCGGACGCAGATTTCCAATGTCATCGTCCAGGATTTTTCCCTCTGCCAAGAAGGAAAATTCCTGTCCCGGTATGTGAACACGGACATTTTTTGTCAGCATTCCAACCTTGTGATAGCAGTGCTTGGTGTCTATCCGGTGCCAGCCGCTGACCCGCAGCTCCCGCACAACCACTTCCTCTATATCCGGAAGCGCTCCTGGGAGGCAGTCGATGAAAATGATATAGCCGGGGCGGTTTTTCTTTGTAATGGAGGACACCACATTTACATTGGATGCACCTGCCTGATACAGCATTTCAATTGCCGCCCCCAGCACTTCCCCAGACAGATGATCTGCCTGTACAAAGAGCACCGCGCCGTTCTTTTCCCACATCACCGGCCATGCTCCTCATTCAGCTCCCGCTGAAAGATCTCCAGCTCCCGATCCGTACAGTACACCGTATGTCCCGGGGCAACTTCGTGATAGGTGGGACGCTGGTCGCTTTCCACTCTGTATTTTGCCGGGTCGTAGTAGAGCTTCTTTCTGTTTTTCTCCTTAAAGGGATCCGGCTCGGGAATCGCAGAAAGAAGAGCCCTGGTATACGGATGCACAGGATTGGCAAAAAGCTCCTCGCAGTCCGCCATCTCCACCAGTTTGCCAAAGTACATTACGCCCACACGATCCGAGAAATATTTCACTACCGAAAGATTGTGGGCAATGAACAGGATGGTCAGCCCCATGGTCCGCTTCAGTTCATTCAACAGATTGATCACCTGCGCCTGAACAGAAACGTCCAGCGCCGACACGGGCTCGTCCGCGATCACCAGCTGCGGTTCAACAATCAGCGCTCTGGCAATGCCGATCCTCTGCCGTTGACCACCGGAAAACTCATGGGGATACCTAGCGGCAAACTCCGGCAGAAGGCCTACCTTGCCCAGCATGTCCACGACCCGACGGTGGCGCTCCTGGGGATCGTTGACGCCTCGGACCTTCAGACCCTCCGCAATGATCTCCTCAACGGTCATTCTGGGGTTCAGTGACGCAATGGGATCCTGAAAAATCATGGACATATTGGAGGTGATATACTTGCGCAGGGACTTGTCCATCCTTCCGGCAATCTCTCTGCCGTCAAAGACAACGCTGCCCTCTGTTGGATCATACAGGCGGAGAATCGTACGACCCGTAGTCGTCTTTCCGCAGCCGGATTCCCCCACAAGGCCAAAGGTCTCACCACGGCGGACAGAGAAAGAAACATCATCCACCGCCTTCACGGTTTTTGCAACGCCGCGGGTTTTCGCTGTGAAATAGCGGCTTAAATGGCTGACCTCCAGCAGCGGTTCCTGGATTTGTTCACTCATTTCTGCGCCTCCTTCCGCTCTTTTTCCATGCGTGCAATCCGATTTGCCAGGATCTCCGGCATATCTACCTTCGGCGCATCCGGATGCAGCAGCCAGGTTGCGGCATAGTGGGTATCCGAAATTTTAAAATAGGGCGGCTCTGCCTCAAAATCCGCTTTCAGCGCCTTGGGATTCCGAGGAGCAAAGGCGTCCCCCTTTGGTGGATGCAGCATATTCGGCGGGGTGCCCGGGATGGAGGCCAGAGCCTCCGTGGTATGCAGATCCGGCATAGCGGACAGAAGCGCCCAGGTATAGGGATGAGCCGGATGATAGAAAATATCCTCGCAGGTTCCAACCTCCACGATTCTTCCGGCATACATCACGCAGATCCTGTCGGCCATGTTTGCGACAACACCCAAATCATGTGTGATGAAGATGATGGACAGATTCTTTTTTTGCTTGATGTCATTGATCAGATCCAGAATTTTCGCCTGAATCGTTACATCCAGCGCCGTGGTGGGCTCATCGCAGATCAGAATTTCAGGATTGCAGGCCAGCGCAATCGCTATCACGATTCGCTGCCGCATTCCGCCGGAAAACTGGAAGGGGTATGCGTCATACCGTTCTGCGGCATTGGGGATGCCCACCGCTTCCATTAACTCGATGGCTTTTGCTTTTGCATTTTTCTTATCAATGGATTTGCTGAGGATCAGTGCCTCTGTGATTTGCTTGCCGATCTTCATAATCGGATTCAATGCGGACAACGGATCCTGAAAAACCAGAGAGATCTTTCTGCCGCGAATCTTATAAAAATCCTTCTCGGTATATTTTGTAAGCTCCTCCCCGTGATACAGGATAGAGCCTCCGTCAATTCTGCCATTCTTTGCCAAAACGCCCAGAATAGCTTTTGTTGTAACGGATTTTCCGGAGCCGGATTCTCCTACGATTGCCAATGTCTCGCCCTTGTTCAGGTCAAAGCTCACATCTCGTACAGCCCGCACCGTACCGGAGATGGTCTTAAATGATACGGAAAGATCTTTTACGCTTAAAATAGGTTCCATCGATGCTCCCCCTTTATGCGCCCCGCTGGGACGGGTCAAAAGCGTCGCGCAGCGAATTGGACAGCGTGTTGAACGCCACCATCAGTAGCGAAATCACGATTGCAGGCGCAAATGTCTGATGCGGATATTGCAGCAGCACCTGGCGGCCTGTCTGCAGCAAAACACCCATAGAAGCCTCCGGCGCCTGAATGCCCAGGCCGATATAGGCCAGGAAAGACTCCGTAAAGATGGCTCCCGGAATGGACATCATGGCCTGGGTAATTACAGGTCCAAGGGAGTTGGGCAGAATATGCCGAAAAATCAGAGCTCCATCCTGTACGCCAACACTTCTGGCAGCCAAAACATACTCATATTCCCGGTACTTATAGAACTGCGCACGCACCACGCGCGCCGTTGCAATCCAGTTCTGCACCAGCAAGCAGAAAATAATGGACCAGATGCCCGATCCAAAGAACAGCACAAACAGTGTGACAATCACGATCTGCGGCATGGCACCCACAATTTCTGTGATGCGCATCATGACCATATCTGCCTTCCCGCCATAATAGCCGGAAACGGACCCATAAACAACGCCGATGCAGACGTTACAGAACACAGATACGAAAGCAATAAACAGCGATACCCGTGCACCGCGCCACAGACGCACCCACAGGTCGCGCCCCAGGTAGTCTGTTCCCAGCCAGTGGTAAACGTCTGCATCTACACCGGCATAAACGTAGGCATCCACCTGGACGTCACACATCTCAACACCCTGCACAGTTCGGTGATTGATAACCTGCAGGATGCTGCCCTCCGGATAGCGATTCGTGTTTTCCAGCTGATCGACGCGGCGGTTTGTCAGCCAGGTTTTTCCATCCATAATTCCGATCTTTTCCAGTCCCGGAACCTTAGGCGGCAGATTGGCGGCATTCAAATCCTGGTCGTTATAGCCGTACCGACTCAACACCGGCGCAAAAATAGAAAACAGAATAATGACAACAATGCAGATCAGGGCAATCATCCCCACCCGATCCCGGGAATAGCGAAGGAACGCGTCCTTAAAAAAACCGATAGGCTTTCCCTGAAAAGTTCCCTCACTCTTGCTTTCGGAGAATTCCGCAATGGTAAAGGCATCATCCGTCAGCTCAAAGTGCTGGCCTGCCTCTGAAGTGTATTTCTTCATCAGGTTTTTCCTCCCATCCGAATTCTAGGATCAACCACACCGTACAGCAGATCAACCGCCAGATTGGCTGTCAAAGAGATGATGGAGTAGAAAATCAGTGCCGCCAGTGTAACAGGATAATCATGGGCATTGATGGACTGAATCATGATGCCGCCAATGCCGGGAATGCCAAAAATATCTTCAATGACCATACTTCCTCCCATAATGCCGGTAAGCATATGGACAAGAATATTAATCAAGGGAAGCATAGAATTCCGAATGCCGTGGCGTACGGTAGCCTGACGCTCTGTCAGGCCCTTGGTTCTCGCCAAAAGCATAAAGTCTGAGTTAATGGTTTCCGCCAGTTCCGCGCGCAGATAACGCGTTACTCGGGCAATCGGGCTCAACGCAAGCGCTATGATCGGCAGAATCAGGCCTTTGAACCGCTGCCAGCCCACTGCCGCGCCATCAAAAATGATTGGCAGAATACCGATTTTATAAGAGATCAGATACTGGAGCAGTGTTGCAAAAACGAAAGACGGGATGGAAATCATAAGAACAACAAAAAAGTTGATGCTATGATCTGCGATGGTATTTTTTCTGACCGCAGCGATGATACCAAACAGCATTCCCAGTGGGAGCGAAATGAACAAAGATAAGAAATTGATATACATCGTCAAGGGTATTTTATTTCGAATCACATCCCACACCGGGGTGTTGGGATACAGGGACAGGGAAATGCCCCAGTCCCCCTTTGTAACCAGCCCCTTCAGAAACAGCCAGTACTGCTCCGGAAGAGACTTGTCCAAATTATATTTTGCTTCGATGGCTGCTTTCTGCTCTGTGGTCATATCCGCATCGTTGTCGAACATACCGCCTGGCATCAGCCGAATTGCCATAAAGCCGATGGTGACAATGATAAACAATGTCAGCAGCATCGCGCCTATACGCTGGAGTATATATTTACTCACATTGATCCCCCCTAAAGGCCTGTTTGGTTTCTTCGTACTGCCATCCATGGCAGGAAGCAGGATGTAAGCGGTGAAGGATATCGCTCCACTTCAATATTTTTGCAAACTCCGGCGAAGCCGAGCGGACTTCGCCGGAGTTTCTTCCTTTATTACGTTTTATCCGGCCGCTTACTTATTCCTCGACCCAGCCTTCATAGAAGCCATAGCCGTAAGCGGGAACATACTGTGCGGAGAAGGTATGAACTCTGGGATTTACCAGATAGTAAATCGGACGCTCCAGCACAGGAATGTAGGGCAGATCCTCCAACGCAATCTGCTCCATCTGCAAAGTCAGATCCATACGCAGTTCGGGATTCAGTTTTGCCTCAATATCCTGATTTGCCTTCTGCCACAGGGCGTCGTATTCAGGATTGGAATAGTTGGTGGATCGGTTTGCATAGTCAGACAGGTAAATCTTCATACCGTTCCAGGGCGCTACCGTGGAGGTGTTCCAGGAATTCCAACTGAGCTCGAACGCGTTATCATCGCCATTCCGGGCGCTCTTCCAGATACCGCTCAGCACATTACCGGGCTGAGCCTGCAGCTGCAGGGTGAAGCTGTCGCCGAAAATTTCAGGCAGGGACTTGGTCAGGAACTCGGAGCTTGCCTTGTTCGTGGAGTCACTTTCGCTGTACAGCAGGGTCAGCGTCAGCTTATCCAGACCGCACTCCTCCATAGCTTTGTCATAATACTCTTTGGCCAGAGCGGGATCGTAGCCGTTGTTTTTGGTCAGATAGCTCTTGGCGTCCTCTCTGGAACGAACCTGCACGCCGTCATCATCCACGCATTTCAGGGGGATCACATAATTGGCGGGAGTGCCGTATGCGACCTTTGCCATAGATACACGATCCATTGCGTAGAACAAGGCCTTGCGGAAATTCACGTTGCCCAGGATACCGTTGTTGTTGGTGTTCTTGGAGTTTACGGAGATCATACGAACAGCGTTGGCAGGCATGGAAATCAGGGAGGGATCATCGATATAGGTATCCACAGCGGCGTCAGGCAGCTGCACACGGTCGACCTCGCCATTCAGGTACAGCTCCAGCGCGGCATTGCTGTCGGTAACGACCCGCAGCTCAATGGCGTCGAGCTTGTTATACTTGGGCAGCACATAGTCAGGGTTCTTTTCGCAGCGGAACAGCGCACCGGGAACCCACTGGGTAAAAATGTAACGGCCACAGCTCATATAGCTGTCCAGACTGGAGCCGTAAGTGCAGCTGGTGCGATCCTCGCTCATGCAGGCCTCAAAGGTCGCGGGATGGACGATGGTACACCAGGTGTTTGCAAAGTGCGCGATAATATCGTATTCTGTCGCGGGAGCCGCCAACTCCAGCTGCAGTGTGTAATCATCCAGAGCCTTGACGCCTACATCGTCCCAGGACACGCTGTTATCGGATCCCTGCATGGAATAGGCAACAGCATTCTTGATCTGGATATAGTTGTCGGCAATCTGATTGGACTGTTTATTGATCAGCAGGGGATCCCAGGCCATTTTCAGCGTGTACACCACATCGTTGGCGTTGACAGGATCACCGTTTGCCCACTTCGCGTCCTTGCGGATCTTGATCTGCCAGACCAGGCGATCCTCGTCCATCTGCTCGGGGTTAGATTCTGCCAGCTCAGGTACCCGGATATACTTGGTTCCCTCATCATTGGCATACATCCGATACAGGGTCATGCCGGTCAGATCCAGCATATAAGAAGCGGATTCCTTCGTATAAATGAAGGGGTTCATCACATCCAGGTCGGACGTAACCGGATCCCGGAAGGTACCGCCGGTGCCGGCAAGGGCGGCCGCAGTTTCCTCCGCCGCGGTCGTAGCTGTATTGTCGCTTCCTGGATTTTTGGGAGCGCTGCTGCAGCCTGCCAGCAGACCCAGCGTCATAACGCTCACCAAAAGGAGTGCCACTAGTCGCTTTTGCATTGTCATTTCCTCTTTCATCATATATTTTGACTATCACCGGGCTGCCTGCCCCGAAGGTAGCCAATTTTACTTTACAGCGGCTTCGCCCTGCCGCTCACGGGATCATACAACCATGAGCAGCAGAGACAGCCCAACGGACAGGCAGCCGGCAAGCAATGGCTCGATGCATGTGACCGCCTTCTTCTTGGTCGTATAGTCAAAATAGCTTTCGTCGCGCATTTCCTTCGGCTCTTCCAGTTCCGACCCCTTCTTGGAATCAGGTGCACCTTTTTTCCAGACCGTTCGATTGGCATAGAGCAACAGGTCAAATGCGCCCATCAGCCGCGCCACATGGAGCATCCCCACGCACAGAACAGCCAGTCCGCCAAAGAACAGCCCGTCTGTCAGCATCCGCAGCACAGACTGTCCCTGTCCTTTGGAGATCAGCAGGAACAGGCATCCGATACCAAATGCCGCAAGCAGGAACCGAACAAATCGTTTTGGCTGAAAACTATTTTTCATATATCTTACACCGTCTTTTTCTCGAAAATGCAGCTACCATTGATATAGACCCTATGAACCGCCGTCTCAATGGCAAAGGGACTTCCGTCCATCAGCACAAGATCCGCGTCCTTCCCCACTTCCAGAGAACCGACCCGATCCTCGATCCCCAGCTGCCTTGCGGGATTGATGGTAATGGCCTGCAGTGCGGCAAAAGGATCCATCCCCGCTTTCACCGCATATCCTGCGCACATGGGCAGATGCCAAAGGGGGATGACCGGCGCATCCGTAACAATGGAAACCCGGCAGCCGGCCTTTGCGAGCACCCCTGCTGTAGACCAGTCTCTGCGGCTGTATTCAATCTTCATCCCATCGCTGAAGGAAGGCCCTACAGCCATAGGATAGTCTACTTTACTTAACTTGTCAACAATCAAATGGCCCTCTGTCACATGCTCCAGTGTTAGCTTTAGGTCAAACTCCTTCGCAATGCGGATTGCGGTAAAAATGTCATTCCTCTGATGCGCATGAGCCTTCAAGGGGATCTCTTTGCGCATCACCGGCAGCAGCGCCTCCATCTTCTGATCATAGGGGGGAAGCTTTGCTGGATCCCCCTGCGCCGCGTCCACCTTCTGCATATAGCGCTGAGCCTTGGACAGGGTATCCCGGAGGATGGCGGCAATGGTCATTCTGCTGGAAATACGGTTCTTCCCATAGCAGGATTTCGGGTTCTCACCAAAGGCGCACTTCATTGCCACCGGGTCGCGAACCACCATATCGTCCACGCATTCTCCCCAGGTTTTCATAGCCAGAAATTGGCCGCCAATCACATTGGTGCTGCCCGGGCCGGTAGCGATGCAGGTTACGCCCGCACGTGCCGCCTCCTTCAGGGCCTGGTCGGCCGGATCGATTCCGTCAATCGCCCGCAGCTGGGGCGTAACCGGGTCATTCGATTCGTTCACCTCTCTGCCGGCGCCGGCAGAACCATACACCGACAGCCCTGTATGGCAATGCGCCTCCACAAAGCCCGGGTATATCCGCAGCCCGGCAGCGTCGACCACCTGGCAATCGTCCGCGGATATATTCGCGGCAATTTTAACGATTCTGCCATTATCGATCAGAATATCAGACACATAGGGATCTCGATGAATTCCGTCATGAATCTGGCCGTTCCGAATGCAAAGCATATGCAGCCTCCGTTTCTTTATTTCCCGATTGCCTTCAGAATTCTCTCAACGGCATCTGCCAGGATCTTGGGGTCCGTTGCGATATTCAGGCGGATAAAGCCCTCATAACCGGCGCCAAACTGCTCACCGTAATCGACTGCCATACCGCACTGATCCACCATGAAGCTGTGCATCCGCTTCGGATCCACAACCTTGCTCAGATCCAGCAGGGGCAGGAAGGTGCCTTCCAGCTTGCACACGGTAATCTCAGGAGCACGGGCAGCGATCGTATCTTTCATATAGTTGTAATTGCTTTCAATGACGGAGATGAAAGCCTTGTGCCACTCGTCACCGTACAGATAACCGGCACGGGCAGCAACCTGACCCAGAACATTGGTATTGAAGCAATGCAGCCGCTGAGTCAGCGCATCATACTTTGCGCGAAGCTCGGCATTGGGAATAAGTACGTGAGAGTGCATCAAACCGGGCAGATTGAAGGTCTTGGAAACGGAAGTCACCACTATAACTATATCCCGGTAGGCGCCCTCTGCCACGGAAAACGCGGGGATAAAGCGGTTGCCCCACAGGGCAATATCCTGGTGGATCTCGTCACTGATCACGAGCACGCCATGCTTCCTACAGATGGATAGAACCTTTTTAAGCTCATCCTCCGTCCAGACACGACCCACGGGATTATGGGGGGAGCACTGAATGAACAGCTTGGCATCATTCTCAACAATCGCCTTCTCAAAGGCCTCATAATCAATGTGGAAAGTGCCATCCTCATAAATCAGCTCACAGGTGACAAGCTTTCTGCCATTTTCCTTCACCACATTGTGGAACGGGTAATATACAGGCGTCATAATCACGCAGGCATCACCGGGTTCCGTTATCGCGTTTACCAGAAGCGCAATTGCACCCACGCATCCGGCGGAGAGCCGCAGCCACTCCTTCTCAATGGTCAGACCGTAGTGGCGGTCCATCCAGCCGGAGAACGCGCTGATGTAATCCTTAGGCAGCACACTGTACCCGAAGGCACCATGGCTGACACGAGTATGCAGCGCGTTCACGATGGCATCGCAGGTGGAAAACTCCGTATCCGCAATCCACATAGGAAGCAGATCCTCTTTGCCGTACAGGCTTGTCAGATCATCCCACTTCATGCAGTTTGTACCCTTGCGCTCAACAATATGCTTGCTTAAAAATTCCTGATTTGTCATTTCCCTTTTCTCCCTGATCTGTTTACTGCTCCGCAATTGCCTCAATTTCACACAGCGCGCCTTTCGGCAGGTCCTTCACCGCAAAGCAGGATCGTGCGGGATTGGAAACGAAATACTTGGCATACACGCCATTAAACGCCGCAAAGTCTTTGATGTCCGCCAGAAAGCAGGTGGTCTTGCACACCTTCTCCGGGCCTACGCCCGCAGCTGCCAGAACAGCCAGTACATTCTTGCAGCTCTGCTCCGCCTGCTCCTCGATCGTAGTCGGCATATTCCCGGTCCTGGGATCAACAGGCAGCTGTCCTGAAGTGATTACCAGGCCGCCGGCGCAGAAGCCCTGAGAATAAGGTCCAATGGCTGCGGGGGCCTTCTCTGTCTGAATTACTTTCATTTTTTGTTCCTCCTAATTTCTATATCACGTTACCACATTTTCGCGGTAGCAGGCCAAATTATTGTGCAGCTTCGCCAAAAGCGAAGGCGGCTTCCGCGCAAATCCCTAAAGACAGCACGGATTCATCAATATCAAACGCTCCATTGTGATGGGGCGCTCCGGAGCCAAGCTCTTCGTTCCTGATTCCCAGGAAGCCCAGAGCTCCCGGCCAGCAATTCATATATCTGCTGAAGCATTCGGAAGCGTACCATTTTCCACAACTTCCCAGAGCTTCTTCTCCCCAGATTTTTGCGACGTCCCTGGATACTTGGACGGCAACAGCCGGGTCATTGACAACAGGCAGAAGACGCAGCTTCAGCTCCGGCTCAAACGCAATGGTACAGCGGTGGGAATCCGCCGTATTCTCGGAAACCCGCCGGACAATCTCCATGGCCTTTTGGCCTTCTTCCGTATCAAAATAACGGATGGTTCCCCTCATATACGCCTTGTCTGGAATAATATTGGGAGCTGCCCCAGCCTGGATAATGCAGATACCCAGCGTCAGAGGCTTCTCCGCATCCAGCTGGTTGCGAAACGCGGAATCCAGCTCTGTGATAATATGTGCAGCGGGAATAATGGGATTGATTGCCTGATCCGGCCGCGAGCCATGGCCGGAAACACCATGTACCTGAATACCGACAATGATGTCGCCCGCCATCCGGGGGCCCGGCGTGATATCGATTTTGCCTGCCTCCAGCCCATTGTATACATGCAGCGCAAAGCACTTCTCAATGTCGTACTCCTTCAGTGCATCCAGCATTTTGAAAACACCGCAGTTGGTCTCCTCACCCTCTTCAAAGCAGCAGTAAACCGTGCCCGCAAGCTCGCTGCGCAGTGCCATCAGAACCCGAATCGTTCCCAAAAGCATGGCCATATGGGCATCGTGTCCACAGGCGTGAGCGGTACCGGGGACAGTAGAGCAGCAGGTTTTTTGCTGCTTCAGATTCTTTTCTGACTCCTGAACCGCCAGCCCGTCTATGTCTGCCCGAATCACCCGGCCTCGGCCCGGCTTTTCCCCCTGCACAAACGCGATCAAGCCCGTCCCGGGAAGCAGTCTGTACAGCACTCCCATCTGCTCCAGCTCTCGGATCAGACGCTTTCTGGTTTGCTGCTCCTGTCCGGAGATTTCCGGATTCTGATGAAATTCCCGGCGCATTTTCAGAGCATACGCCTGATTTTCTTTGGCCAATTTGCGAATTACATCTGTGTTCATATCAATACCCCATTTCTGAACGCATTTATCGCTTGTCAATTTGCACAAATTTCTATTTCGGTTTTTATGCACATTGCGTATTAAAGAATCCGTTTCTTCCTTTTTCTTGTTTACTTTGTCAGCATTTTACTAAATAATCTTCCTTACGTCAAAGCCCCTTTTTTATCATACAACGAAATATTTAGAAAAAATTTTTCTTAGCAGTAGAATTTTTTTGTGAATCCTGCTATAATACACCTTAGTTTGTATGCTCCACGGATTTCTTTAGCAAATTATTTCTTTTCAGGAAAAGGTGATCTCGGCAATGTCACAACAATTATCCCAGGTGGTTGGCAGCAAAATCCGCGAGATGCGCAAATCACGCGGAATCTCGTTAACACAATTGGCAGATGCCATTCATAAGGGGGCATCCACCGTCTACAAGTATGAGACCGGGGATATTTCCATGGACCTGGAGACATTGAACGATATTGCCTCTTTTCTGTCCGTTTCCCCTGCGCAGCTGCTTTATATCCCAGAACAAACCTCACCCGTCAGGTTTTCAGATAACACCCCCTCTTTCTTCAGCAATCTTTCGCAATTTTATTCCTATGAGTTCGACGGCCGCAGCAACCGACTGATCCGCTGTGTATTTGACCTGATTCCGGCGCAAAATGGCGATGCTCCCAGTGTGACCATGTACATGAATTTCAAGGATTATTCCGCATATCAAAATTGTGAAAACACATATTCTGGCTTTATCGAGCATTATGACGCAGTTACCAACATCGTCCTTATAAATAAGGCGTCCCCCATTGAGCGAGCCAGTGTACAAATTTTGGCTTCTTACATGAATTCTGACACCAAATGGGGACTTTTTAACGGCTTTTCTTCCCGCCCCATGATGCCAGTCGCCTTTAAGATGCTATTTTCCAAACGCCCTCTCAAGGAGGACGCGGAATTGCTCCGACAGCTTAAAATCTCCAAAGAAGATATCCGGCTGCTGAAGCTTTACAATATGTTTTCCGTAACCTGAAACAGGGCTTGCAAATGGATTGCGCAAAAATGGACGCAGCGTTCCGAACTGAAGTCGGACTGCCGCGTCCATTGGCTTTTAATGAACCGTTGATTGAAACAGAAAGAACCGGGAATGACAGACTTACCCACGCCTGCCTCGAACATCATGGTCGCTGTTCCGTGGCGGAGGATGCGGGCGGTGATTATAATGGTCCCCTTGTCCAGACCAAATTTCAAAAAATTATCATGAACCAGATAATACCATATCGATCCATTTTGTTTCCTGAGCCG
>ERZ808240.678-NODE-678-length-43630-cov-8.442020_pt1 | contig 43630 bp, 28 predicted proteins | sample MGYA00521084_ERZ808240 | MGnify/ENA primary metagenome ERZ808240 (study PRJEB31516, sample SAMN03275571) | gut metagenome | biome: mammalia-associated habitat; material: feces | host: Papio cynocephalus | place: Kenya | collected 2012-08-06 ...
TATCTGACTGGATTTGAAGTGTTAAACCCTGATTTGGTGATTTGTCATTTAGACGCAAAAGCTTCAATGCAGATAGATCTTACAATTAACAAAGGTCGTGGTTATGTACCCTCTGATGAAAATCGTGAGTTCTGCACTGATGTTAATGTAATTCCAATCGATTCTATTTACACCCCGATACGTAACGTAAAGTATGCAGTAGAGCCATATCGTGTTGAGCAAAAGACCGACTATGACAAGTTGCTGCTTGAGGTTACAACGGATGGTTCCATTAGTCCGAAAGATGCACTGAAAGAAGCTGCCAAGATTTTGATTTATCACTTCATGCTGTTCTCAGACGAGAAGATAACTCTTGAGAACAATGACGTGGATAACAATCAAGAGTTTGACGAGGAAGTTCTTCACATGCGTCAGTTGTTAAAGACCAAGTTGGTAGACATGAACTTGTCTGTTCGTGCGCTCAACTGTCTGAAGGCAGCCGATGTGGAGACTTTAGGCGACCTTGTTCAATACAACAAGACAGACCTCTTGAAGTTCCGCAACTTCGGTAAGAAATCGCTTTCTGAGCTTGATGATTTGCTCGAGAGTCTGAATCTTTCTTTTGGAACTGATATTTCAAAGTATAAATTAGATAAAGAATAATTCTTTCAGTTGGGCTAAGCTAAGCCTTAGCCCAATTATCAGAAAGTTCTTTGAAAAGAAAACAAAACAATGAGACATAATAAAAAATTCAACCATCTGAGTCGTACTGCATCTCATCGTCAAGCCCTGTTGGCTAACATGGCTATTTCGTTGATTATGCACAAAAGAATCACTACGACTGTAGCAAAGGCTAAGGCCCTTAAAAAATATGTAGAACCTCTGATTACACGTTCTAAGACTGATACTACTACATCACGTCGTGTAGTTTTCCGTTATCTTCAGAATAAGGTAGCAGTTACAGAACTCTTCAAAGAGATTTCTACCAAGGTGGCTGATCGCCCAGGAGGATACACTCGCATTATCAAGCTCGGTTCACGTCTTGGTGATGGTGCGGATGTTTGCTTCATTGAGCTTGTAGATTATGATGAGAACATGGCCAAGGCTCCTAAGGCTGCCAAGAAGACTCGTCGTAGCCGTAAGTCAAAGGCTGAGAAAGAAGCTGCTGCTCCTGTAGCAGAAGAAGTTAAGGCTGAAGCACCTGCAGAAGAGGCTCCTAAGGCTGAGTAAATTAGTAAAATATATCTCTATTATAATTCCTTCATCCCTTTGGGGTGGAGGAATTTTTTATGTTACTATGTCATTGCTGTTATGCACGATGCGAGTCTGAATACATGTGCAAAGCAGTTATTATTAATAGGGTCTTTTCATATTTTTGAATATAGTTGCTCAAATCAATCGTGTATATATCGAGCCCTTATAAGCAACAAGCTGCTTTTAAACAATCTTGTACTTTCTTTTCGTTTATATTCCCAGTTTACATTGACTATGTAACCCGCTACACATTCTCTTTTTGGTCTGATACATGCAGACAGAAAATAGAGCACAGTCTTATATTGATTCTGAATACCTGTTGTTTTTCTACATTTGTGTATAATAGCAATTGTTTCTGTAACTTGTTGACGTCTTTTCTTTTCAGTTAGTGTTTATAAGCTGGAAGAAGGATACAATATGATTTTGTGTGATTGCGGGTATCTACTTGTTGGTGAGTGCTTAAAATTAGTTCAATGTGCTTTCAATATAGAAATTACAATGTATAAATATTATATTTTATACAAATTGTACAACATTATGGCAGAATATTTTTGATTATAGTGTTTTTTTTGTATTTTTGTCGCGCTTATTGAAAGTTTGCTTGCTTTTATTTTGCAGCACTAAGGCAAACATACTTCTTGACAGCACTAAATCCTAATCAGCTTTTACCTCTTTAGGACGATATTGTAAAACATTTAATTTGTAGTGTTGCGGAATGGAGGAGCGTATGAAAAAAATCTACATTATTAGCGCTTTATTATGCGCATCACAGGCTTTGTTTGCTCAAGACAAGCCTGAAGTTATGTTTACAGGAACCCCCTGGATGGTGCAAGGTATCTCAAAAAACGACAGATGGATTTGTGGCGGTCGGCAATATGCAGAAGGATACCGCTACAATACCGATACAAAGCAACTTGAGATTATTGAACCTGATCCGGATTTACCTGATGGTACTACTTCAATGGAGATAAGCAGCGTGATGGATGACGGCACTGTGCTTGGCAGTGATGACTATGGCTATGCTGCGATATTTCGCAATGCTCAAACCGGTTGGGAGCGATTGCCTGTCCCTTCAACTGATGATTCAGACGGTTCTGCATCAGCACAATGTTGCTCAAGCGATGGAAAATATATTGTAGGATTTATGAGTTTGAACCCAGTGGGCGATAATCCCTATCATATACAGCCTATCTTATGGACGCTTGGTGCTGACGGTCAATACACCGTGTCTAATCTGCCGGAGCCAGAGACCGATTTTCTTGGTGAGAAATTCCAGTTTACATCACCTCGCGAGATTTCAGAAGACGGCAAGCGTGTTGTCGGTCCTATTGTCAACCGCAAGGGAGATGCTCCAATGCCTATTGTCTGGACACGGGATGATGCTGGCAATTGGACATACGATGAGCCGTTTATAAAGATAAAATACAACCTTGAACGCTATAAGGAAATACTTAAAGAAGAACCTGATTACAATGCTTACATTACTTTGAAACCTGGTGAGAAGGGCTATATGGCGCAGGTGCGTGAATTTCAGAACGCCACAGCAGAGTGGAAATACAAGCTTTATTCTGAAGGTGAAACAGGAAAAGACTTCTCTGTTACTCCAACCATGAGCCGCAACGGACGGTATATTGCAGGTGTAGGCGGTGATTTTACTTACAGTCTTACAGAAGACGACAAAGGACAGAAAAGCGTAACTATTTCAGGTTCCACCTTCCCTGCCTATCTTGATATGCAGACAGGCCAATATGTTGAACTGAAAGAGGTGCCCGACTTTGAAGTTGTAGGTATTTCTGATGATGCAGACATCATTACCACCGATGGTTACGATATATATCTTATTCTTGCCAACGATCAAACCCATAAAATATCCATTGCCGATTGGCTTAAGAAAGAATACGATATGAATTTGGGCGATATTCTGCCTGCTAACCTTGTTACCAACAAGAAACCCCGTATCTCAGCCGACGGAAAACTCATTACCGGTGTGTATGCTACCCAGACAGATGAGGGAGAACTTGATGTGCAGGAAACCTACTGCATCAAACTACCACATTCCGTTACTGCCATTATGAATACACTTGACACACCGTCAGATGCACGTATTTATGTCAGTGGCGGGCAGCTTTCTTTCAGTGGCACGGCTGCCAATATTCATGTATTCGACATGGGTGGCAAAGAGGTGCTTCGCCACGATGCCGCTTCCTCTTCGATTGACATTACTGCACTTGCCAATGGAGTATATGTGGCAAAAGCCAATATCAGTGGCAAGACTGTCACATCAAAGTTTTATTTCAACAAGTAGTTTCCAATATTTAAATATATGTTTATGAAAAGCAATCTTTTAATTTCATTAGTCATTTGTCTATTTTCAATATTGACAGTCAGTGCCAAGTCAGACTTTACAGCAGACGGCATAGAATATACAATACTTTCCGATCGTGAAAATTGTGTGGAAGTGGCTATAGGCTACTCATATAAGGGCGACCTTGTAGTGCCAGTAAAGGTTGCCAATGAAGCCGACGGAAAGGAGTACACCGTTGTCGGCATCGGTGTCAATGCGTTCAGTTATACCGCAGGTCAACTTAAATCAGTGGCTTTGCCTTCTACTTTGGAGTATATTGCCGACAAAGCCTTTAGAGGTGCACGTGGTCTTGTGTCTATGGAAATTCCGTCTGGTCTACAGACTATCGGTGAGTCTGCTTTCAACGGTTGCACAAAGCTCCCGGCGTTTACTGTTGCCGAGGGCAACAAGTATTTCTCTGCCAAGGATGGTGTGCTCTTCAATAAGGACCAGACCAAGTTGCTTATCTATCCCATGGCAAAAGAAGGTGAGGAATATACCATTCCTGATGGCGTTACAGAGCTTGAAAAGAATGCGTTTGAGAATGTTACCTTGCTTAAAAAGATTGTATTTGACAAAGATTTGACTGTCATTGGCGATTATGCTTTCAACAACTGCAACAATCTGAAAACTCTCGATTTCTCGGAACTCAATATCAAGAGCCTGGGTGTAAGTGCATTCCATGCCTGCAAGATGCTCACGGAGCTTGACTTTTCAAAAAGCACATTTCCTTCAGTAGGAAAATCTCTTTTTTATAACAACAACAATCTTGTGAAGCTGTGGTTGCCAGCTACGGTTACCGAATTTGGCGAGTATGCATTCAATGGTCTGAAGTCTCTTGAAGAATTGCACATGCAGGCAGAAAAGCCAGCTCAGTTTACCACGGTAGGAAGCACATTCTATCCCATCAACAATGAACTTACCACACTGTATGTACCAAAGGGCTGCAAGGATGCTTATGCAGCAGACCCTGCTTATGCCGGCTTCTTCAAGGATATCGTTGAGGAGGACATAACTACCGGCATACATGCTGCACTTTCTTCTGCCAAAGCAGGCATCACAGTAAGCAATGGAAAGATACAATTCAGTTCAACAGCCAAAAATATACATATTTACAATATGAGCGGTAATGAAGTATTGCGATTGCCGGCAGCCTCTGTTGTCAATGTCAGCAGCTTGAGCAAGGGCGTATATGTAGCCACCGCAGTGGTAGACGGCAAGTCTGTCTCTGCCAAAGTATGTGTAGGTGGGTTCTAAAATTGTAAAACCAAGCGGATTATGAAAAAAATATTGTTTTCTTTATCCATGTGTGTATTGTCGTGCTTGGCCGCAAATGCCAAGACCGGTTTCACCGCAGACGGTATCAAGAATATGGTAGAGACGAAAGCTTCTACCCCCGAAGTACTGTCTATGGAATATGCCTATTGTTCAGACAATATAGCACAAGGCGTTGGCGAGAATGCCAAGGAGCTTTACTTCAAGGTTGCCATTCAGCTACCGGCCGAGAAGGCTACGGCACTGAAAGGAAACAGCATTACCGAAGTAAGCATAGGAACGTCCAAGCATGTGGGACACCACGCAAAGCTGTTCTTGACCTATGAACTTGGCGGTGAACCTTTCTATACCCAAGATATTCAGCTTGTAAAGAACAAATGGAACACAGTAAAGCTCACCACGCCTTATACCATAGAGGGCAAGGAGTTTTATATCGGTTACAGTGCCGACACCATAGGCTCTTACAGAAAAGTGTATCTGCCGATAGCTATTGATGACTCCAATACAGCCAATCCTCTTGGCGACTGGGTGATGACAAAGACTTCTGCCGATGCAGATGAAGTGTGGCAGCATCTTGGCACCAGCGGTTACTCCAATGTATGCATCAAAGCGGTTGTAACAGGTGCAAACTTGCCACGCTATGATGTAGAGTTGGCTTCGGTAAGAATGAAGAAATATGTAAAGCCGGGAGAGTCGTTTTCCATCAGAGGTACGGTAAAGAACCTTGCAGCAAAGCCATTCCAAAAGATTTCTGTAAGCTATACCATTGGTGATGGCGAAACAGTAAGTCAAGATTTTGCTTCAGATAACGAGATTGGCAACAAGCAAGAGTTCAGTTTTGAAATACCGGGTGTATCTGTCAACAAGGAAAGCAGCTATGACGTGTCTGTTCAAGTAACCGCCATTGACGGCAATGCCGACGAAAATCCTGCCGACAATGTCTATACTGCCCAGTTGAAATGTACATCGAAACTCTTTGACAAGCGAGTGCTTGTAGAAAACTTCACAACACAGAGTTGTGGCAACTGTCCGCGTGTGCATGGTTATATTGAAGACCTTATGGACAAGGACGACCGCCTTGTCTGTGTGGCCCACCATGCCGGATACGGTACAGACAAGTTTACAGTCAAGGCAAGCGAGTCTTATCTGTGGTTCTACAATTCCAACAGCAGCTATGCTCCTGCCGTCATGCTCGACCGCAAGAACTTTTCTGACTATGGTTTGGAGAGCAATACACCGGTATTCAACCCCTCTTCAGAGCAGTATTTGGCTACGATGATTGGCGTGAGAGAGAATGAACCTGCTTTCTTCGATGTAAACCTTGAGAACGAATATGATGCTGCCACACGTGAGTTGACTGTTCATGTAAAAGGCAAAAAGTCTTCTGAGTTTACAGGAGACAAGCCACTCTATCTAACCGTGTTCCTTACAGAAGACGGATTGGCGGGCAATCAGTCGGGTGCCACCAAGGATTATGTTCACGACCATGTGCTCCGTCTGCTCGTTTCAAAGCTCACTGGCGACCCCATTGCGTTTGATTCAGACAACAAGTGTGAGAAGACCTACAAGGTTACCCTTGACAATGGATGGGTAAAAGACAACATGAAGGTCGTTGCATTTGTCAATGAGTTTGATACAAACGATGTAAATGCCTGTGAGGTTTACAATGTGAATGTAGCCAATTTAAACGATGCTACCTCTTCTATCATCAGCAACAACATAGCTGATTTTGCGGTGAGAGTATTTGACCGCACGGTATCTGTCAGTGGCTCTTTTGACAACGCAAGTGTCTATCGTGCAGACGGTAGCCACGTGCTTTCTACAAGCAAACCGACTTTCCAACTGGTGCCAGGTGTATATGTTGTAAAGGTGAAAGCTGCAGGCATGCAGAAAGCCGCTAAGATTGTTATCCGCTGAGGTCAGCGTTTTGTCAATATGAAAAGCGTGCGTTTCCTAAAAGGAGCGCACGCTTTTCGTATTGATGCTTTTGACGTTTGTCAATAACTGTTATTCCTTAGGTTGGAACACCAGGCAGGGCATGCCGGCAATGGCTCCGTCAATATCGAATTGTGCCATCACTTTATTGTCTTTGCTGATATAGGTGGGCAGTATGCTCGCTTTGGCATTATATTCATAGCCTTTCTCTGTGAGCCAATCTTTTATGGATGGCGAGCGCAGGGTCATGGCATTGTTAGGCAACAGGAAGGCGGCCAAGTATTTGCCGCTATCCTCCATCAGCAAAATTTTTGGAAAGTCTGGTGATGAGGTAGTAACAATAATGCCCAATGCACCTCCAAAGCCATCGTCTTCAGTGCCTGTGTAGTAAGGTAATTTCTTGTATTTCTCGACAGCCTCATTGAGTGTCATGGTGTTAAAGTCGGTGATAGGCTCAGGAATGGTTACTGTTTCCGGCGGCATTTGTGCAGACAGGTCGTTGAAGGTGAAATGTATGTTGGGTGCAAACACAGTGTCGGTGTCTTCAGGCTTGTCCATTGACAGGTATGCCACGAATTTTTTCTGATAGTTAAAGTATATCTGTGAGCCATCGCTGGCATCTTTCAGTGAGGTGTATTTCAATCCCAAATAATTCATATAGGTAGCAATCTCATCTGTGGTGGGTCGTTTATCCTCATCAAAGTAGATGGCTGCCTCTTCCAGCTGACTCTTTGTCTTTTGGTCCAACCAATAACGTATTTCCGTGTATCCTTTGGTGGTGTCTGTTACGTCAAATACGTAGACACCTGTTGCCTCATTGGACGTTACCTTGTTCAGATGGTTGCCATGGTATTGTTCAGCCAATGTTATGAGTTCACCGGTGGCGTATTTTCCTAAGTAAGGAACAATAAGTCCCGCCTTGTCTTTATCTGTCAGGTAGTCAAAGCGTCCCCATGCCAAAGGGTCTTCAGAATTTGGCAATGCGTAGAACGCCTTTTTCTCGTCATAGAATGCCACTTCAATATTGGTGGTTGCGTTTTTATAGAAGCTTACGCCATTGGCAGAATCGGCAGCTGCAAATCCGCTTTCTGCCAGCTTTTTCAAGACAGCATTTCTCTCTTTGTCAGTGTCGTATGTACCTTTGGCATAGCGATATTCTGTCGTTGAGGGGTCAAAGAAGTAGCTGAGTGTAATGGTTTGGCTGTTTACCTCTTTGTTGCATTCAGTTTGTAACTACCGTCAGCTACCACTTCAAATCCGCGTGCCGTTTCACTTTGTCTGACAGCATCCATTGATTTGCTGAAATCAAGGTCAGGAATTTCCACTTCTACCTTGTCTTCATTTGATTTATTGTTGTCATTGTTGTCATCGTTATCGCTGCATGAAGCAAAAAATGGCAGGATAACGGCTGCTAATAAGTAAAAGAACAGTTGATTTAATTTTACCATTATTATTTTCGTTTTAGTTAACAATGGTGCAAAGATACGACTTTTATGTCATATAAACGGTTGTTTGTAGTTTCTTTTTGTATTAAAATGGCAAGCAATAGCATTATTATGATGTTGCATTATTTTTATTTTTACATTGAGACAACTGTTAAGGTAATAGTTGAAAAACTCATTACTGCAAACTGATTGCATTGCAATCATCAGCCAATAGCTATGCAATCGCCTTCCAATAGCACTGCTTTTGTCAGCCAATAGCATAGCTATTACATTTGGAGTTTTGCCTTTGCTCGTTTATATGAAGAAGAACAACTTACTTTATCTTCTCGGTTTTTATCAGAATATGCCTGTTGCCTGTTGCAGTAGTGGCAAAGAGATAGCAGTTTCCGCCTTCCTTCAGTTTGAGCCGTTTGCGCAGTTGTGCCACCGTCAGCGGAAAGTTTCTTACCGTGATGTTCGCCTGCTTGATGCCTATGAGCAATGCCTTGAGTTCCTGCTTGTTCATGGTAGCATATGCACAGATGCGAAAGCTACGCCCCGGAAACGCTGTTGCCTGTTCCGTGCTTACAAACAGGTTGCTGTTTCTCCCCACCTTTTTTACGCCATATTGCTGGCAGAGCAGTCCGAAGCAACCCGCCTTCATTACCGAAGTGTTAGGCTCATGGAGATAACGGCTTGCAGCCATCTCTTCTTCTGTGGCACAGCCGGCAGCAGGGTCTTGCCCCATGGCAAAAGCTATCTGGCTGCCGTCGTTGACGCAATACACCCATGGCTGCTGCGTGGGCTCACGCCTGAGCACTAACAGCAGTTCTTTACACTCGTTGCCACTGCTTACTATGTGCACTTCAGCCACATTGCCCTTGAAATCGTCTATCGCCTTTCTCCAGTCGAGCATCGGCGACAGTTTCAGCATTACCACTTCTGCCTTTTGCAGCATAAGGTCTTTCAGCGTCAGCACATCAGGTGTGCAGTCGGCTATGGCAAAGGTGCGTGCCCCATTGGCATCGCGCCGTGCAGGGTCGGCATAGAGCAGCGTCTGCGGCTCCATTTTGGCGAGATAGGCTTCTGCTTCACCGTTTACCACCGTGGCATTGCTCCGCCCCAACGCACAGAGGTTGTGGCTCACTATCTGGCAGAGGTGTGCCTGCCGTTCCACATAAGTGGCTTGGGCAAAGTCTGCCGACAGGTAGCTGAAGTCTACCCCGAAGCCCCCCGTCAGGTCTGCCATGGAGGCAGCCCCTTGCTTGTTCAGCTCTTGCATCCACCGTTGCGCCACTTTAGCCTTGTAGAGTGCTGTCAGCTCCGACGAGCACTGCTCCATGGAGAGGTGTGGCGGATAGATGATGCCCTCGTGTGCTGCCCAAAGCGGCAGTTTGGTGCGTGCCTTCTGCCAGCCCGCTATCTGGTCCAGTGCAAAGTGCAGGTCCAGTTCACCGGTGCGTTTGGCCTTTAGTGCCAATGTGTTTACATTGTCGTTGCGGTGCGTTGCTATAAAAGTGCGGGTTTCATTGCTGATGTTGATTGCCATATTGCCAGTGTTAAGTAGGTGTAGAATAAAATAGGCAGCATGTTATGCCTTGTCTGTTCTCAGTTCAATGCGGAAGGTGGTGCCCACGTCAATCTCAGATGCTTTCACGTATATTTTGCCGTGGTGATACTCTTCCACAATTCGTTTTGCCAGCGACAGTCCCAATCCCCAGCCACGCTTCTTGGTTGTAAATCCCGGTCGGAACACGTTTTTCAGGTTCTTCTTCTTGATGCCCTTTCCCGTGTCGGTAACTTCTATAATCACTTTGTTGGGCAGTTGCTCCATGTGCAGCGTGATAGTGCCGCTGCCCCCCATGGCATCCACGGCATTTTTGCAGAGGTTTTCTATCACCCATTCAAAGAGCGAAGCATTGATTTTCACGATGATTTCCTGCTCGGGCAAGTCTTTGACAAAAGCCACTTGCTTGGAAGTGCGGCGGTCCATATAGTCTATTACATGTTCCAATACCTCATTCAGGCTGGCAGGCACAGGTTCCGGCAACGAGCCTATTTTGGAGAAGCGGTCGGCTATCAGTTCCAGCCGCTTCACGTCTTTGTCCATTTCGGGTATCAGTTCATCGTCGGGATATGTTTCTTTCAGCATTTCCACCCATGCCATAAGGCTGGATATAGGCGTGCCGAGCTGGTGCGCCGTCTCTTTGGACAGCCCCACCCATACCTTGTTTTGTTCCGCCCGCTTGGAGGTAAGCAGTGCAAATATCGCCACCACCACGAACAGCATGACCACGCCCAACTGTATATAGGGGTAGACTGCCAGCCGCTTCAGCATTACCGAGTCGTCGTAGCACACATTGATATAGTCGTTTTTGTTGGTGTCGCTCAGGTTTATCCTGATGACCTTGCCCGATTGCAGCAGCTTTCTGCTTATGCTTTGTGCATAGTTCAGACTGTCTTCATAGTTGTTGCCTTGCAGCTTCAGGTTGCGGTAAGTCTGCACATTGCCCTCATTGTCGGTAACAATTACGGGTATGGTATGGTTTTCGTTGATTACCTTCAGCACCAAGTTGAGGTCGGTGTTCTCGTCAGCCTTGTTCAGTGTGCGCATGGCCTCTGCCCACACCTCCATCTTGTTGCGCTCTTCCTGTGCCAAATCCCTCACTATGAAGTTGGATGCCACCAATGACACCACGGCTATGGCAACCGCCACGACCACCAACACTATTTTTACTTGCCTTATTTTGTCAGTCCATTGCATATATTAATAACGCATGCCAGGTGCCAATATTGTGCGTTTTTGTCTTTTGGTGTGTGGCGTCAGGTGCCTTTTCGGTATCTGTTACCGCTCACAGCGTTTTTGTTTTGTAAATAAATCAAAAGTTAAAGCGCGGTCTCTGCTTTATTTGTTACCTTTGCAAGCTGATAAGATATAGGCATCTGCGAATTCCGTTTTTCTGTATTTTTCATGGCCTGTGCAGGCTTTTCAGACATTTCCTTCTGCCTATTTCTTTCATTCTTGTAAAACCAACTTTATGCGGAACGAAAACCAAATGATACATGATAACAAGTGGCATAGCATTGTGGCATTGCTGGTGCTGTGGATGATTGCACTGTCTGTGCAGCCCTGCTCCGCCCAAAACAATCCATACAAGATAAAGGACAATTTGTATGCCATCTATCAGCGGGCAGTGCAGTACCGCCGTGTTGAGCGTGGCCTGTACATTGCCGATACACTCTATGCCAAGGCCGTGGCGCAGAAAGACGCCAAGGCACAGTGCCTGGCACTTACCATACCGCTGATATACCACTTCTACCAGCCCGACAACGAAGCTGGTTTTGAGCGTTCTGTCAAGCTCTTGCAAGAGATGGCACTGAAGACCGGCTACATGCAATACTATTATTATGCAGCGTCCAACGATGTAAACTATTGGCTCAACAGAAAGATGTATTACAAGGCACTGCTCTATGTAAAAGACGTGCAGGCCTTTGCCCGCAAGCACAATCACCCTTATGGCATCTATTCAGGCTACCGCATGCTGGCCCAAATTTATTCTGTGCGCGAAGAGTATGGACAAGCCATCGCTTCCTATAAAGAGGCATTGGCTTATGGCACCGCTCATTTGCCCGACCAAGATATGTCGCAAAACTATCGCAATCTGGCTCGTTGCTATCACTATACGGGCGAGTATGAGAAGATGCTGCAAGCTGTCAATAAGGGCTTGTCTATTATCAAGGCGAAGCAAAATATCAGTAATTTATACATGATGAAAGCATACGCTGAGTTTCAGTTGGGCAAATATGTCGAGTTCCGCCAAACATTTGCAAAGGTGAAGAAATTGATTGGCGAGTTTGGACATACCTCAATGCTTGATTATGATTACCTGTTGTGCTTCAATCTGCTTGACCAGCATAAGTATGATGAGGCAATGAAGTTTATAGAGAGCAAGCGCGATGAATCGGGCTATTTGACTATGTTGCTGGATTATTACCGCTATCGCGGGCAATATGACAAAGCCTATGATGCGCTTGATCAGATACGGCGCAGAGGCATCTATAATCATCAGGAAACCTTCAACAACGACATGATGGAGGTAAACGCCCTGTTCAACAACCAAAGGCTGGAGAACGAGAAGCAGCGCATCAAGTACGAGAACACCAAATTGCAGCTGTCCAACACCCAGCTGACCCTTGAAAACTCGTCGCTTGAGTTGGGACGTGCCCAAGCAGCTGAGCGCATGGCGCGTCTGGATGCCAACAATATGTTGCTGTCGTTTAACAACAAGCAGCTGGAAGCCAACAAGCTGCGTGACTCTCTCAAGATGCAAGCCTTCAGGCGGGCGGCACAAGAGAAAGCCATGCAGACCCACAACACCATACTGATGATACTGTTGGGGGCAGCATTGCTGCTCATTGTATCTGCAGCATCTTATATCGTTTATCGTCATAGGGCCAACTTGCGCCTTCAGCACCTCAACACCCATCTGCACCAGGCCAATATAGAACTGGGCAGGGCTAAAGACAAAGCTGTACAGGCAGACAAGATGAAAACCATGTTTATACAGAACATGAGTCACGAGATACGCACGCCGTTGAACGCTATCGTGGGCTTTTCGCAGCTGATTACCGATCCCGCGTTTGAGGTGGGCAAGGAAGAGCGGAGCGAGATGGGCAAGCGTATCAAGGAAAACTCAGACTTGCTGCTGACGCTGATCAATGACATTCTTGACATGACAGCCCTTGAGAGCGGACGCTATGTGATGCAGATGGCAGATGTAAACGTCAACGAAATATGCCGCATGGCATTGGCCACGGTAGACCACCGCAAGGCTCCGGGCGTGGAACTGCGCTTTACATCGGATGTAGACAACCGATACACGGTGCATACAGACTCCAACCGCGTGCGTCAGGTACTGATAAATCTGCTTACCAATGCCGAGAAGAACACCACCGAGGGCAGCATTACCTTGCATTGCTCGCTGTTGGAGAACCCCGGTCAGCTCACCTTTATCGTAACCGACACGGGCATAGGCATTCCGAAAGACAAGATGGACGAGATATTTGAACGCTTCAAGAAGCTCGACAACTTCAAGCAAGGCTCAGGCTTGGGACTGAACATCTGCCGAGTAATATCAGAGAAGTTGGGCGGCCGCATCTATATAGACAAGGAATATACGGGCGGTGCCCGCTTCTGCTTTGCCATAGCCATGCGCCCCGATGAACCTGTAGAGAGCTAAAGCTTCATAGCCCTTTGGTCTTCAAAAATTGCCGCTTTAGCCACAAAAAGCACTGCTTTACAAAGCTGAAGCATCGGGTTACGGGCGTAAAGCACTGCTTTTTTATGCTGAGGCAGTGCTTTACGCATCAGTGTCGCAGAAAAATAATACCACAAATAGCGCCATATTCCCTATCGATATTTAGGGATTTTCCGCTGTGTAATCATAGAAAAATGTTTAATTTCGCAGCGTAAAAGAAACAGAATCCTTATGAAGAAAACAGTTATATTATCAGTGGCAGCATTGACCCTGCTTGCCAGTTGCGGCACCAATGCGGGCAGCGGAGCCTACATAGGCGCACAGTTCGGGTCTATCTTAGGCTCAGCCATAGGCGGTATATCAGGCGGTCCGCGCGGCAACGACATTGGAACCCTTATAGGCATGGCTGGCGGTGCTGTTGTGGGCGGTGCCGTAGGGGCACAAGCCGACAAAGCCCGTGAGCAGCAATACGACAGCAGAAGCAGTGCCGCACGCAGCAGCAGACGGGGCGTTAACCAGCGTTATTCATCGTCTGCAGAGAACGATGAACAGTACAGTTCTGCCGGCAGCTATGCCCGGCAAGGCGATGTAGACAGCGGCTTTGACCCGCAGGGGCGTGGCGATGATACCCTCTATGATTTCAATGCGTCAGATTACACCGGCAACTATTCTGCCACTGCACCGCAAACAGTGGTTCCTGAGGTGCGTTATGACCAGTTGGAGAATACGCCAAAAACCAATGCACCAGCCATAGAGATACGCAATGCACGCTTTGTAGACGACAATCAGGACTCACAACTGAATGCGGGCGAGATATGCAAGGTTATCTTTGAACTCTACAATACCTCGTCTGCCGCTGTCGTAGACTTGCAGCCCACCGTGGTAGAGACCACCGGCAACAAGCGCATCATGATTTCATCCACCGTTCATTTGGAACGCTTGATGCCAGGCAAAGGCATTCGCTATACCGCTATGGTAAAGGCTTCAGACCGTCTGAAGGACGGCACCGCCTCTTTCCGCGTCTGTGCTTTGCAGGGCAACGGGCAGCTCTGTTCCAATGTCTGCGTGTTTAATGTGCCCACAGTCGGTAGGTAACCCTCTCTTGCATAAATAAGGTAAGGAGGTCATAGCCTGCTGTTGGCTTGACATTTTCTGATTTAAGACAGACAGCCACTCTTGCTCTCGTAAAACAGCAAGAGTGGCTGTTGGCGTTGTGAGGAGTGTCTTGTTTATCAAGATAAAATCAAAAAACAAAGTGCTGGAGCAAGTTTCAAAGTGTTAAGCTTTCCAATATTATGTATTTTTTTTGCTCTATCGTTTGATTTATATTGATATTTTTGTATCTTCGCAATGTGGAAACACATAAAAAGCGCTATTTTAATGGCTTCAGATAGGCGTTGAAGTGAACAATTAAAATTTGCAAAAAGAAAGGGCGCAAGCCTTTTTTTAAGGGAAAATACTTGGTTGTATTCATTTAAAAACCTATATTTGCGGTGTAATAATTTACACTATGAAAGTTTAACTAAAACACAATATACTATGGAAGTCGAGAAAATAATGCAGGCTTTGGAGCAGAAGCATCCAGGTGAATCAGAGTATTTGCAGGCAGTAAGAGAGGTGTTGCTCTCAGTGCAAGATGTTTACAACAAACACCCGGAGTTTGAAAAAGCCAAGATTATAGAGCGTATCGTGGAGCCGGAACGCATCATTACATTCCGTGTGCCATGGGTAGACGATAAAGGAGAGGTACATGTAAACCTCGGCTATCGTGTGCAGTTCAATAGCGCAATAGGTCCTTATAAAGGCGGTTTGCGTTTCCACCCGTCAGTAAACCTGTCTATCTTGAAGTTCTTGGGCTTTGAGCAGACATTCAAGAATGCTCTTACCACACTGCCAATGGGCGGTGGCAAAGGCGGTTCAGACTTCTCGATCCGCGGTAGAAGCGATGCTGAAGTAATGCGTTTCTGCCAAGCTTTCATGACAGAATTATACAGGAACATAGGTCCTAACGAAGATGTTCCCGCTGGCGATATCGGCGTTGGCGGTCGCGAGATAGGTTATCTCTTTGGCATGTACAAGAAACTGACCCACCGCTGGGAGGGTGTGCTCACAGGCAAAGGCTTGGAGTATGGCGGTTCCAAGGTACGTCCGGAGGCTACAGGTTTTGGCGCTCTCTACTTTGTCAATGAGATGATGAATACCCACGGGCATGACATGAAAGGCAAGATTGTAGCTGTAAGCGGTTTCGGTAATGTAGCGTGGGGTGCCGTAACAAAGGCAACCCAGTTAGGTGCTAAGGTTGTTACCATTTCAGGTCCTGACGGCTACATCTACGATTCTACAGGTATCAGCGGTAAGAAGATAGACTATATGTTGGAGCTTCGTGCCAGCGGCAATGACGTTTGCGCTCCTTATGCAGAGGAGTTCCCGGAGGCTCAGTTCATACCGGGCAAGAAACCTTGGGAGGTAAAGTGCGATATCGCATTGCCTTGCGCTACCCAAAACGAGCTGAATGGTGATGATGCAGACATGCTGTTGGCCAACAAGACACTTTGCGTGGCAGAAGTTTCCAATATGGGTTGTACTGCTGAGGCTGTTGACAAGTTCATTGCCGCCAAGCAACTCTTTGCTCCTGGCAAGGCTGTCAATGCGGGTGGTGTGGCTACTTCGGGTCTTGAGATGACCCAGAACGCTATCCACTTGAGCTGGAGCCGCGAGGAAGTAGACCAGAAGTTGCATCAGATTATGAGCGACATTTACGACCAGTGTGTGAAATATGGCACCGAACCTGATGGCTATATCAACTATGTGAAGGGGGCCAATGTGGCTGGCTTCATGAAAGTTGCCAATGCCATGATGGCTCAGGGCATAGTATAAACGAATATATATAAGTGATTGGAAAATTAATTGTCAACCTTTTTATAGGTATTATCAGCAGTACCTCGCTCTTGGCTCAAGAGCGGGGCACTGCCAGTTATTACTCTAACAAGATGCATGGGCGTCGCATGAGCAACGGACAGCGGTATCACCGCGACAGTCTTACGTGTGCTCATAAACGTTATCCGTTAGGGTCTTATGTCAAGGTAACGAACATCCGCAACAAGAAGTGGGTAGTAGTAAAGGTTACAGACCGCTGCGGTGGGCGCCGTATCATTGACCTTTCACATGCCGCCGCCAAGGAAATAGGTTTGCTGGCGGCAGGTGTTGCCACGGTATTGGTAGAGCGCTTGTATCCTCAGAAGGGCGTTCCCTTTAAGAAAGCGAACGATACGGATTTGCCGGAACTGGATTATGAGGTAACAGAAGGCGATGATTATACACATCCTGCTTGGCAAAAGCAACAGCAGTCTGCTAAAAAACGTAAGGAGAATAGCAAGAAAAAATAGAGCATTTAATTAAAAAGTTTCAGGTATCAGGTAAAAAGTATTCAGGTATTAGGGCGTCTTTGATTATTAAGGTAAAAAGTTTTTTCCCGTATTTTTGTGCCGTTTTAGTATATATTGTTTACTTTTGCACTCTGTAAGAAGTGATGCCGCACTGTGTAGATGGTGCAGGATGGCAACACCCAAAGACAGGTATTAGTAACATAAAGCATAATGGGAAATTTTAATTTAAAAGGACATGCTGCCATGCTGACAGCCAATGCCTCATGGGGACTCATGTCTCCATTGGCGAAGATTGTAATGGCAGGAGGTATCGTTACGCCGCTTATATTGAGCGATTTGCGTATTTTTGGTGCAATGGTATTGTTTTGGATAACTTCGTTTTTTACCAAGCCGGAGCATGTAAGCCATCGGGACCATCTTAAATTGTTTGCCGCTTCGCTGTTGGCTATTATCTTTAATCAAGGTTGTTTCATTTTTGGCGTAGGCTTAAGTTCGCCAGCCGATGCCTCCATTATTACCACGAGTATGCCTCTTTGGGCCATGGTCTTGGCAGCATTCTTCTTGAAGGAGCCTATCACAGGCAAGAAAGTGTTGGGCATAGCCCTTGGAGCAGGTGGTGCATTGCTGCTTATTATCGGTAGCAGTCAGTCGCAAACATCAGCCGAAGAGGGTCAATATCATATATGGGGAGACCTGTTGGTGCTGCTGGCACAGTTGAGTTATGCCTCTTATATCGTACTTTTCAAGAATTTTGTCAATAAGTATTCATTGGTAACACTGATGAAATGGATGTTTACTTACGCTTTCATCTGTGCCTTGCCGTTCTCTTACAATGGCATTGTTCAAACCAATTGGGCACTGTTGGGTAGCCATGCGTGGGAGGCAGTGGCATTTATCGTAGGTTTTGCCACTTACATTAGCTATATGCTTATCATTGTGGGACAGAAGAATTTGCGTCCTACTGTGGCAGGTATGTATAACTATGTACAGCCTATTGTGGCTTGTATTGTTACGGTATGTTTGGGCATGGATTCCTTCAATCTTACCAAAGTGATAGCCGTCATCATGATTTTTGGCGGCGTTTATTTGGTTACCATCAGCCGCAGCAAGGCGGAAATGATTGAGGCGGGCAAAGAGGTGTAACCTGAGAAGCAATAAGTATCTGCCACAAGCAGATTTTTGTCATTGTTCAATTGCAGGGTGGGTACAAATCAAAATAATGCTATTTTTGGCTTTCTTTTATTTTGATTTGTGCCCACCTTGCATTATCTTTGCATAAGATAAGCTGCACCTCAGCAATTGAAAGTAAACTTTATTGCGTTCGGTTTGCATTATCTTTGCATAAGATAAGCTGTATTCGGTGCTGCAAGAGCTATGAAGTGGCAGCTTGTCTTATTTGGTATTGCTGTTAAATTTAATACGAAAAAATATATGCTTAACCTCGACGATTTTTATAAAGCGCGTTATGTACTCAACAAGATACTGAGACGTACCGACTTGGTTAGTGCTCCCAAGCTCAATCCTGAGAGCGAAATTTACCTTAAACCAGAGAACCTTCAGATTACGGGTTCGTTTAAAATACGTGGTGCTTACTATAAGATTTCCCAACTTACAGACGAAGAGAAGGCAAAAGGTGTGGTGGCTTGTTCAGCCGGAAACCACGCTCAAGGTGTGGCATTGGGCGCCACTTCTCATGGTATAAAGTCGCTTATCTGTCTGCCGGAGGGTGCTCCTATCAGCAAAGTAGAGGCTACTCGCCGCTTGGGAGCCGAAATATGCTTGGTGCCAGGCGTGTATGATGATGCCTATCAGCGTGCATTACAGTTGCGGGATGAGCATGGCTACACTTTTATTCATCCTTTTAATGATGAGCATGTAATAGCAGGTCAAGGGACCATAGGATTGGAGCTGTTGGAGCAGTTGCCCGATGTTGAGGCGGTAGTAGTGCCTATTGGCGGTGGAGGCCTTATCAGCGGTGTGGCTTATGCCATGAAGATGCTGAACCCTAAGGTCAAGGTTTACGGTGTACAGGCGGCAGGTGCGCCAAGTATGTATGACAGCATACGAGACCATCACCCTGAAACGCTCAGCCATGTGTCTACCGTTGCCGACGGTATAGCAGTGAAAACACCCGGCGATTTGACTTATGACATTTGTTCAAAGTATGTAGACGACGTAGCCCTTGTTACCGAAGACGAAATCTGTGCCGCCATACTCCGCTTGATAGAAGAAGAGAAGATGGTGGCTGAAGGTGCGGGAGCCGTGAGCGTGGCAGCAGCCATGTTTAACAAAGTTCCTGTCAAGGGCAAGAAAACCATTTGCTTGGTAAGTGGCGGAAACATAGATGTTACCATTTTAAACCGCGTTATCAACCGTGGCCTTGAGAAGGACGGCCGCCTATGTTTGCTCACAATCGATTTGGACGATAAACCAGGTCAGCTGCTTGAAGTAAACGAAGTGATAGCCAGCATGGGTGCCAATATTGTGAGTGTGTATCATGAGCGCACAGCATATAGAGAGGATATCAACGCTTGCGAGTTGCGTGTGAAGATAGAAACGCGTAATATGGACCATGTCAATCAGATAAAAGAGAAATTGATAAAAAAGGGATTTAATCTGAGATAAACGGCAGACAGGCATTTGAATAAAGGCTGAATGGCATTTGAATGCAATCAGAATAACATTCGAACGCTATTTGACGTGCATTCAAGTACCGTTCAAACGGCGTTTGAGTGCAGCGCTTTTACTATGCAGATGCCGCTAAAGAATGCATATAAACAGTATTATTTAAAACATATAAACAATGAAAGTATTACATTCAGACAAGGCTCCTAAGGCTTTAGGACCTTACAGTCAGGCTATTGTAGCAGGTGGTTTTGTGTTCGCTTCAGGTCAAGTGCCTATCGATCCTGCCACAGGCAACTTTGTAGAAGGTGGTATCAAAGAGCAGACCAAGCAGTCGCTTACCAATGTAACTCATGTATTGGCAGAGGCAGGCATAGACCTTTCTCATGTTGTAAAGACCACAGTATTTCTTTCAGACATGGACAACTTTGCTGCCATGAATGAGGTTTACGCTACTTTCTTCAGCGAGCCGTTCCCTGCTCGCTCAGCAGTAGCAGTAAAGACACTTCCTAAAGGTGCTCTTGTAGAAATAGAAGTAGTGGCTGCTCTCTAATCTTTGCATCCTTGCAAGATTTTGACAGGTAGCGTTTTTGCTACATTATAACAAGCTGCTCCATATACATTTGTAGGCTGAAACTGCTGTTTTGACCTGCTGATGTATATGGAGTTTTTTTGTGTTTGTCTGTATCTTTGCTGTTTGTTGATGCCTTGCCGTGTCTTGCTGTATGCTTTCAAATGGTGCAAGAACGGTGCTATTGCGTGCAAAAAAGTGTGTATTGCTTGTTCAGTTCGGATAAAAATAATACCTTAGCACAGCGTTTTTCTTTTACAGGAAATGTAAAAACACTGTGTTAACACCGAAAACCAATACTTTTATGGATACAAACATACCACAGCAGTGGAACAAGTTTTACTTGAAAGATGTGTCGTTTCTAAACCTCATGACACATCGCATATTCAATGTTTTGATAGTGGCCAATCCCTATGATGCCTTTATGCTGGAGGATGACGGGCGTGTAGACGAGAAGATTTTCAATGAATATACAGAGTTAGGATTGCGTTATCCGCCTTCGTTCCGCCAGGTAAGTACTACTGATGAGGCTGCTGAGGTGCTGGCATCTACCAGCATTGATTTGGTTATCTGTATGCCCGGTAATGCCGATAACGATGCTTTTACTGTGGCGCGTGCCATTAAAGCCAAATTTCCCGATATTCCTTGTGTGGTGCTTACCCCTTTTTCTCACGGCATTACGCGCCGTATGGAAAACGAAGACCTTTCTATCTTTGATTATGTATTCTGCTGGCTGGGCAACACCAACCTTATTCTGTCTATTATCAAGCTGATAGAAGACAAGATGAATTTGGCGCATGACATAGAAGAGGCGGGTGTACAGATGATACTGTTGGTAGAAGACAGTATCAGGTTTTATTCCTCATTGCTGCCTACTTTATACAATTATATTCTGGCACAGAGCCAGCGCTTTGCTACCGAAGCCCTCAATCCTCACAGTGCCATGCTGCGTATGAGAGGAAGACCTAAGGTGGTATTGGCACGCACCTATGAAGAAGCCTTGGAGCTGTATCACCGCTATTCGGGCAACACCCTGGGCGTGATAACAGACGGCAGCTATCCGAAAGACGGGCAGAAAGACCCTGAGGCAGGACTGAAACTGCTCCGTGCCATCCGTGCCAACGACCCTTATCTGCCTCTGATCATGCAGAGCAGCGAGAGCAGCAACCGTGTGAAGGCAGAGAGCGAGCACTTCCGCTTTATTGACAAGAATTCAAAGACCATGGACCTTGACCTCCGCCAGATTATGGAAGAGCACATGGGGTTTGGCGATTTCATATTCCGCGACCCCAAGACGCATGCAGCCATCCTGCGCATCAGGAACTTGAAGGAGTTGCAAGACAATATTTTCAAGATACCATACGACTCTCTGCTTTACCATATCTCGCGCAACCATATCAGCCGTTGGCTGTGTGCGCGTGCCATATTCCCTGTTTCAGAGTTTTTGAAGACTGTTACTTGGCAGAAGTTGCAGGATGTAGACCTTCACCGTAAGATTATCTTTGATGCCATTGTGCAGTATCGCCACATGAAGAATATAGGTGTTGTGGCAGTGTTCGACCGTGGAAAGTTTGACCGTTATGCCCATTTTGCCCGCATCGGCGATGGCTCTCTGGGCGGAAAGGGCAGGGGATTGGCTTTTCTCGACAATATTATCAAGAGCCATCCTGAGTTCAACGAGCGTGAAGGCGTTACGGTATCTATACCTAAGACCGTGGTGCTCTGCACCGATGTGTTTGACCGTTTCATGGAGGATAACCATCTCTATCAGATAGCCCTCAGTGATGCCAGTGATGAAGAGATATTGCGCCACTTCTTGAAAGCACAGCTTCCTGATAAATATATAGCCGACTTCTTCACCTTCTTTGAGGCTACCGACAGTCCTATTGCCATCCGTTCGTCCAGCTTGTTGGAAGATTCCCACTATCAGCCCTTTGCCGGTATCTACTCTACCTATATGATACCTAACCTTAAAGACAAGTATCAGATGTTGCAGATGCTGGCTGCTGCCATCAAGGGTGTGTACGCTTCGGTGTTCTATCACGACTCCAAAGCCTATATGACCGCTACCAGCAATGTGATAGACCAAGAGAAAATGGCTGTCATTCTGCAAGAAGTGGTGGGGCAGGAGCATGGCGACTATTATTACCCTAACATCAGTGGCGTGCTGCGATCGCTCAACTATTATCCTATTGGCGACGAGACCTCGGAAGAAGGCATTGCCTCACTGGCATTGGGATTGGGCAAGTATATTGTAGACGGCGGGCAGACTTTGCGCGTGAGTCCGTATCATCCTAACCAGATATTGCAGATGAGCGAGATGGAAACAGCTTTACGCCAGACCCAAACTCAGTTCTATGCACTCGACACAAAGCATGTGGAAGGCGACTTGGAGGTAGACGATGGCTTCAATATAGCCAAGCTGAAGGTAAAGCAAGCCGACCAAGACGGGGCACTGACCTATATAGCCTCTACCTTTGACCCCTACGACCAAGTGATACGTGACGGTATCTATGAGGGTGGCCGCAAGATTATCTCCTTTTGTGGTGTATTGCAGCATGGCGTGTTTCCACTGCCCGAGCTGCTCCAGATGTCTATGAAGTATGGTGCCGAGAGCATGCGGCGACCAGTAGAGATAGAGTTTGCCTGTAATGTGAACGACGACCGTACGGGCGACTTCTACCTGTTGCAGATACGTCCTATCGTAGACAGCAAGCAGGTGCTTGACGAAGATTTGAAAGCCATATCCGATGAGGCTTGCCTGCTAAGGTCGCACAATTCGTTGGGGCATGGCATCAGCGAAGATGTAACAGACGTGGTATATGTAAAGACCGACGACAACTTTACTGCGGTCAACAACCCGCGCATTGCGGATGATATAGAGCATATCAACCGCAAGTTCTTGGCTGAAGGCAAAAACTATGTGCTGATTGGACCGGGCCGTTGGGGCTCCAGCGACTATTGGTTGGGCATACCTGTCAAGTGGCCCCATATCAGTGCAGCCCGTGTTATCGTGGAGGCAGGTCTGCCTAACTATCGGGTAGACCCCAGTCAGGGCACCCACTTCTTCCAAAACTTGACCAGCTTTGGCGTGGGCTACTTTACGGTGAACACGTATAAGCATGAGGGCGTGTACCAGAAAGAGCTGCTCGATGCGATGCCTGCGGTAGAAGAGACGCAATACGTGCGCCATGTAAGGTTTGGCAAACCGCTCAAGATAATGATGGACGGAATGAAGCAAGAAGGCGTGGTGCTCTTGCCTAAGAGTGAATAAGCAGACTGAGGATTGCACCTGTATTGAGAAAGAAAAACAAAAGACATAAGAATGGATTTAAAAGAAAAATATCAGAAAGAGACAGACAAGTTAGCTGCAAGCATCCGGCAGCTGCGCCACAAAAACAGACAATATGTGGGGCAGGAATTGCTTACCTTTTGTCTGGCGGTAGCGGCTTTTGCCGCTTATTGCCTGAAAGGGCTGGACTTAGTTTGGCTGTTGGCTACTGTACTCCTGCTGTTGGGCTATATTGTGGTACGGCGCAGAGACGTGGCCAATGGGCAGCGCATAGACAGTCTTACCCGCTTGCGTCTGGTCTATGAGCGCGAAATACAGTACTTGGAGGGTCATTACGCCTGCTTTTCTACTGGCGAGTGCTATACAGATCCTCGCCATGCGTTTACCTATGATATGGATGTGTTTGGTGCCGACTCGCTGTTTAACCGCATAGACCGTACTGTAACCACAGGCGGCAGCGATGCCTTGGCACAACGCTTGTCTACACTTCCTGCTGACGTGGCTACCACAGTACACCGCCGCGAAGCTATCAGTGAGCTGGCAGCCCATGAGTTGTGGCTAACCACTTTCTTGGCTAAAGGCCAGAGCACTGACGTAAGCAGCGACAAGGCCAACCCGAAGATAGACTCCAAAGCCATATTGGGCGTTATCCGTGAGGTCAGTGCCATGAATATAGCCCCTTTTGCCCAGCGGCGCAGTTGGCTGCTGGGGGCAGTGGTATCGCTTGTGGTGCTGTATGTGCTCACACTGTTGTCTGTGTTTACCTCAATGCCTGCCACAATACCCGTTTGTTGGGGCATTCTTCAGCTGTTCGGAGTGCTCATGCTGGTGGCGCGGCCGCTGAAAGACATCAGCAAGGCTGTGGGCAGGTTGATAGAGCAGTTGCAGGCTTTTGCCGATTTGGTAGCCCATGTTGCCACCGCCCGTTTCGAGAGTAGCGAGCTAAAGGGCTTGCAGCAGGTGCTGCTGGATGAACAGCACAATGCGCTCCATTCGTTCGGCCAACTGTCTGCCATCTTGTCAAGTCTTGACCGCAGAAGCAATGTGTTGGGACTTGTTCTGCTCAATGTGTTGTGCTTGAGCGACTTCTTCTTGGTGCGCAAGTTCTTGAAATGGCAGCAGCTGTATTTGGGGCAGATAGGCAGCTGGATAGACAGTTTGAGCCAGATAGACGCTTATGTGTCCATGGCTGTTATGCAGCAGAATGAGCCGAAGGCCCGACCCGCAGAGGTGGTAGAAGCCAAAGGGGTGGTGTATGAGGCCATAGAGCTGTGGCACCCCTTCTTGGGCAACAAGGCGGTAAGCAATGATTTCATGTTGAAAGACCGCAACTATTATATCATTACGGGTGCCAACATGGCGGGCAAGAGCACCTTCTTGCGCGCTATCGGCATCAACTATCTGCTGGCCATGAACGGTATGGTAGTGTTTGCACAGTCGCTGCGCGTGTCGGTATTCAACTTGTTCAGCAGCATGCGCACTACCGACGACTTAAGTCATGGTATCTCTTACTTCAATGCAGAGTTGCTCCGCTTGAGGCAGCTCATCAGCAGTTGCAAGCAGCATGACAATACTTTGATTATCTTGGACGAGATACTGAAAGGCACCAACTCGCTCGACAAGCTCAATGGCTCACGGCTTTTCTTGCAAGAGATTACCCGACTGCCTGTAACAGGACTTATCGCTACCCACGATTTGGAACTGTCAAAGATGGAAGACCTGTTTCCTGAACGTTTCCATAACTACTGCTTCGAGATAGGATTGGCAGAGCGCATCACCTATTCTTATAAGATAAGCAAGGGCGTGGCCCGCAATCAGAATGCTACATTCTTGCTCAAGCGCATCATCGACACTATGGATGCCTGAGCAGACAGTGTAGAAAGGTAGTATAAAAGTGGCTGTATAGCCTTGGCACCCTTTCGCGTTTGTATGGACTGCCGTGTAGTGTGTACGCAAACAGTAAATAGATGGAAATGCAATAAAAACAGATGCCGATTAAATGACATAAATCAATAAAACACTGATTGAGTGTGATTTATTCACTCAAACTATTGCAACTTCCAGAAAATGTAGTACCTTTGCAACGTGTTTTTCATAGTATTAGATTTAAGGTTAACAAAAGGTTGGAGTACAGCGGTACTCCTTTTTTTATGCCCTTACGTCAAGTCGTCCATATATTTGTTGCCTACCTTGTTTCCAAGAGCATAGCTATTGGCGTCTCATTGCATAGCAATCAGCGTGCGAAAGCACCGTTATCGTTGTGCGAAAGCACTGCTTTTGCAGAGCCGTTTGCATAGCTTTTGCAAGCTTCGTTTGGTATTTCGGCAAGTTTGTACTATCTTTGCTTTTAAATAATCTTTATGACAGGCAAGCAACTCCTCAAACATCTGCTCAAGGGCAGAAACAACAATGCCCATTGCTAAATACCAACAAATCATGAAAAAGACAATATCTTTATTTTTAAATCTATGCTTTTGTGCCTTGATGATAGCGCAAGGCTATCGTAACCCTGTAATACAAGGCTTTCATCCCGACCCGTCGGTAGTAAGGGTAGGGCAGTGGTTCTATTTGGTCAACTCATCGTTTCAGTATTTTCCGGGTGTGCCTGTCTATCGCAGTGCCGACCTTGTAAACTGGCAGTTGATAGGCAATGTGCTTGACAGACCGTCGCAGCTGCCACTGAAAGGTGCTTCCTCATGGTTAGGCATCTATGCACCCACTATCCGCTACCATGAAGGCATCTACTATGTGATAACTACCAATGTGGGCAATGGCGGCAACTTTATGGTTACGGCCACGCAACCCGAAGGCCCCTGGAGCGAACCTATTTGGTTGAAGCAGCAAGGCATAGACCCGTCACTGTTCTTTGACAACGGCAAATGCTATATGGTCAGCAATCCTGACAACACGATAACGCTGTGCGAGATTGACCCGAAGACAGGCCAGCAGCTGTCGCCCGGCAAGGCTATTTGGCGCGGCACGGGAGGACGCTATCCAGAAGGACCTCACCTGTATAAGAAAGACGGCTATTACTATCTGCTGATTTCCGAGGGTGGCACCGAGCTGGCACACGGCTTGACCATGGCACGCAGCAGGCAGATAGAAGGACCTTATGAGGCTAACCCCGATAATCCGGTGCTGACCAACTGCTGCATGGACGGGCAAGACAAGCAGATACAGGGCACAGGCCATGGCGACTTGGTGCAGGCGGCTGACGGTAGCTGGTGGATGGTGTTGCTGGCTTACCGCAATTTTGGAGGTTCTTACCACCATTTAGGGCGCGAAACCTGCCTGGTGCCGGTGGAGTGGCACCAGGGGCAATGGCCGGTTGTAAACGGCGGTCGCGGCGTAGATACATTGATGACGGTACCCACACTGCCTTTACAGCCTATAAAGAATACAGCCCACAGCACGGCAAAAGGTTTCAGCCAGTTGGGCCCGGAATGGGTCTATCTGCAAAATCCGCGTGCAGACTCGTACAAGATAATAGACGGGAAGCTGCGTCTTTATGCCTCTGCCGAAGGACTGGATGCCAACCGCCAGCCCACCTTTGTAGGGCGCCGGCAGGAGAGTGCCGCTATGCAGCTTACCACCGAGATTGACGTGTCGAGACTACAGCAAGGCGATGAGGCCGGCATCAGTGTCTATCAGATAGCCAACGGCCACTATGACCTGTTTGCCCGCCGGGTAAGAGGCGGACGCTATCAAGTGTATCTGCGCTATCGGGTAAAGTCGCTGATGCAGGAGAAGCTGCTCAAAACAACCACTGCGCGGCGCATCGTCCTTAGTGTCTCTTCCGATGGACTGAACTATCGCTTTGCTCCCGGGCAGATGGAGCAATGCAAAGCTGTGGAAACTTTGGAAACCTCGTTGCTCAGCACAGAGGTGGTAGGCGGCTTTACAGGTGTTACGGTTGGCATGTTTGCCACAGGCACAGGCTATGCCGACTTTTTGCGCTTTGACTATCGGTAGCGGTATGGCATAGTAGCGGCTTTGGCAGCTCCAGACAAGCCATCGGCAATAGGCATCAGGGGCAGATGGCAGCACTAATGTTTGAACGGGCTGACATAGTGTAGAATATTTGCAAACTGTATTTTACAATTTCCATAAAAGACCGAAATTGAGTATTAATTTATATCAAAAATCATAGTTTTGTAATACTAAAAATCAAGTATATTTTTGTTTTGATAGATTTAAATGTTATCTTTGCGCTGTCTTAAAAAGGCTGTTTGCCCTGCTTATGCCGCCATTATTCAGGATGAAAAGCAGTAGGTGGAGCAATCAAGAAATGCTAATAACTGATTTTAAATTAAAATATTTTCATTACTATGGTAGATTACAAGACCCTGGGTTTGGTTAATACCCGTGAGATGTTTAAAAGAGCCATCAATGGCGGTTATGCAATCCCTGCATTCAACTTCAACAACTTGGAGCAGCTTCAGGCTATTATCAAGGCTTCTTCTGAGTTGAAGTCACCGGTTATCCTTCAGGTTTCCAAAGGCGCACGTAACTACGCTAACCCAACATTGCTTCGCTACATGGCAGAAGGTGCAGTAGCTTACGCAAAGGAACTTGGTTGCAATCATCCTGAGATTGTGCTTCACCTCGACCACGGAGACAGCTTCGAGCTCTGCAAGAGCTGTGTAGACATGGGCTTCTCTTCTGTAATGATTGACGGTTCTTCACTTCCTTACGATGAGAACGTAGCTCTTACCAAGAAGGTGGTAGACTATGCTCATCAGTTTGATGTAACCGTAGAGGGCGAGCTTGGCGTATTGGCAGGTGTAGAAGACGAGGTTTCTTCTGATGTTTGCCACTATACAAAGCCTGAGGAAGTTATCGACTTCACTACCAAGACAGGTGTTGACTCTTTGGCTATCTCTATCGGTACCAGCCACGGAGCATATAAATTCAAGCCAGAGCAGTGCACACGCGACCCCAAGACCGGTCGTCTTGTTCCTCCTCCATTGGCATTCGATGTACTCGACGAAATCATGAAGAAGCTTCCTGGTTTCCCAATCGTACTCCACGGATCTTCTTCAGTTCCACAGGAATATGTTGACATGATTAACCAGTATGGCGGCAAATTGCCAGATGCAGTAGGTATTCCAGAGGAGCAGTTGCGTAAGGCTGCCAAGAGCGCTGTATGCAAGATCAATATCGACTCTGACTCTCGTTTGGCTTTCACCGCTGCTGTTCGCAAGACATTGGCTGAGAAACCAGCTGAGTTTGACCCACGTAAGTACTGCGGTCCTGCCCGCGACTTGATGGAGCAGATGTACAAGCACAAGATTATCGATGTGCTCGGTTCTGACAACAAGCTTGCACAACTCGACTAAATCGTTTTATTACGATATTCATATTATAAAAGGCGGAGACCTCTATCTGGGGTCTCCACCTTTTGTTTTGTATGGTTGACACAAGCTGAAAGTAGCCAATCGGCTAACAAAAACTTGGTCTGTTCTTTTTGACCCGACCTTTGAATATCTGAAGAAAGAAAGACAATGAACGGAAAAGACCTGACACAAGGGAGTATTCTTGGCAATATCATGACATTTTCATTGCCTTACATGCTTGCTTACTTCTTGCAAATGCTGTATGGACTTGCAGACCTTTATGTTATCGGGCAATATTGCGGTGTAGACAGCACCACGGCCGTGTCGAACGGTGCGCAAGTAATGTATATGGTAACAGTGGTGCTCATAGGGCTTGCCATGGGTACTACCGTGCTCACCGCACGCGCTGTTGGGGCTAAAGATGATGCAAGGGCACGGATTGTTGTGGGAAATACGATAACGATGTTTGCCTGTATAGCCATGGTATTGATGGTGGTGCTGCTCTGCCTGAAAGGTTGGATAGTGGGCGTAATGGATACACCCACAGAGGCTGTTGAAGGTATGGAGCACTACCTTACAGTGTGTTTCATAGGCATACCGTTTATCGTTGCTTACAATATTATAGCTTCTGTCTTTCGTGGATTGGGCGACTCTCGCAGTCCTATGTATTTCGTAGCCGTGGCATGTGTGGCAAACATTGTCCTCGACTATCTTTTTATCGGATTTTTCGGGTTAGGGGCAATAGGGGCTGCCCTGGGTACCACCTTGTCGCAAATGGCAAGTGTGTTGTTTGCCTTTGTGTCAATACGCCGCCATCGTGGTGTGATGGATGTATCCAAATCCCATTTGTATCCACGAAAAGATGTTATCAAAAACATACTGAAGACAGGCGTGCCAATAGCCGTGCAAGACGGATTTATACAGGTATCGTTTCTTGTCATAACCGTTATAGCCAACCAACGTGGATTGATTGATGCCGCTGCCGTTGGTATCGTGGAAAAGTTTATAGGACTTGTCTTTATTGTTCCTTCGGCTATGCTGTCTACAGTATCTGCCGTTTCTGCCCAAAATATAGGAGCAGGGAATATGGAACGTGCCAAGCGAACCCTGTATGTTGCCATGATGATTACCACAGGGTATGGCGTGGTGTGTGCAGTCGTGTTGCAATTTGTACCCCAGTTGGCTGTCGGAATATTTACAGACAATCCACAAGTATTGGCACAAGGTGCCGATTATTTGCGGGGCTACGTGTGGGATTGTATCTTTGCAGGCTTGCATTTCTGCTTCAGCGGCTTCTTTACGGCTTGCGGTTATGCCATTATCTCTTTCATTCACAACAGTGTGTCAATAGTATGTGCCCGTATTCCTCTTGCCTGGCTTTCGTCAATCTTGTATCCTGATACACTTTACCCTATGGGGCTAAGCACATGTACGGGTTCTGTCTTGTCGTGCTTGATATGTGTAGGGGCATATTGCTGGATGAAGAAGAAAACAGCGAAGATATAGCTATGCTGTGTAAAGTAAAGCAGAATGAAAGGAAAAAGCTAAAAGTGCTTTGCAGACTTTAAATAATAAAGGGCGGAGAAAAGACAAAACGACTGTAAAAGCGTTAAATAATGAAAGACTTGCTTCTTAAAAAATGTAAAACATAAGCATTCAAGCAACAAAATAATCAATATAACGTAACTTATTGATATACAGTATATAATACATATATATAATGGCGCTTTACGCACACTTTATGCTTTTGTAAAAGATGTAAACTTACTTGTGATTTTACTGTTTTTTTAGTAAATTCGCAATCGTAAATCTAAAATGGACCGCCCTTTGCTGAGTCTTATAGATTGGCTTTCTTGATTTCATAGAAAGCGTTTTCCAATTTATAGCAGTAGCAGTCTGGTCACAAACCCAATTAATAATGAAAAGGAACAGAATATTAACTTTAATTATGTCATTGTGTCTTGCCGTAACTCCAGCCCTTGCTGATAACGACAAAGATACTCCCAACAACCAGAAAATACAAGAAATAGACAATTACGATTTCCTCTATAACAATGAGGGCTACGACCAAAACTATAGTTTTGCGTCTGTGGACGAGATGCTCGATGAGGCATTCTCTCATATAGGTACTCCTTACCGTTCTGGCCAGTCCAATCCCAACGGCTTTGACTGCTCAGGTTTTACCAGCTATGTGTTCAAGAATATGGGCATAGAACTGAACCGCTCATCACGCGGACAATATGAACAAGGCACTGCGGTAGAGAAAGACAATCTGCAAAGTGGCGACTTGGTGTTCTTTACCAGTCCTCGTTCCGGCCGTTCTATCGGTCATGTAGGCATTGTGGTGGATGTAGACCCACTGCACAACTCATTCAACTTCATACATGCCAGCACGCAAGGTGTAAAGGTAAGCTCATCTAAAGAGCCTTACTACTCACGCAGATATGTGGGCGCACGCCGCGTAAAATAAAGAGTGCAAGGCATGGCTCAAGCCTGCTTGGCAGTTATAGCGCAATAGCATGGCATGAGATATTATAACAATATTGTTGGCAAGCTGTTCAGAAGCTTGCACATCAACGGGTACAGACCAAGCGGTGTCTGCACCCGTTGATGTTTTAGATACAATAGCAGGCAGCGTAGGCCGCGAAGAGAGGTTTTTGTTGGGCAAGAGCTTCACCCTTGTGCTGCATCGGAGACAGCATAAGGTAGCGTACTGGTTTAACCGCAGCAGTGGCGTGCAGACATGCCGGCTTGTTCTTGCAGACATTTTACCATATCAGATAACAATTGACAATCAAGGAAAAACAGAAAGGAAAAGAAAGATGAAGAAAATAGACGTTAAGCAATTAAACGACAATGTGTTTACCACCATTGGCAAAGAGTGGATGCTGGTAACGGCAGGTACAAAGGAACAGTTTAACATGATGACGGCTTCATGGGGCTGCATAGGATGGCTGTGGAACAAGCCTGTGGCTGTTATATTCATACGTCCTGAGCGTTTTACACATCCGCTGATAGAGGCTAACGAGGGTCTTACGCTGTCGTTCTTGGGCAATGGCGAGCAGGCACGTGCTATCTATAACTTCTGCGGCAGCAAGTCGGGTCGCGATTTTGACAAGGTAGCAGAAACAGGCTTAAAGCCTATTGTTACCGAATTGGGCAACATTACCTATGAACAGGCACGTTTGACCTTGGAGTGTAAGAAGCTTTATAAGGACAGCATCAAGTCCGAAAGCTTTATTGACCCGGAGTTGGCCAAATGGTATGGTGGCAAGAATGGCGGATACCATGATGTGTATGTGCTTGAAATAGTCAATGCGTATGAGTAACCCTGCTTTGGAGTAAGCAACAGCTCACAGGGAAAATCCTTTGCAGGAATAGTGAAATCTTGCAAGTGTATTCCCTGCTTAAAGGAGACAAAAAGGCTTCCTGTCAGCCTCTTCTCTCATGTGTTTCAGAGAGAAGAGGTGGCAGGAAGCCTTTTTGTGTATAGTTGCTTCAGATAAGCTTATCTGTTGATGGCAATCTTTCGTGTAATGTTCTTGCCGTCAACCACAGCTTTCACTACATATACGCCAGTAGCGATGCCGTTGATGGAAACGGTGTTGCCCTTGGCTTTGGCAATGCTCTTGCCGTCAGCAGAAGCAATCTCTATTGAGGTTACGTTGTTTCCGGAAACAGTGATTTCGTTGTCTCCTTGACGCATGGTAATGCGGTCAACAGTATTTTCGCTGATGCCGGTAGCATTGATGGTGAAGCGGTTGACATTACCTTTTACACTTGTAGGCATAACGTCATAGTACACGTCCACACGGATGGTGTGGTCAGTTCTGTTGGTGTTGCCCAAGTCGTAAGCGAAAGAGGTAGTGGTAAGCTTTTCCGCATTCTTCTTGGCACCGTCTATATAAGCATCGTATCCTGATACAGGAAGAGCCTTGGCGTCAGGATTTTCGATGTTGAGACCAATCATCCAGTTGGCAAATACTGCTGCCGATGAAATAGGATTCCAAGTCTCGCCGTCCAGTGAGTAGATATCAGAGTAACCGGATACAGGACTGTTGTTGTCTACTGCGATAGCGGGGCTGTCCGGTGTTACGTCGTAGCAGTCGATAACGAGCTGGTAAGTGGCTTTGGCATCAATGGTGACAGGCTCTTCGAGAGCTACCTCGTTCCATTGGTTCAGCTTGTAGTCGTTGACTTCGGTCTGGCTGATAAGTGTACCGTTCTTGTAGAGATATACAGTATAGGTGGCATCAGACAGCGGATAGAAGCGTGCAGAACGGATTACATAGCCATCGCGTCCGCGGAAAGTCTTTGACGGGTAGATAGCGCCGACCATCAAACCGTAGTTGTTTTCGGCAGGAGCTGTAACAGCTTGTGTAGAAGCAGAACCTGAGCAGTACTGTACCTGTACGCAGTCGCGGTCAGCAGGGGCATTCCATGTAGCGTTGATAGCAGTCTCGCTGGTGTTGACAACATTCACATTCTGTATAGCACTGAGCTGAGAGTCATCAGGAGTGATGCTGATAGCTGTTGTATTGGCAGCAGACTCTTTGCCGTTGGCGTAAACGGTACTGATGCCAATGTTGTGTGTACCTTCGGAAAGGTTAGACACTACATAGTCGTTTTCGTCGGAAGAACCTACCAATTTGCCGTCGGCATAGATGTTGTAGCTCTTCACGTTGTCTTGGCTGAGGTCAGCGCCTACAGGTGTGATGGTGGCACTGATAGGCCAAGTGGCAGAATAGAGATAGTTTTGGCTCTGCATTTGCTCACCGATAGAGTAGAAGTCAGGTTCGGTAGACATACGTACCAAATCGGTATAGCCCTCTGTGGCATGTCCGTAGTCAAGACCGTTGATGCTTTGCGAAGCCGTTGTAACAGCCACTTCGGTAGCCACGATAAGATCATTGTCAGGAAGGTTTTGCGGAGTGTCCAACTTCACGGTGTTGCGTGCACCGTAGTTGATGTTGCCTGTTATAGGCTGTGTGTATATCAACTTCAGTTTTCCGTCGTTGTCGTGGGTGTACAGGTTGATTTTCCATCCGCCTTGCTCTTCCAGTGGGTAGAAGCCTACCGAGGTAATCTGTTGACCCTTGTATGCGTCAAGTGTCGTTTTGTCAAAGCGCACACCAGTTTCATAGCTTACACCGTCCAGGCCAAGACCGAAGGTCTCTATGCTGGCAGTGTTGGCGTCAAAGTAAGAGAGTGTGCTGAAGTTGCTCTCAGGTGCGCTCCACTCCACGTATGCAGAGTTGTAGCCACGCTGGCGTGTGAAGAGACCTTCCGGTGCAGAGAGTTGCTTGTCTGCTACTGTCAGGGCTGTTTCTTCGCTCTTGCCGGATTCGTCAGTGCCGTATATTGCGCTGACAGTGTATTTGTGCTCACCGTTTGCTACGTTGGCATCAACGAACGACTGTCCGTCTATGGCAGCAGTGTTCACTTTCTCGCCATCTCGATATACGTTGTAGCCCGTGATTCCTTGTGCAGCAACATTGGGCTTCCATGTTACGAGTACCGACTTGATGCCGGACAGCTGTGTGGCTTTTACGCTTACAGGGCAGAGACCGTTGGACGCCTGGTTGAACTTCACGACCATAGACTGCACGGAGATAGAGTAGTTGCCCTGCTCGTCCTTGTCGTCATTGTAGTATTGGAAGCCCATGATATTGTCGTCTGCGGAGATGGTAGCGGCGCGGCTGATTTGGTAAAGAGGTTTTCCTTCGCTGTCTGTCGGGCTTTCAGGATTGACGAATATGTGGCGGTCTGCAAGGTCAATGCCCTTGTCTTGCAGATATTTGTAAGCGTATGCCCCTTTTCCGTCTTGATAGATATATGCCAAGTCATTGTTGGCACACATGACAGTACTTTTGTCGCTGATGTCAAAGAAGTCAAAGTCGCCGGTATCGTCGGCAGGGAATACCACGCTCTTTGTGCCAGTATTCATGTCATAGATGGCACTGATGCCATAATTGTCACCCACTTGTGTCCAGCCACCGAAGTAGAGCAGTTTGCTGCCATCTGGTGTAAACTTGCGGCCTGAGCTCCATGGCGACTCATCGTTGGTCAGCGTGGTGTAGCTACCATCTGGTCCCCAAAAGCAGGCTTGGCGGTTTTGGTCTTGTATCCATCCTGCTACATACTGTCCATCGGGTGAAATGGCATAAGGCATGGAGATGCCGTTTTTGTCGTTGAGCTTGCGAAGAATCTTGCCGTCCTTCCATACATAGCCTATGTATTGTCCGTTTTCTTCGATATGACCGGTTATGTATTGTCCGTCAGGTGAGATAGAACTGGCTCCGGCTGCGCTTACCGTGGCGGTAGGCATTTCCAAGCGAACCCATTTCTTGCCGTCCCAGTAGCCTGCAAGACTGATGGATGCACCGTTGGAACGATAGGTGTTGTCGGTATATTCACCTGCTACAATACCATCGTTGGAGATAGAATAAGCTAATGAAGGGTTAGAAGGATCGAGCAGTTGGATTTCGTTGCTTTCCAAGTTCCAGCGGAAACCGTAGCGTTCATCGCTGTAGTCAGCGTAAACACCACATGCCCATTTGCCGTTAGGTGAGGTGGCAACGATGTAGTACTCGTTGGGAGTAGTCATTACCATGGGCTTGACTGCTGTCTGTGCCCAGGCGGCACCACTCATGAGAAGTGATGCGAGAAGTAATTTATTCCTCATAATTTAATTGTATAAAGTGAAACTAAAAGATAAATCTTTATTGAAATCTTCATTGATATGGAAACAAGCAGATAAGCAATTCGTAGAAACGAGCTGTTTGCTTATCTGCTTGTTTTGTTTATTGCTTGATGCTAATAATTAATGTATCAGGCATTGTATTATTTTACGCGATACTTGTAAGCATCGGCTTTGCCGTTTTTCTCTACACACACAATGTAAGTGGCTGGTGCCAACTGACCGAGGTCTACACTGTTTGTGTTGTTCTTGGTGCAAACCTTTTGGCCGTTTGCTGCAAATACGGTAACATTGGCATTGCTGCCCAATGTCAGGATATTGTTGGCAAAGGTTGCTTTTACAGTACCGTCAACGGTAACAGCGTTTACACCGGTAGCAAAGCTCTGGATATCCTTAATCTTGACATCAATGGTATCAGAGATGGCATGACCGAATTTGTAAGTAGTTACAACGTATGCCTTTACGTCATAGCCGTAGAGTGCAACAGTTGCATTGTTGGCATTTACATCGGTGGTGTCAAGTTCTGATACCTGCGCATCGTCAAAGTAGATACTGTTCTTGACAAAGCCGTATTTCTCGGTGTCTTCAGGATTCTTCCATGCCAAGTTTGCGTAATAAGTCTTTTGGATATTTACAAAAGAACCGGTAGTCTCAACCTTGCCGCCTGCGAGCTTGAGGTCTGTTACAGCAGGAAGGTCGGTGTGTACAGTAACGTTAATTGGGCTGGAAGAGTAGTAGCCAGTCCATACTTGCTCAGCATTGTCGCCGTCAGCAGAGAGAGGACCTTCTGAAGAGGTAGAGAACAGAGGCTGTACAAAGTAGGTGTAAGTGCCGTTCTTCAAACTCTTGTCTTGATAGATGCACATGCCGGATTCCTCATCGTACACGTCGAAGAGACCGACAGTATCGATAGGCAGACCGTCGCGGTAGACAACAACCTTGCAGTCTTGTGTATATGCAAGTTGAGGAACAGAGAATGCAAGGTCAACAGTGTTGACAAGGTCAGGATTAACCTGTGAAGCTACAATCTCTGTATAGGTCATCTCGTCCATGTTGGCAAAGTCAGCATAGTAGTTGCGCTGTGGCAGACCTGAATTAGACCATTTGTCGTTAGAATAGGTGTAACTATTGGCATGTACAATGTCTTTGTTGCCGTCGACCAAAGTGTATTCTGTCTTGAACTCAGGAACAGCGTTGCCTTCAGCATTGAAGTCGCTCTTCTCGTAAGTCTTCAGCACGTCATTGTCATAAGTCCATGTTTCCAATTGCTTGCCAGTGTATTTGGGCTCACCGGGGAAGTCGGGATCTTCTCCTACGGTGTATTGGTACTCTTCTATCTTGTTGCCGTTTTCATCATAGGTGATGTCTGCCTGATATTTGTATGAATCATACGCACCGTCAGATGTGTACTGCAAAAGGTTCTTGTTTTCATCGTATGAAACGTAGGTAAACTTCTGGAGCAGTGCGTCAGTGCTCTTGGCATGTTCCTCTTTGCTTGCCAAGGTTCCGTCTTCATTGTAGGTGTACAGGTAATACCGGTTGCCCAAATCCTCTTTTACAAGTTTGCCTGTTGCATCATATTCATAGCTTTCGCAGTTTTTTGTCTTCTGCCAAGCAAACTCGTCAAAGTCGTAGAGTCCCCATTGGTAGGAGTCCATATTGGTACAGTTGCCATTCTCGTCGAAAGTATATTTGTATGTGCTTGTAGGTGCAAAGTTATCAGTAACACCACCGTATTCGCTATATTCGCGTCCAAGAGTAATGCTGCCTACTACCTTGCCGTTGGTATTGTAGTAGTATAAACTGCGAGAGGACACAACGTCAGAAGAGATGTCGCCCATAGAGCTGCCGAAAAACTCTTTCTTGATGAGGAAGCGTGTCTGTTTTTTCTCTTCTGCAGGAGGGGTAGCCTCTGTACCGTCGGCTGTTGACTTGCCGTATGAAGCAGCGTAGAGGAGGTCAGACAGGTCGCCTTTCAGTGCCACGGTCTTGGCATCGGTGTCGAAAGTCAATACTTTCTTGCCTGCTATAAGGTACACGGTTTTGCCGTCTTCAGCTGCAATCAAGCTGTTGCTTGCAGACCAAGTGGAAGTAACAGTCTTGTTTTCTACAACAGGAGTTACGGTAAAGTCGGCAGCTACTTTGAAGAGGCTGGCATATACTGAAGCCCCGTCTTGGTAATTCTGGAGGAGGTAGAAGCCTCCGTTGTTGTCTGAAGTGATGGCTTGGTACTGTCCGTCAAGAGTTGCAACCTTGGTCATCTGACCGTCTGTCTGGTTTACCGAGTACAATTCTGTAACATAGGCATTGTCATCGTTGAGATTGACTTCAATAGCATACATGGTGTTGCTCTTGCTGTCGTATGCCATGCCGGAAGGGTTGTAGCCAGGCTTGCCGTATTTATAAGAGAAATTGTTGACCACAACGGTCTTGCCGGTAGTGAAGTTGATGGTGACCAACGCATTGTTTTCATCATAAGTGTCAGGGTCCATCTGTGTAACAAAAGCAAAGTATTTGTCGCCAGCTGTTACACCGCATTTTACTTCTTGCGCATCAGCGTAGGCAAAGTCGCTTGGAGTAAGGGTTGTAACTTCATTGGTGTTGACTTTGTCAAGGTCTACCGATGTAGGTTGGGCTCCTTTGCTGTAGGATGAGAGCAAACCATACACTACATTGTCGGCCAATGCTGCCGTGGAGAAGCTAAAGGCTATCAATGCAGCAGCGAAAGATCTAAGTAAACAATGTTTCATAAAAAATGTGTTTTGGTTAAAGTATTTTCATTGTACAAGTGCAAAGATAAGTAAATTATTTAAAATACCAACGATTGTTAAAAGAAAAAGTGAAAAAATGTTGTTTGTATGTGTGAAAAATATTATTTTTGCAACAAAATAAATGCGATGGATTACATTTGGTAACCATTTCATAAATGAGAACTTGTATCTATTAAAAAATATAAATGATGAACAAATTTTACTTGGGAGTAGCTTCTGCGTTGTTGTTATTAGCAACCAATATCAATGCTACAGAGATTGGCTATGCCAAAGAGAAGATTAACCGTGCATACACATTCCGCCTTGGCTCCACTACAAAGCAGGGACAGGCTATCCGCCTGAGTCATGCCAAGTTGCAGGCACTGAAAGGCAAGACGATTGACTTTGCCGAATTTGTGGTTGGTTCCAAGAATACAACGGGGGGCACAATAGATGCTTTTATCACCACATCGCTCGATGATGCTCCAGTGGCAGAGGGTACAGTAAAGATAACAAAGGCCTTGTCGAAGCTGAAATGGACGCTTGACAAGCCTTACACCATTACCGGGGATGAACAGGAGCTGTATATTGGCTTTACGGGAGACATCAAGACCTCTTACAAATTGTTGATTTCTGACGGATCTTATGACATAGACGGTTGCAACTTTGCCTATAAAGACGGTGCGTGGGTAGATACTTACGGCATGGGGCAGGGTAGTGCACATATCTATATTAATGTAGAAGGTGTGGCAGATTATCCTGATGTAATAATGGGCAAGAGCAATTTTGACGCTTACTTTAAGGCTGGCGATGCCAACGACATTTCAGCACGCTTTGTCAATGCCGGCACAACAGCCATCAAGAGCTTTGATGCCAAGGTAACAGTGGGCGACAATGTATCTACACAGCATTTTGACAATTTGACCATCAACCCGAAAGATACTTACAGCTTCAAGGTGGAAGGTGTCAATTCTGATGAAGAAGGTCAGAGAGACGTTCGTGTGGATATCGTCAATGTGAATGGTGGCGATAATGATATAGATTCTTCAGACAATGTGTCCAGTGGCAGTGTATTCTTCTATCCTCACAATATGGAGCGTTCGGTATTGGTAGAGGGCTTTACAGGACAGGATTGTCCTAACTGTCCTAATGGACACCTCGTTATCAACAACGCTATCAATACGGCAGAAGCAAGCCTGAGTGATAAAATCATAGAGGTAAGCCATCATGCTGGTTATTATCCAGACATCTTCACCATGTCAGAAGACGATTCTTACCGTTTCTATTACAGTAATCCTGCCAGCACGTTTGCACCGGCAGTAATGGTAAACAGAAATGCCGATGCTTCCATCTCGTCATTTCCTGTGATACAAATTGAATATGCAAATATATGCAACTTGATTTACCATGCTGCACAAAGCAAGCCGTATGTATCACTTAACTTGGCTACTGAATTGGATAAGGATACCCGTGAGCTGAAAGTAAAGTTCCAGATAAAGCCTCACACCACAATGCCTACCGACCATACCTTGTTTAATGTATTCCTTGTACAAGACAGTTTGGTGGCATATCAGTCGAACGGTGGCAGCGATTATATCCATAATCGTGTGTTCCGTGGTACATTGACAGACAATAGCTGGGGATTGGTGGTAGACGATTTGACCCCTGGCAAGGTAGTTACATGGGAGAAGACCATTACTATTCCAGAGAAAATACACTCAAGTTATTGGACTGATGATTTGATAGACGGAACCGGAATGTACAGCGGCAAGTATAAGGTGGATCAGGTGGATATAGCGACTGTGCTCAAAAACATGACTTTGGTGGCATACGTTGCACAATATGACAATACCGACAACTCGAAAAACATTGTTTACAACAGTGTGGAGGTTAAGTTGGGTGAGTCGTACAAGCAAGCCGGTTTTGGCGAAGCAACCGCTGTGAAAGGTGTTACTGCAGATGACCAGCCCGCGGCTATCAGTGTAGAAAACGGTAAAGTGCGTGTGCAAGGCGATTGCAGCAAGGTCAGCGTGTACAATCTTGCAGGTGCTCAAGTGGACGCTAACGCTACACTTTCTGGCGGAGTATATATCGTAAAGGCTATTGTCGGAGGCAAGCAAATAGCCAAGAAAGTATTGGTAAGATAATATTATCATTGTTTATTTATGCGTAAATCATACATATATATAATAGGTATGGCAATGTTCCTTGTCCCGACAGTAGGTTGGGGACAAGGAATTTTGTCTCCAAAGACAGCCCTTACTATCGCAGACAGTGGTGAGGGCCGCATGAAAGTTCAAGGTGCTGACACAGCAAAGTTGTCGGTTTATGTTACCATCAATCCGCAAGTTACATCATGGCAGAAGCTGGGGTTGCAACCGGCTGTCCTACAGGGTAATACTGCTACTGTGCGCCTCTCGACAGCCCAACTCAAGGCATTGGCCAAGCAAGAGGGAGTAGAGTATATACAGTTGACCTCAGGTGTTAATCAAATGCTTGATATAGCTCGTAAAGAAGCAAGCACAGATGATATACACAAAGGCGTGTCGCTGCCACAAGCCTATACAGGTAAAGGTGTAGTAGTGGGCATTGTAGACGCAGGCTTTGACTATTTGCACAGTGCATTCCGCAATCCTCAAGACGGAACATTGCGCATTAAGCGCATTTGGGAGCAGAAGACATCAACGCTTGAAGGTGCCAAAGCACCGGAAAAATTTGGCTATGGCATAGAGCTAAACACGCCGGAACTGATGGAGACGGCACAGGGTGATACAGACGATAACTCGCATGGTACACATGTAGCAGGCATAGCAGCAGGAAGCGATGACTATAAGGAGGGTGCCTATGTGGGCAATGCTCCTGATGCTGATATAGTATTGGTAGCTCTTGACCTGTCAACCTGTACAAGCGCAGACATTTGCAATGCGGTGCAATATGTATTTGACTATGCCGATGAGGTAGGCAAGCCATGCGTGGTTAACCTGAGTTTGGGTAATCATGAGGGACCACATGACGGAACCTCTACCTTTGATGTGATGACGGACCAGATGCAGCGTGCAGGCCATTTGATTGTAGGTGCAGCGGGCAACCACCGTACCGATAAGTTCCATATAGACCATACCTTTAAATCGGCAGATGATGCGCCATTGCGTACATTTGTAAAATACAAGTCATCACCATCCAACAAAAATGTTGGCGGCAGCATTGAGATATGGGGCGAGAAAGGAACTGACTTTACTGTTGATATAGCCGCTTACAGCACATTCAACAAGAAAGATGCCGTGTCTACAACAGTCTATCCTGCCGAAGGTGTAACAGAAGCAGATTTTGGCCGCTATGCTACGGGTTCCTGGAAAGTGGCATCAGAGGTGAGCAAGCTGAATGGTAAGCCGCATGTGGTACTGACTTCTGCCTTGACCAACCTTCGTGCCAATTATGCCATTGCACTTACTGTTACCCCAAAGGGTGCGGGTAGAGTGAACGTATGGGCTGATAACACGAAATTAGGGCTTGAATCTCGTGATATTGAAGGCTTCTCAGCTCCGGATGCATCATCTTCTACCTTGGCAGAGATTGGTGGAACGGGTCATAAGATTCTTACCGTAGGTTCGTACACAACGCGTAATGAATACACTACGAACAGCGGCACACAGGCAACACTGGAAGAAACAGTGGGCGACCTCAGCTCTTTCTCAAGCTATGGTCCTACCGTGGATGGCAGAATCAAGCCAGAGATTACAGCTCCAGGATGCCTTATTATCTCAGCTGTATCCAACAATGACGCTTCCGGAACATTGATGTATGCTGACTATAATGAGAAAAATGGACGCAACAATATGTATGGTTACATGCAAGGCACGTCAATGGCATCACCTTTTGTGGCTGGTATCGTTGCTACATGGCTACAAGCTTATCCACAGCTTACCCCAGAGCAATTGCATGAGATAGTAGAGGCTACTGCACGCAAAGACAGCTTTACGTCTGCTGAAGCAGACAGCAATTGGGGCTATGGTAAAATCAATGCCGTAGAGGGACTCAAGAAGTGCATTGCTTATGAAACAGCTGGTTGCGAAGCAATAGATTATCCTTTTGATGGAAGCATCAGCATTGCCAATGGCAATATAGCTATTGATTTCCCACGCAGCACCCATGCTGCCATCAATGTGGCAGATATGTCGGGGGCTACCGTCATGTATCAGAACCTTGGCTTCAGAAAAGCTGGCGATACGGTACGTCTACCTATGCCATCGCTGCCTAAAGGCGTGTATGTATTATCAGTCAAGACGGCTACAAGTGTAAAGGCATACAAGTTTGTATGTCAGTAGAAAACAGAAGATAAAACAGAAGATAAAACAGCCTTATAGCTTACATTAACTAACCCTATGGTTTATGATTCGTAAACCATAGGGTTACGTTGTCTAAACCATAGGGTTACGTTAGCAAACTTATAGGGTTTTGTGAATGATACTCATAAAATAATGTCTTGTTCTTTTTGTCATTTCAACAGAAATGAGTAATTTCGCTGCCGCTAACAAGATAAAAGCATCTTTTCTTACTTCTTGATAAACGGTACAAAAGATGTGTATCATGCAAATAGGGGCGTAGCCCAGCTGGTTTAGAGCGCTGCAGTCACATTGCAGAGGTCATCGGTTCGAGCCCGATCGTCCCTACTTATAATTTCAAGCAGAACGGTTCTATATTAGTAGAACCGTTCTTTCTATTTAAAGTAATTGTTATAAAAGAGTCAAGTTATTACAGTCCAGTGTTTGTGTGTAAACGTTCTAAATTCTGATTCCATATTTCGCGCAGCGTGTCTATATCACCATCCAATGCATAATCGGTAATGCAAAGTATGTAATCTTCGGTAATGTCAATCCTTTCTATTTTCATTTCCAGATAGGTATCAGTGCCTTCTTCCTCCGCCCATTGCAGCTTGATATGGTCGTAAGCTACCAATTCAAGAATATTGGCATCACGCGTTTCATGGTCTGACCATAGCTCACCCCATGTCAGGGATATGTGGTTGTCGGTTATCTGCACATCATCCGCCAGCCATTTCTTTAGCCCCATAGCTGTACTGATAAGCGTCCAAATGGCTTTTATGGAATGACTCTGCAATTCATACTCCATGTATAACTTTTTCTGTATCATCTTTTTTTAAGCGGTACGTTTCTGTAATTATGATTTAAGATCGCCACAAACAAAATCTCTTCTTGTCACAGTATCAACTTACAGTACATTTTTTATGTATAACTTTAGTGCTCTACACAACAAGTAGGTACATGATAATATAATGCCACTTACTTGTGTGTTATCTACTGATAAGGTTCTTTATAAAGCTTTGTCTGCTGCAAAAATACGTTTTTTTCACAAAAAACAAATAAAAAGTCTTTGATTTTTTTGCAGTTTAAAAGAATTGTATTACCTTTGCACCCGCAAACAGCAATAATGGCGGGATAGCTCAGCTGGTTAGAGCGTCGGATTCATAATCCGGAGGTCGT
>ERZ808240.679-NODE-679-length-43579-cov-16.491821_pt1 | contig 43579 bp, 64 predicted proteins | sample MGYA00521084_ERZ808240 | MGnify/ENA primary metagenome ERZ808240 (study PRJEB31516, sample SAMN03275571) | gut metagenome | biome: mammalia-associated habitat; material: feces | host: Papio cynocephalus | place: Kenya | collected 2012-08-06 ...
ATTTTAATTTGAAGTTATTATAGATTTTTGTTTGTTCTGAATGTGCCGTTCAACACGCTATGACTATATATCAGTACGCTATTCAAAGAACACAAACAAGTGCGAACTGACTTACGTAAAGGGATCAGGAACAAAACCAACTTACGCCGTTAGAGGTGCCAGTCAATACGAAATCATTCTGGCTATTATCCAGGTTCCGGCAAACGCAGAAAGTATTCAGGCTAGAGACATAATAGACACCAGACTGGACGAAAACCTTTGTGGTCTAACTATAGACGGGATGATCAAGCTTCCAACAGATGGAATGAACGCCCAATTTTTAGACTTCATGAAATTCATTCAGGACAAACTGGGAGAAGACGAAGGTGGAAAACTTTTGCAGATGATCCAGACATTGGAAGCCAAACAAACAGAACTTGAGGCAAGACAAGAAATCAAGTACAAGATTGGAACATCAGAACCAAACACAACGAACTGTCCACCGGGATACTTCTACTTCCAATTGGAGGGATAGAACATGGCAACTTATAACGGAGGACTAGACGGTGTCGATTTCGAAGTAACCTGCACGAACTCTATCACAGGAACTTATCCAAATGTAAAGCATATTGTAGACTATAGAATCTATCTAGTTTTAGGCACTGCTTACAACACGATTCAATGGAACGGAGCAACTCTAAACTTTGGAGGAAGAAGCCACACAGTAGACTTCAATCACCGAGGACCCGGAAAATGGGAGATGGCAAGCGGTAGATTAGAATATACGTTTAACAACGCAAGTCGAAAGGATTCAAGAACTCTAAAATTCAGTACAAGTTTCGGAAACGTTTCTGCATCAGGAAGCCAAACAGAAACCGCAACGATTGCACTGCCTAGTGTAAGTGACCCAAGCGTGTGGTCGAACAACTATCAAAACGTAAGCTACAGTGCTTCACTAAGCTCGAATCCGAATAACTTCTACAACATCAGAGCAATACTTGGAAGCGATGCAAGAATAGGAGGCTCAGGAAGTTGGAATGGACTGAGTCCGAATACAGGCTACACAGTATACTTCTATGTCGTATATCAAGGAGCACAAGGTACAACTTTAACAGATGCGATCGGTAGAAGCGTTACAACTAAGAAGCCTAACAGTCCAAGCTCCGGAAGTGTATCCGCAAGTCGAATCACATACAATTCGGCTTACATCTATTGGAAGGGCTTCAGTATCGCAAGCGGTGCTTCTGACTATCACTATCAGACATCATGGAACGGTAGCGATTGGACAGACAGAGGAAAAGGGGACGGAATCACACTATCAAGCTTGAGTCCTAACACATCTTACAAGCATTATGTAAGAATCATAGATAACTTCGGTCAGGCATCAAGTGTAGCCAGCGTATCCTTTACAACTGCGAAACCGAATAAACCTGACAAAGGTTCAGTGAGCTATTCTGATTTGAATCCATTCGGAGCAACATTCAGTTGGAGCGGATTCCGAATCAAAGATGGAGCAAGTTCGTATTTCTATCAGTACTCTTTTGACGGAAACAATTGGAGCAACCTAGACACAGAAACAAGTCTGAAACTTAGTAATCTAGTACCGGAGACAAGCTACACTTTTAGAGTTCGTATTGTAGACAACTACGGAACGGTCTCAGATTTCGCAAGTGTAAGCTTCACAACACCGGCAGACCAGGCAAAGATTGCATACAACACATACACAGAGCCATACGAAGAACCTCTGCTTGTAGATGATGATACTGAGCTAAGAGACGAGAACGACAACACGATTCTCGCAGACTTAAAAGAACCTGTAGGAGGAGTCCGACAAACTAGGCTATGGTACAACGATAACGGAGTCCTAAAAAAAGTAAAAAAAGTGTACTTCAATGATAACGGAAAAATCAGAGTTCACTCGAACTTTGGAGGCTAGATATGGCAGATGTACTATTTAAAAAAGACATAGTAGACAATCTAGACTCGAATATATCAGACAGACCACTGTCCGCAAGAATGGGGAAAGCTCTAAAAATCGAACAGACTAGCTTATACGAAATGATAGTCAAAAACGATTTTAAAGCACCCCTTTTAGTTTCAGATGAAGAGGTTCTGATAGAAGAAAACGGAGAGCCGATTCTAGCGGATTGGAAGTTCAAAATTGAATAGGAGGAACAAAATGGCAGTAGGAAAAAAGATAACAGACTTAACGGCATCAGGAAGTCTTAAAGACACAGACCTAGCAATTGTTCATGATGGAAATGGAACGAAGAGAAGCACGCTAACTCAGCTAGGCGAATACATGGGAACTAAATTCAGTAATCCGAATTTGTTAATCAATCCGGATTTTAAAATCAATCAGAGAGGGCAAACGGAGTACGCTTATCAGGCATCAGGTTCAAATAAGTATACAGTTGATAGATTTCGTGTAGTTTATTTGAACGTAAAGACTGCTAGTGACGGTTTAGTTTTAAATGCAAATGGCGCGAATATTGAAGGCGGATACTTTGCTCAAGTATTGGAAAATGCGGTGGAAGGCGATACAATCCTTTCATTTAAAGTTTCTGCGGTTGCAGGAACTATCGAATTCAAAAATGCAAATAGTGCAGATGAAGGGGCTTTATTATCTGTTAGTTCTGATGGAACGTACACAGTAAAGGGGAACAATACTAAAAAAGTTATTGCACACCTTTTTAAAGGAAGTTCATGCAAAATCGAGTGGATGAAACTAGAACAAGGCTCAATCGCAACTCCGTTTGTAGCTCCGAATCCGGCAGAGGAATTAGTGAAGTGTAGAAGGTATTACATATATATTAGTGTACATTTCTACGGTGCATCTAATCCAAATGGATTTATAAATGAGGATTTAATTCTGCTTAGAAACTTTAGAACGAGCCCAACCACTAATATCAAAGCAACGTATTCAAGTGGTATTACAGAATCTACATTAACTCTGAAAGGTAGTAATATTAGTGGCTATTATATTTACGGAAGAACTAGAACAAGTGAAGATTATGCCTTGGATGCCACAATAACGGCAGACGCAGAAATCTACTAAGGAGGAAGCTATGGAAAACGAATATAAAGTATACGTATCCTTACAAGATGGATACATCACATCTATTAATTCAGAAATCTTTTTATTGCAAGAAGAAATGGACTCAATGACAGAAATCGACAAAGGCCAAGGCGATAAATACGCACACGCACAAAGCCAATATCTAGATAAAGGATTAGTAGACGAATACGGAAGATATAACTATAAATTCGCAGATGGTAAATTAGTCGAGGTTGCAGAAAAGGATAAGCCGACAATAAAAGAACCTGAACAACAAGCAACGGCACAGGATAAGATTGAGGCACAGGTTATGTATACCGCTCTAATGACCGATACACTTCTAGAAGAAAGCGAGGCTTAGTCTATGTTTGAAAAAATTAAAAGATTTTATGATCTAAAGCTATATACAGATAAGCAGGTAAGAAAGTTTTGTGAAAAAGGATTTATTACACAAGAACAGTATAAAGAAATCACTGGTGAAACGTATTAACACTGGAAACAAGGAGGAGCGAAGACTTCTCCTTTTTCATAAATAGAAGGAGGTCCAAAACATGAAAAAAGGACAAAAACTTACAAAAGGCGGATATCAGTTTTTAGGTTTTCCAATGGAGTACATGAATGTAACTCAAGGAAACAATGTAGGAACACACCTAGGCACTAACGCCTTAGACAACGCAGGAAAGGATACTGGAATCGATGAAACAATCGCGCCATGCGATTGCCACCTAGTAGCCTACGATTCCGCAAGAAACGGAAACGCGGTTTTCTTAGAATCAGACAAGAAAGTTCTATTCAGAGACGGAACGATCGACTTTGCTACATTTATGTTTATTCACGATAACTATATCGAGGATATCAAGAAAGTAAAATACTTCAAACAAGGTGACACTTTCGGGGACGAAGGGACAACTGGATACGCTACCGGAAACCACAGCCACATGGAAGTCGCAAAAGGAAAATTTACACATTGCTATGACCGCAACGCGCAAGGCACTTATCACCTTCCAAATAACGTGTCTGCAGATTTAGCATTTGTAACGGATGGAACTGTGATCTTAAATAAAGGATCATTCGCAAACTGGACAGACTCAAGCCACGTGCCATCCAATCAGGGAGGCCAGGCTTCTACTGGATCAGAATCCGTGCTAAACGGTATCCCTTCAGACTTTGTACATGAAAAGGCTACGTTCTATCCGGCTTGCACAATTAAGATTAGACGAGCTCCAAGCCTAAAAGGACAAGACACAGGTCTAACATATATCAAAGGGCAGCATGTAAACTATGACGGCTATGTTCGTCGAGAAGGATACGTGTGGATCAGCTGGATTGGTGGCGACGGAACACGACGCTGGATGGCAGCTGGAGAACTAAACGCGGCAGGAGTAAACGTAAAGCCATACGGAACATTTAAATAGAAAGGATCAGCAATAGAACACAATGAATCGAAGAATAAATAGAAGATACCAGACACCTCTACGCCCAGACTTTGCGCACTTTTTAATTGAAGAACAAGGACTGAGCGACAGACAGAAAAAAGTTGTATATCAGCTACGAAGCAAAACGCAAGACTCGCAATGGCACTACCAGGACGCAGGCATGTCAAAAGACGAATTCGAAGAAACCGTCAAGGATTTAAATGACTACTACTGGGCCCTTTTGGTTGATATGGCCTTCGAATTTTACAAGCTAAAGAAGGACAAAAGAGGAACGGTTCAAGACATGAAAATATTAGAGAATATAGGTGAAAAGAGGTAGAACACAATGAACACACCATACTTCAATAATTTCATGCCGCAGCCTGGGCAGTTTATGCCACAGATGCAGGCACCAACCCAACAAATGAACCAGATTCAATTTGTAAACGGAATCGAAAGTGCCAAAGCTTTCACTCTAGGACCAAATCAGTCCGTGATTTTAATGGATAGTAACAAGCCTGTTTTTTATCAGAAACAATCAGACGCAAGTGGCTTCTGTACGATCAAGGCTTATAGCTTCCAGGAAGTGAAAGAAGATCAACCGGAAGACAAGTACCTCACGAAGGCAGAATTCAAGGAATGGCTTTCAAAGGTAGAACAGAATGCGAGAGGAGGCAACCGTCATGAATCCACTACTTCAAAATAGACCAGGAGGAAACGGAAACATGCTGCAACAATTTCAGCAATTTAAAAAGATGCTAGGGACGCAAGACCCGCAGCAACTTCTAAACGAGCTGATGGCCTCCGGAAAATTTACGCAGGCTCAACTGGATCAGGCCAAACGAATGGCGGAACAATTCAAGGGCTTTCTAAAATAGGATTTTGCAAAATCAAGATAGATAAGAAAGGAGAACACACATGGACAACTTATCATTATCTGATATCGCTTCTGTAACTGGAAACAAAGATGGATTTCTAGAAGGAAACGGGATTATCATTCTAATTTTATTCTTTTTGATTTTTGGATTTGGTGGCGGAGCCTGGGGAAACAACCAGCAAGGCACACAGGCTGAGGTTCAGCGCGGATTCGATACGCAAGCAATTATTAGTAAGCTAGACGGAATCACAAACGGACTCTGCTCAAGCTCATACGAAAACGCTCAGCTAATCAATCAGATGAACATTAACCAGATGCAAAACGCAAACCAAACACAGATGGCCATGATGAATGGCTTCAACGGTGTAAACAGTTCTTTATGCCAAGGTTTTGGAGGAGTACAGGAAAGCATTAATAACCTATCTCACCAGATGGAACAATGCTGCTGCAACTTGAAGACACAAATGATGCAAGACAAATATGACGCTCTAAAAACTCAATACGATCAAAGCTTGCAGGCAATCTCAAACAGCGTACAAACGCAAAACATTTTGAGCCAATTAGGACGATATTACACAAATCCGCCTTACTACCCACAATACGGAACTTACTACCCTGCAGGCGCTACAGTAGCCTAGAGGTATAAAGATGATCCAAGTCGTCAACACGACAAGCGCAGCACTAGCAGCAGGCGCAACGATCCCACCAGGAAGCGTCCGGACTCGGACAAACAACAGAGTCAATCTAAACGGAAATGCTCTGGAGATCGTAAAACCTGGAACATATAAAGTGGACGGAAGCTTCGTGATTTCAGCAACTGCAGCGGGAACAAATCAAGTGCAACTTTATGCCAACGGAACAGCAGTCCCGGGAGCACTAGCACAAGTAACCACAACCGCAGCAGACAACGTGATCACTCTTCCAGTATCCGCTGTCATCCAGACAGCACCAGCTGCACCAGGAAACAAGGTCGCTCTAACGTGGGTTACATCAGCAGCCGGAACTCTGATCAACGCATCAGAAACGGTTTCTAGAATAGTATAGGTGATTGAAGGCATGCCAGATGGCGTGCCCTTTTTAGTAGGAGGTAACGAGGATGAGTAGACTTACAAACAAAGCATGGTGGGAAGCAGCAGGAGTTCGAGCAATCAAGACAATGGCTCAAACAGCACTAGCCTCTATCACCGTAGGCGCAGCCGTTCCGGACGTAAACTGGATGTACGCAGCAAGCACAACGGTCGTGGCTGGCGTATGCTCAATTCTAACAAGCCTAGCAGGTTTGCCGGAAGTAAACGAGGACGAATAATGACTGATACAATTCTGGTCGCGATCATATCCGGGCTCTGCGTCGGTGTACCTTCCGTCCTAGCAACCTGGACCAGCAACTCCAAGCATTCAGCCTTACTGGATTACAAAGTAGAACAGATGGACAAAAAGGTCGACAGCCTAGCAAAAAAAATCGAAAGCCATAACGAACTGGAGAAGGAAGTGGCTACACTAAAAGAACAGGTCAAAGACCTATCGGAACGGATCAAGGGAGCACTTGAAAAATAGTGCTCCCTTCTTTTTGCTTTCTGCTTTATTTATCGCTTTTTTGCTTGCTTTATGAACTGTAATACATTACAATATGAGTGTAAAAAGAAAGAGAGATAGAACACAATGAAAACAGAAGAAATTCAAGGATTACAAAAGCAAATCGAAAAGTTAGAAACAGAATTAAAAGAGCTAACAGCAGGAATGAAAGAGGAACTAAATAAAGAAGAAATAAACTTCGAGCAAGTAAGAAAGCTAGCAAATGAAGCAGATCTTACAAGCTACCACATTAGCTTGCAAAAAAAATACTTAGAAACATTAAAGGAGGAAGCATAACATGACTAGAGAAGAAGCAGTGATGAGACTAAGAGAAGACATGATGGAATATTTACACTATAGCGAACATTTAATGACACTAAGAGAAGTAACAAACTGGCTACACAATCACCGCTGCGACGCGGACCCTGTAGAAGTATTAATGGAGATCATAGGAGGCTAAATCATGGACCGCATAACAGAAATCTTACTGGATCGCAGAAAGAAAGAAATCTACGACTGGCAGAACACCTACATGGAAGCCATAGCGGAAGCTGTAAACTTATTAAATAACCAGCCAGAAGAAGAAGACTGGGACACAGTTCGAGAAGCCGTAGACATGGCGCAAAGGGCTGTCGAAAATATTAAAGGTCTTAAAGAAGAAGTTGAAATGATCCAGATGCTAAATATATAATAGGGATAAAGGAGATAGAACACATGCCTGCATCAGAAGCACGAAAAAGAGCAAACCAGAAGTGGAGCGATAAAACATACAGGATCAAGACTTTCAGACTTCACTTAAAACACGACGCAGATATTCTGGAATATCTGGGCACGAAGGAAAGCGTTAATAGATACCTGAAAGATCTGATCAGAGAAGACATAGAACGACAAAAGAAAGAGGCCGATTAGGCCCCCTTTTTTGTGATGTATTTTTGATGTAAAAATCAGAAAATTTTTAAGTCATGAAAAATCACGGAAATGCAAAAATGCGATATATAAAGCACATTAGAACAACTTGAAACACAATAAAACGTGCCCTAGGCAGTCTCCTCATCTCCACCAATGGTCAATTTTTCCTTTATATAAAGGACTTCATACTCTCGTGATGTATTTGTGATGTATTTTTTTTAAAAGATTTCGTTCAATTTTTGAATCATTTCTTTTCTAGAATCAGCATAAATATGCGCGTAGGTTTTTCGCAGTTCTGCAGGCGTATGGCCTAAACGGTCAGCAATCAACTGGTCGTCAATCCCAGAACGAATTAATAGAGTCGCATGGGAATGCCTAAAGCCGTGCGGAGTAATACGAGGAACCCCGGCTACATCTATATACTTATCCAGAAACCGTGCCAGCGTGGTACGCGATAAAGGTGCTATGTGGCCAAAGACAAACCAGGAGGACGAGAACCCGTCCTTCTTTTTTTCTGCGCTAAAACGGGCACGCAAACGAACGAGAAGAGCTTCCTGGAGGTCGATAAACCGATCTGACCTTTCTGTTTTTGGTGAGGTAATAGCCCACTTGCCCGTCGTCGTTTTTGAGGTAAGAGTTTTCGAGATATGGGCTTTGCCAGAACCTAGATCAACGTCGGCCCACTGCAAGGCAAACATCTCGCCTTCACGGCATCCCGTACCAAACAAGAAAAGAAAGACGTCCTGCCAGTAAGGGTCGTCCACACAGGAAATGAAATAGTTGAAGGTCGACTGTTCCCAGAACACAGGGCGCCTTTTTGCGTTTGGTCCACGGGATCCTTTTATTGCAGGAAGAGAATGACAAGGATTATATTCCATATAGCCAAGCCTTACAGCATAGCTGAAATATCGAGACAGAGCCTCCATGGTTTTGTTGATCGTAGCCGGAGCATACGGAGTGCCGTCCGGCTTTTTTGTTTTGGCAAGTTTAGTCCGCCATTTATCCAGAAACGGAACGGTGAACATTTTCAAGGAAAGCTCGCCCAGATCATCCCTTATATGGCAATCATAAGTCGAGCGATCTGTTACAAGCGTGGAATCTTTGACAGACAGAGCCCCGGCATTCGACTGGTACAAATCTCGCAATTCATTCAAAGTGATCGTTGGCCTGGATGCCTCCATATCCAGACGGAAGGCAAGCTCGGCTGTCTTTGCTTCCTTTTTTGTTTTGAAGCCCCGGCGGCAGTATCGAACCGTATTACCGAGTATATCTTTACAAGAACCATAGAACATCCAGGTTCCTCTTTTTGTGTCCTTTTGCTGAGCCATAAGGATTACCTCCGTTTATAATTTCTACGAAAAGCAACTAGCACGCCTAACACTTCTACATCAGAGTCGAACTCATCATACGTTAGAAGCGTTCCGACAACGTAAGGACAGGCAGAACGCAAACAGACGTGACCTGTCTCATGATGTGGGATCACAAAACGAAGCATAGCCCGTCCTTGATATTTAACCAGCATAGGCACACCAGCACGAACAGCACCAGTGGCACGAATCAAGCAGACGTCGCCCTTTATAATATCAGCTTTGTACATAGTGTCATCTGGCATGATATAAACATAATCCGCAGTAATACCGGCAGCCATAGACGAGAAGGACGGAGAACTATCTGACTTGCAGATGGACCCGTCCTCAGAGATCAAAGGCAAGAAACGGACAGGCTTAACATCTGAGTCGCCAAAGGCTGAACTCATCAGATCAAGAGGCTTCAGGTTGAAGCACTCCGCAATTTTTATAACCTTTTCAGGTCGTGGCGTTTTAGTACCACGTTCCCAACAGCTGACTGTGTTATAGGAAACACCGCAATAATCAGCCAGATCCTTACGAGTAACACCAGACTCCTTCATGAGTTCCGGAAGTCTGGTAGATATAACTTCACTCAATTTATTCTTCATATAAAGCACCTCCTAAATTCATGTTAACCTTTTAGGTTCAAAAAGTAAATAATAAAAAATATAAAATAATCACCATAAAAGTTTGACAAACTGGTTATACAGATGTAAACTGTAAGCAATTGGAAGGAAGCTAGAAGGAAGAAGGGAATGTCAATGGGATAGAGGAACTCCAAAAGAAAATCGAATACATGATTCAGACTATGGACCAGACGGGCCTGGAAGAGGCCTATAAAATCCTACAAAGAATCTGGATCAGACACGGAACACAGCAATAGAACACACACGGAAGAACGCAGGACATGGAAACAGGTTCTGTGTTTTTCTTTTTATAAAAAAAGCACCTATATGGTGCTAATTGGTATACGTTAAAGAATCAAGTTTAACTTTATCTTTTAAGGATTGATACATCCAGGCATTAGAACAATACTGGCTGAACGTATCCCAGTAATGTGGATAGCTTAAGAAATCAGTAAGATCAACCTGCATAAACGTGTCTTTTTCAGATCTGAACATAATAACAGTCGTATGACTTCCGTCGCTCATTTCAGTAGTAACATCAAACTCGATTGAATTTATATCGTTATAATTTGTGTAGGCAGAACGACAAACGTCGACATAATCAGAAATAACTTGACTTACCATGCTTGTCGTAAATAAAGATAAATCCTGATCATAAGTAACATAATAAGTGCCTACACCATCATATTCAATCTTAGGATCTTTGATATCAGATTTTAAATGGTAACTATCCGAAATAATCTTAGCAATTTCTTCTTCTGGCGTTTTAGGCGTTGTATCCCTTTTCTTTGTAGCCTTCTTCGCTTTTTTCTTTTTCTTCTTCTTTTTCTTTTTTGTTGTTTTCTTGGCAGTAATAACTGGCGCATCTTGAGCCATAACCGGTGTAATAGTTTCAGCAGCAAGGAAACCGCATAACACCAGGCTAAGTGCAGCTAATAACAATCTCTTCATAATCCATGCCCTCCTGACATTAGTATAACATAAAAAGACGAGTAACCAATCTAAACAGGATTACTCGTCTTTCATATTTTTAATCATTCCAAGAACAAGTTCAAACTGCTCTGGAGGTAGTTCATACAACTTTTTCATAATATCTAAAGTTTCTGAATCCCAGTGATTTTCAACAGCTAACTGTTCTAACAAAAGCTGTGTAGCGTTGATAAAGGGCTTTCCTATTCCTTCGGTTAACCAGAAATAGTCTACACCGTATACAGAACATATTAATTTTTTAGTGCTCTCGGAAGGACTAGATGATCCGTTTTCTATATGGCTTATAGCGGATTCTGATAAACCAAGAGGTTCAGCAAACTTTTTCATAGTAAGGCCTAAACCCTTTCGGATTTCTTTTACTCTTTGTCCTAACATTTTTTTACCTCCTCACCGAAAGAATAACACAAATCTTGAATAATTCAAGTTTTTGTGTTGACATTCTGTATTTTGAGGGGTAAATTATAGACATAACTTGAATAAAAGCAATAAAGAAGGTGATAAAACATGAATAAAAGCAATTTCGAGTTAAAAGATTTAAAAGAAAGCGCCGAATTTGTAAAAGGCTTAAATGAAAAACAGAAATCATTCATTCAAGGCTACATTGCCGGAGCTAAAGATGCTCAACCAGCAGCACCAGAAGCCAAGGAACCAGAGAAACAGGAGGAGGTGAAGTAGATGATAACAGCTGCAGACTTAGATGAATACGTAAGACTTCTTAAAGAATCCGGAATACTAACAGAAGAGCACAAAACCGAAGAGAACGAACCAGAAGAGTCAGAAGAATCAGAAGTAACGATTGAAGAAATAAATTCCAGATTTTGGAAAGCCCTGAAAGGAGTTGGAGAATAGATGGACGGAATAACAATATTCGGGATTTTCATTCTAACGGTAGCCGTTATGGTAGGAATCCCGACAATGAAAAAATTAGAACCGGAAAACACCTGGTACAGAGTGTATGCGATTCTAATCTGGTTTATAGCAGTATCTAGTTTAATTCTTCGAGCTCTTTCTTAATAGCTGGAGTCAATTCTTCTAGCATCTTTCCAGCACTACGCCGATCGTTCACCATCAGCCGATTGAATTCGATTAGCTTACTGCGAAGATCAGGAGAAACCAAAGGAAGAAGTCGAAAGAAATATTCTCCGTATTCCTTCATATACTCAGGATGATCATAGTATAGATATTTACCAGCATATTGAAGGAAACCCATATAGATGTCTTTCTTAGCTTGCTTATTACTTTTCTTATTATCTGCATCAATCTCAAGCTTACGAAGCTTTAGATGATACCGATTATTTATAATCGCGGTAATACTTGGAGAAATAATTGCAGCAAAAGCAAGAGCTATAGTCAAGATATTAGCTAACTTATCAGTCATAAAAAACAACCTCCTTTCAAGGGAGATTGTAACACGAAAGGAAAAAAGAAAAATGGAACACAAAACAACAGGCGCAGAGCTTCCAGACTTTGCGGAAGGTATCAACCTTCACGGAGAAAGACTAAGACTGGAAGCCTTCTATGCAGAACAAAAAAGAATCAGAAAACAGAAATTCAGATCTGGACTGGTAACAGCGCTAAACATAGCGCTCATAATCCTGATCATATCGCTAAACGTAGCAATTTGGATCATGATCTATCAAATGATTTAAAGGAGGTGGTGCAAGTTGAGTGTAGAAAATCTAGCAGCCTACAGATACGAGATGATGGAAAAAGGATATATGAACAAATCCGAGCTATCAAAGTTTCTAGGTTGCGGAAGAAATAAAGGAAGCAAGATCTTCCAGCAGATCATGGAAGACATAAAAAAAGAGGGCCTAGAGAATATCGACAGCAACGTTATCCTGACCAAACGTGCTATTCAGTATCTAGGCCTCACACAAAAGAATATCGTAGAATCCTACGAGCGTTCTATAAAAAAAGGCTAGAAGACCTCGTTCGAAAACGAATAAGGCTCTAGCAATAGAACACGCTTATATTATACAGCACGTGTTCAAAAATACAAGGAGGAAAAAGAAAGATGAAAGAAAAACTAACAATCAGATCACACAGAAGAGGAGAAATGAAAGCCAGAAAACCGCTGATGACAAGCGTGGAAAACTACGACAAAATCGACGCTATCGCAGATCAGGTGAGAAGACCTAAAGGTGAAATCATTGATTTAATTATCGAGTTTGCGATTCCTTATATCGAAGTTGAAGAAGACAAGGAGGACTAGAAGAAATGTACTATCAGTTAACTATGCAATTCGCGACAAGCGAAATCGACGACGCTAAAAAAGTATTAGAGCTAGCCAAGGAGCTAGACCTAAAACGCGCAGGGCTAGAAAAGATGCCAGAGGCTGAGACATTCCCATGGGAAGAAGAAAAGCCAAAGGTTGAATTAGAACCAGGAGCTCCAGACTTACAGCCGGTCAAAGAAGAGCCAAAGCCAGAAACTCCAACACCGGAACCCGTACAAGAGACAAAGCCAGAAAAGGAAATCACACTGGAAGAACTACAGAAGGCGGGCGTTGAATTTGCCAAAGAAAAAGGCGTAGCAGTGCTAAAAGTATTTTTAACTCAGATGGGTGCAAGCAAGATCTGTGACATTCCTAAGGAGAAATACCAGGAAGCCTGGGAGGCCTTGCATGCCTAGCAATCACGCTATTCTATCAGCCAGTGGGTCCAATAAATGGATTCACTGCCACCCTTCCGCAAGACTGGAGGAGCCTATCGAAGAAAAGCCAAGCATTTATGCTGCAGAGGGAACGGAAGCCCACAGCGTAGCAGAACAGAAACTCCGCAACTGGCTTGAAGGGCACCCAAGAAGAAAAGTAAAAGCGGCTAACGGAGAAATGGACGAGGCTACAAGCTTCTATAAAGACTACGTTCTGGAGGTGTACAACAAAGAGAAAAAGAAAAGCGATATCACAGATCTTTTTATCGAAGTAAAAGTGGATTTGACTCCATGGATTCCAGAGGGGTTCGGAACAAGCGACGCCGTGATCGTAAGCAATCACACACTCCACGTTATCGATTTCAAATACGGAGAAGGTGTCAAGATAAATGCTCTACACAACCCGCAGCTTACTATTTACGCCGCAGGAGTTATGGCCTTATACGACTGTCTATACGATTTTGAAAAAGTTCAGCTTCATATTGTACAGCCTAGACGTGATCACATCAGCACCTGGGAACTTACTACCGAAGAACTGGCAGACTGGATGGAGAACACGGTCAAGCCTGCAGCTATAGAAGCGTGGAACGGAGAAGGAGAACAGCAAGCCGGAGAGTGGTGCAAGTTCTGCAAGGCAAAGGGAAACTGTAACGCACGCGCTGCCAGAATGAAAGCTATCGACGAAAGGTATCAGAGAATGTGCGGAATGCTTTTAACTGATCAGCAAATCGCTGAGCTTTTGCCAGAACTGCCTGGACTAATCGACTGGGCTAAGGAGGTGCAAGACTTCGCACTGGGTGAGGCCGTAAAGGGGACCAAATACGAAGGTTATAAGTTAGTCGAAGGAATCAGTCGAAGAAAGATTACAGACGAATCTAAAGCCTCTGAGGCACTCCAGAACGCAGGCTTCGATTACAACCAGATCATGACAAAGCCAAAACTTCAAACGATCACGGCATTGGAGAAAATCGTGGGCAAGAAAGAATTTGCAGAACTCTTGGGTGCCTATATCGAAAAGCCACAGGGCAAACCGACATTGGTTCCTGTATCTGACAAGCGCCCAGAGTTAGGAAACGTAACGAATGACTTCAAAGACGGAATTGATTAAAGAATTGGATGAAAAGATGGTCCGCATCCGGGCAGAGATTCGAGAAGCCAAACCAGGACCACATAAAAACGATTTAAAGCGACAACTTAAAAATGTAATGAGACAAAGAGTACAACTAGGAGGAACAAAAAGATGCCACAAGTAAAAACAAAATTAGTTAGATTCACATATTGCCACTTGGCAGAACCGCACGCAGTGGTAGAGGGGCAAGACAAGAAGTACAGCATTAACATTCTGATCGACAAGGAAGACAAGGAAACGCTAGCACGTATTACAAAAGCCTACGAACAAGCTGTACAAGAAGGAACAGAAAAGTTCGGTCAATCATTCAAAGGAAAAGTAACACCGCTGAAAAGAGAGCCAGGAGGCTCACGAGGCTTAGTCATTGACTGCGATACAGATGACCGCTACACAGCACCAGAGTTCAAGAACAAATACATGATCGCAGCTAAAAGCAACAAGCCTGTATCTGTAGGCTACCGCAAAAACGGAGTAACTTACGCTTACTCATCTAAAGAAGAAATCGAAGAAAACGTATACTCTGGATGCTACGGAGCTATCAGCTTCAACGTGTACCCATATAACACGGTAGGAACTGGAGTAGCCGCAGGACTTAACAGCGTCTTGAAAGTAAAAGACGGAGAACCATTAGGAGGACACTCAAGTGTAACGGCTGACTTTGCGGACGCTTCTGAATTTGACGACGAGGCAGGAAGCGACGACCTAAATGCCTTGTTGTAACAAGCCCTTACTGCATATCGACCTGGAGACCTACTCCAGCGTCGACCTTGCAGCCTGCGGGGTATATAAGTACGCAGAAAGTGAAGATTTCAAAATACTTCTATTCGGATACGCCTGGGGTGATAATCCAGTAGAAGTTTTAGATTTATCTAAAGACTGGTTACCCTACGCTCTAATAGATGCACTTTTAGACAGAGGCATCACGAAGGTGGCACACAACGCAAACTTTGAACGAGTATGCCTAACCAGATACGTCAAGGAATACGCAAAAGCAAGCATTCTAGGAAGAAACGTAAAAAATTATTTAACGGAGGATGGGTTTTTACCGCCAGAACAATGGCAAGATACCATGATCATGGCGTCTGAAAATGGCTACCCTTCTAGTTTAGGACAACTAGGCCCCGCGCTAGGGATTGAAGAAGACAAGGTGAAACTGGCTACCGGTAAAAGATTGATTCAGTATTTCTGTAAGCCTTGCAAGCCAACAAAATCAAACGGAGGCAGAACCAGAAACCAGCCAAAAGATGACATGGAAAAGTGGGATCTTTTCATGGAATACAACAAGCGCGACGTGGAGTCCGAACAAGCTATTTATAACAAGCTAAATAACCTGATGCCCGTATCTGATCAGGAATGGGAAAACTGGCACAGAGACCAACGGATAAACGACAGAGGGATTCACGTGGATACGCAGATCATAAAAAACGTGGAGTCCTACAGCTTAGAACACTCTATGGAACTAATGGAGGAAGCCAGATACCTGACTGGCCTGGAGAACCCTCAAAGCATAGCTCAGCTTAAGAAATGGATTGAAGAACAAGAGGGCCACGGCATAGAAAGCCTGAACAAAGAAGCCGTGAAAGACCTTCTAAAAGGCACGCTAAGGCCAGAAACAAGAAGGGCTTTAGAGATACGCCAGGAGCTAGGAAAAACAAGTGTCAAGAAATATGACGCCTTCCAAAGAGCATGCGGAGAAGGTGACCGCATCAGGGGAACCTTCCAATTCTTCGGAGGCAGAACCGGAAGATGGGCAGGCCGACTGATCCAGCCGCAGAACTTCCCACGCCCTAGCTTTGACGAGGTAGACGAACCAAGAACCCTCGTGAAGAACGGATACTTCGAGCTTTTAGAGCTCATCTATCCAAGTATGAATGATGTCTTCGCTACGATCATAAGAACAGTAATCACACCGCCTGAAGGTAAGTCCTTCATAGTAGCAGACTACTCAGCCATAGAAGCCCGAGTGATCGCTTGGCTAACAAGAACGACATGGCGTCAGGAAGTATTCAAGAACGGCGGAGACATCTACTGTGCATCAGCTAGCCAGATGTTCGGTGTGCCTGTAGAAAAGCACGGAATCAACGGACATCTAAGACAAAAGGGAAAGATTGCAGAACTTGCCCTCGGATACGGAGGCGGAACGGCTGCCCTAGAAGCCTTTGGAGCTAGTAAGATGGGATTAAGCCCGGAACAGCAGCAAGAGATTGTGACGAAATGGAGACAGGCCTCGCCAAGAATCAAGGACTTCTGGTACAAATTAGGCCGAGCCTTCGAGGAAGCTATCACAGACGATAAGGTCACCGTTCTGGATCGCAATATGCGAGTATTCAAAAGGAACAGCAACGTCTATATAGCACTACCAAACGGGCGCATTCTAGGCTACGTTAGCCCACGAATCAAAGATGGCCAGGTATCTTTTTTAGGATTGAACCAGACAACACGAAAGTGGGAATGGACCAACACCTGGGGTGGAAAACTAACAGAGAACGTCGTTCAGGCTATCGCAAGGGACTGTCTTTGCGAGACGCTAAAAGGATGCGACGAGATCGGAGCGAAAACGGTAATGCACGTTCACGATGAAGTGATCTGCGAAGTACCGACAGAAGAAAAAGAAACTAAGTTCAAACAACTGCTAGATGTAATGGCTAAACCAATAGACTGGGCGCCAGATTTAATTCTAGTAGGGGATGGATTTATATCAGATTATTACAAAAAGGATTAACAGAATGAAAGAGAAAATATTTATAGCGATCGTATACATCACGGCAGCCCTTATTCTTTTACATATCGCAAGAGAAATGCTCGGGCTTGATATATCGCAAGCACCAAGACTGGGGGACTGATCATGAGTTTAAAATGGACACAGCAGGAGGACAACCTATTGAGACAGCTCGACGCATTAGGCTATAGCAGTACAAAGATTCACAAGGAATACAGCTCGGTTCTAAGGGACAGAAGCCAAAACGCTATAGCACTCCGTTTAAGCTATCTGCGCAAGCCTCCAGAAGAAAGAAGAAAAGAAGACCAGGCAAGCTTTGACAATGCAGACATGCTAGAAAAAGCGATCAACCAGATGGCTGACCGTATCTGTAATAGATTAGACAACATAGCAAACGCACTAGCTGTGATTTGTAGATATATGGAAAGCGATACGGAAGTCGCAGAGAAGCAATCTGAACGCACAGCAAAGCTTCTAGAAGAGATCAAAGCCAACGGAATACTCCAACAAGGAACGCAGCAAAGTATCAAGCACGAGCTTCAAAAGATAGCTTATCGGAGGAATAAAAAATGAGTAGACCAGTAAAGCCAAGAATTTTTTACATAGTAAGTCCAGATTACTCTAAGAAGCTGCGAGTTCTAACAGCAAGCGAGTTAGCTAAGCTTCTAGGAATAGATAGACCTCGTCTGGATGGATACTTAGCAGCGAATCCAACATATAAAGGCTATCCGATAGCAGAAGAATAGACAGGAGGCTGAAAGATGTATGCAATAGCAACCTGCAAGAACAGAAAACAAAAGCAGTATTACAACCAGCAGATGAACTGGTCACAGTTTACTGCAAAACTAACTTTCACCACCAGAACGAAAGAGACGGTGGAAGAATATAAAAACATGACGAAGGACCAGCAGTCCAATATCAAGGATGTCGGTGGATTCGTGGCCGGAGAACTAAAAGACGGCAGACGAAATAACCAGAGTGTTCTATCACGTAGCATAGTAACACTGGATGCTGACTTCGCAGACAAGGAATTTATAGATTTAATCAAGATAATGTGTAACTTTTGCAGCGTGATTTATTCAACGCATAAGCACACACCAGAAAAGCCGAAATACAGATGGATCATTCCATTACAAAGAGGAGTGACACCAGAAGAATATGAGGCAATCGCAAGAAAGATAGCTAGCATGGTCGGGATGGAATACTTTGACGACACGACTTATCAGCCGGCAAGAATGATGTTCTGGCCTAGCACCAGCAAGGATGGGGAATACATCTATGAAGAACTAGGGGACCAGAACACGGACCTGAACCCGGACGACATCCTGGATGCCTATAAGGACTGGCACGACATCAGCTACTGGCCTCGCTCCAACAGAGAGACAGAACTGCACAACAGCGACATCAGACACCAGGAGGACCCATTATCAAAGACTGGGTGGATTGGCGCCTTCTGCAGGGCCTACACGATCCAGGAAGCGATTGAAACGTTTATTCCAGAGGAATACACGCCGACAGAGGACCCGAACCGCTGGACGTACTCCAAGGGCTCTACAGCCGGAGGCCTAGTTATATATGATGATAAGTACGCATACAGCAACCACAACACAGACCCAACCGGACAGCAGCTCTGTAATGCCTATGACCTTGTGAGAATCCACAAGTGGCCAGACGATCCAGCAAGCACAGAACACATGCTGGAACTCATGGAACACGACGAGGGCACAAGAAAACAGCTCATAGAAGACAAAAGAGTCGAACTTCACGAGGACTGGGATGACTTCGAGGACGACAGTGCGAGGGGTTGGCAAGGGGTAGAAGACAGTAAAGAAGAAGTAGAGGACTGGCTGGATGCCATGGACATGGACAAGAAGGGAAACTTCAAGCCCACTACGGACAATATAGTTAGAATTCTTTTGAATGATCCAAAGCTTAAAAACGGAGTAGGAGGAACTGACTTATTCGCACAGAAACCCGTCAAGAAGGGCAATCTGCCATGGTGGAACTACAACCCGAGCGACCCAACCTGGACCGATACCGACGACGCAAGCTTCAGATACTATCTAGAAAAGAAATACAGCATTGTCGCCAAAGGAAAAGTGGATGATGCTATAGCCTACGTCCAGGAAAAGAACAGCTTCCACCCGGTGCGAGACTATCTGGACAAACTGGAATGGGATGGCGTACCAAGACTAGACACGCTTTTTATAGACTATCTAGGAAGCGAGGACTCAGAGTACACCAGAGCGGTCGCAAGGAAAGCTTTTACCGCAGCCGTGGCCAGAATCTACACACCAGGATGCAAGATGGACTATATGCCTGTCCTCGTAGGACATCAGGGCATAGGAAAGAGCCACATGCTAAGCATCATGGGCGGTGACTGGTTTAGCGACAGCATAACGACAATCGCAGGAAAAGAAGGATACGAGGCACTGCATGGATCATGGGTCATTGAATGGTCAGAACTATCTGCAGCCAGAAAAGCCGATATAGAGTCCATGAAGCAATTTATTAGCAAGAGGGACGACCGGTATAGAAAAGCCTACGCAAGACGAGTAACAGACAACCCAAGGCAGTGCGTGTTCTTTGGAACTACAAACGACGATGAGTTCCTCCGAGACTACACAGGAAACCGAAGATTCTGGCCGATTAATACGGACATATCGAAGGCGAAGAAAGTTGTGTTTGATGATCTACCAAAAGAACGAGACCAGATCTGGGCTGAAGCTAAGCAAAGATTCAAGGACGGAGAAAAGTTATTCCTTCAGGGCGAAGCTTTGACGGGAGCCGAACAGATGCAAAAAGAGCACACGTTCACCAGCGTCCGGGAAGACATGGTCCGCGACTATCTAGAACGAAAGCTTCCAGAGGGCTGGAAGGATATGGATTTATACGCCAGAATTCAATGGCTGGAAGACCCAAAGAACGAAGGCACGGAAGAACGTACAAGGGTCTGCCTTTTGGAAATTTGGTGCGAATTACTTAATGGATCAAAGAACAAATTCACAACAGTGGACCAGAGAGAACTCAAGGCAATCATGGAAAGTATAGGCTGGGTTCGTACTAAAAACCCGTTAAGATTTGGAGGAATTTACGGACGCCAGAAGGCTTATGTTCCGCCGCAAGAAGCTTATTTATACAGCCAATAAAATGGCAACGCCTGACAACGCACTCAGAAAATCAAGGTGGAAACAAAGGCAACGAGCAAACAACGCTAAAATTTATGCACGGTTGCCGAAGTACCACCGCATAAAATGGGGGTCTCCTATATATCTGACAACGAGACAACTATAAATTATCTAACTTAATGAATATATATAATATATAGTGTAATACAGTACAGGTATATGTATATGCGCGCGAGAAAATATAGTATATATATATAAAGTTTCTGGAGCGTTGCTTTTGATACCAGGTTGCCACCCTCCCAAAAATCAACAAGAAAAGGAGACACAGAAATGAACATGATGGAAAACGATAGAGAATATCACTTCTTAGTTCACAAACTAGATGCGAAGATCATAGACGAGACGCTAGATCGATACGGAATCGAAAAGCAGAGCCTAGTCGCCATGGAAGAATTGGCAGAACTGCAAAAGGCAATTTCTAAACTGGTACGAAATCCAGAAGAAAGAACAAAGCCATTAGAGTTTAAAGGACTACGGCATAACCTAATCGAAGAAATGGCTGATGTGCTAATTTGCATAGATCAGCTAAAAGAATATTACCAAGTCCAACAAAGTGAGATACAAGACATTATAGAAGCAAAACAGAAAAGACAAGCCAAAAGGCTAGAGGAGGAATAGAACATGAGAGAAAACAGACTTTACATTAAGTGCGACAGATGCGGAAAGGAAATATCTGTAGGAATCGAAAAAAGCAAGATCGAGAACGGGAAGACAATCGAAACCTGGGCAGGACTTCCAGAAGGCTGGATTACAACAATTGACAAAAATGATTTATGTCCCGACTGCGCCAGACAATACCGCGAGATGCAGAAGAAGTTCTTCCAGAAATGATTGAAAGCCAAGTCGAACAATACCTGGTCAAAAAGGTATCAGCCCTAGGCGGTAAGGCCTGGAAGTTTGTAAGCCCAGGAAACGCAGGCGTGCCAGATAGACTGATCACATTTAATTCGAATGCTTTCTTTGTAGAAGTGAAAAGGCCACAAGGCAAGCCTAGAGCCCTACAAAAAGCCACAGTAGCCCAAATCCGGGCAACAGGTATAAAAGTATACTGCATCAGCACAAAAGCCCAGGTGGACGAACTAACAAGTCTGATGAGGTCTGGAATTATACCGGAGGAACGACACTTTGGAAGAATTTAAACCGCACGAATACCAAAAGAAAGCTATCGACTTCGGACTGGATCATAAAAAGTGTGGCCTTCTTCTCCCTATGGGAGCCGGTAAAACTGTAACCACGCTAACCATCATCAGCCTTTTAAAGCTAATCGATACAGAAAAAGTTCTGATCATAGGCCCTGTGAGAGTTATAAAGAGCACGTGGCCGGAAGAAATAGAAAAGTGGAGTCACACTAAGGGCCTGAGCTATTCAATCGTAGCGGGCACTCCAAAGCAACGAGAGAAGGCGTTACATGAAAAAGCGGACATCTACCTCATAGGAAAAGAAAACGTAACCTGGCTAGTAGATAGCAAGTACTTCGACTTTGACATGGTAGTGATTGACGAGCTATCAACATTCAAGAATCCAAAAAGCCAGAGGTTCAAGGCACTACGAAAAGTTATGCCACTAGCTGACAGATTTATAGGACTAACTGGAACACCAGCACCGAAAGGAATCCCGGATTTATGGAGCCAGATATATCTAATCGATCAAGGAGAGAGATTAGGTCGGACATTGTCTCAATTTCGAGAAAGATACCTAATTCCAGGAAGAAGAAACGGGATGATCATATACGATTGGAAACCAAAGCCAGACGCAGAGGAAAAAATCTATAAAAAAATAAATGATGTGTGTATGAGTCTGGATCAGACGGACTGCGCCAAGCTTCCACCGGTACTGTACCTAAAAAAAGAGATAAAATTACCGCAAAAAGCAATGACAGAATACCACGCTTTCAAACGTGAGAAGGTTCTGGAGCTAGAAAACAACGAATCACTGCTAGCAGCCAACGCTGGAGTCTTGTGTGGTCAGCTTTTACAAATGACATCCGGAGAAATCTACAAACGGGATCAGCTTGGAAACAAACTCGAAGACGTAGCAACCCTTCACACGGCTAAACTAGAGGCCTTAGACGATTTGATCGAATCCGCAAACCAGAACCCTGTGATGGTGTTCTACTACTTCAAACATGAGCTAAAACGCATCACAGAACACCTTAAAAAGCAGAAAATCGAAGTAAGAGGTCTAAGCAGTGAGAAAGATGTGAAGGATTGGAACGATGGAAAGATAGATGTGCTACTTTTACATCCAGCAAGCGCAGGACACGGACTTAACCTTCAACGTGGTGGACATATCGCGATCTGGTATACACTTCCAAACTGGAACCTGGAACTGTATCAGCAAGCTAACGCCAGAATATACAGACAAGGACAGAAGCAAAACGTGACCATTTATCAGATCATAGCAAAAGGCACAGTGGACGAGGACATGCTGGATGCACTAGAACACAAGAACATAACACAAAAAGCCTTGATCGAGGCTTTAAGGAGGTAACAAATGACCTACGATGAACTCATACCAGAACTAAAAACGGTGCGCTACTGCTGCCACCGTTTGATTGAATTGAATCAGGAACTGGAAGTGCTAAACCACCAGACAACAGGTCTTGCAAAGTCGGGCGGGATCGAACTGACCGCAGAACAGAAAAGAAGCAAGTGGCCTATGCCAACATATCAGCATCAGTACCACAGCCCGCTCGGATTATTTGAAGAAATCTCAGCCAAGGAACAAGAACTGCATCACTTCCAGAAAAGACTGATGGATTTAAGATGGACAGAGCTTCTTGATTTGCAAGACCAGAACATTCTGTGGGATCTGTACATTCATAGAATCAAGGCTGTTGATGTAGCTGAGAAATACGGATACACAAGACGAGGACTATATAAACATCTGATGGCAGAGGTAAAAAAACTGACAGAAAACTGAAAGAGTTCCCACTGTGTACCACTTTAAGGTGGTATACTAGTACTTGTAAAAGAGGACCGGTAGAAAAGGGCCCTCTTTTCTTTTACCCGGAGCGTCCTCCTTACTAAAACAAAACACGTGCTTACTTACTAGTCATCATCAGCAGCGACGACAATTTACAGGACATTAATTTTATATCTCTTTAGATGCTCCGGGTAATCATAGACAACAAAGAAGCAGACACAGCTTCTTTTTTTAATACACAGAGGTGAACACACATGAATATTACAGACATAAGAACATGCGACCTGAAGCCTTACGAGAACAACCCACGACTCAACGAAGATGCCGTTGATTTAGTAGCTGCATCCATAGAAGAGTTCGGATTCAAGCAACCGATTGTGGTGGATAAAGATCGGATCATCATAGCAGGACACACCAGGTGGAAGGCAGCGCAAAAGCTGGGACTTGAAACAGTGCCTTGCATCCAGGCGGACGATTTAACGCCAGCACAGGTGAAAGCCTACAGACTCGCAGACAACAAAGTCGCAGAGGCGGCTCAATGGGATCTTGACGCCTTACAGTTTGAACTGGAAGAGCTAGACAACATGGACTTTGATATGGAGCCTTTCGGATTTGAGACGGAAACCTTCGACGAGAAAATCGCAGAGGATGACCACTTCGAGCCAGAGCTTCCAGAAGAACCAACAACCAAAAGAGGACAGGTCTGGATGCTAGGAAGACACAGACTGATGGTTGGAGACAGCACCAAACGCCAGGACGTAGAAAAGCTTTGCAGCGACGCTACCATGGATATGGTCGTAACCGACCCACCGTATAACGTAGCCCTAGGACAGCATATGAGACCATCAGAAGCCAAACAGCTACATAGAAGAACAGACGGCCTGGTCATTGATAACGACTCATGGGAAGACGACGAGGGCTTTATTGAGTTTCTAAAAGTAGCCTTCGAGAACATGACAGAACAACTCAAGGACGGAGGCGCTTTCTACATTTGGTACGCATCCACACAGAGCAAGAACTTCCTGGAAGCCGCAGAACGCGCAGGTCTAAACATCCGACAAACACTGATCTGGAACAAGAACACTTTCGCACTGGGTCGCCAGGACTACCAGTGGAAACACGAGCCATGTCTTTACGGATGGAAAGACGGCGCGGCCCATTACTTCGTCAATACTAGAAACCTCGTAACCGTACTCGAGGACGCCGAGAATCTGGACATCGACAGCTTGAAAAAAGATGAGCTAAAAGACCTTCTAAAAACCATTCTGGGGGGGGTGCAAGGAAACAACGATTCTGGACGAGAAGAAGCCCACAAAATCCGATCTGCATCCAACCATGAAACCGATTCCGCTAATCGCAAGACAGATCAAGAACAGCAGCAAGACTGGAGAAAACGTGTTGGACCTATTCGGAGGTTCAGGCTCCACGCTTATGGCTTGCGAACAGCTAGGACGGAGGTGCTTCATGATGGAATATGATCCACACTATGCTGATGTAATCATCCAGCGCTGGGAAGATTACACCGGAGAAGAAGCGGAGCTGATATCAGATGCCGGCTAAGGGAAAAGCAGGACGAACGAAAAGCGAAGCGGCTAGACAGCGCAAAGACCCTATGCAAAACCTGAAGCCGTTCACGAAAGAGAACGCAGCGGAGATGGGGCGCAAGGGTGGGGCCGCAAGCCAGAAAGTCCAGAAAAAGAAAAAGAAGCTGAAACAATGCCTGGCCGCAATCCTAGAGTTGGAGCCAAGCGAAAGAAACAAAGAGAAGCTACTCGACATGGGACTGGAAGACGACGAGCTAAGCAACCAAATGCTTCTAGCCGCAACCATGTTCAACAAAGCCACACGCGGAGACGTAAGAGCCGCAGAGTTCATTCGAGATCTGACTGGACAGCAACCTGTCACAAGTCTAGACAGAGCCAGAACCAAACTGATGAATGCACAAGCGGAACAGATCAAGCGACAAGGCGACCCATCCAAAGAACTCACAAAACTGGATCTTTTGCTGAAAGCTATGGACACAGTAGCTGGAGACGATAGTGGAGCTAACTGAGAAACAGAAAGAGTTCTGGAACCATAAACCAAGCCGCTGGAACATAAAAGAAGGGGCTACACGTAGCGGAAAGACATGGCTGGACTACTACATCATCCCTAAACGGATTCGAGCTATAGAAGGCCTTCCAGGGCACGTGTTCCTCATAGGAAACACGAAGTCGACACTGGAGCGAAACGTTCTTGAACCTATGCGAGAACTATATGGACCAGAATTAGTTGGAAGAGTAAGACCTGATAACACGGTAAAGCTTTTCGGGCGTAACTGCTACGCAATAGGCGCAGACAAAGAAAGCCAGGTTACAAAGATACAGGGGGCTTCCGTGGCGTACTGCTACGGGGATGAAGTCGTAACCTGGAACAAGAAAGTATTCGACATGCTAAAGTCCCGTCTAGACAAGCCCTATAGCTGCTTTGACGGAACGTGCAACCCGGACAACAAGAATCACTGGTTCCTGCAGTTTCTAGAATCAGGGGCGGACATCTTCCGCCAGAAGTACACGATTGATGACAACCCTTATCTGCCGCAGGAGTTCGTGGACAACTTAAAGCTTGAATACAGAGGGACAGTCCTATACAACCGATACATATTAGGAGAATGGTGCAACGCAGAGGGCCTACTTTTTCCACAGTTTGCAGACAATCCAGATGAATGGGAAATCAAAGGAGAGTTACCGCTTTTCAACATGATCAACATAGGCCTGGACATAGGGGGAACACGTTCGCACAGTAGCCTTATAGTAACAGGAATCACGGCAGACCTTTCTGAGATCGTAACCTTTGCAGAACGAAAAGTCGTGCACGCAAAAGGAACCATAGACGCAGAAAGACTTTGCGAAGAGACAGTCGACCTGATCAAAGCTTTATGGATTCAAGGATTCGTGGTATCAAGCGTTTTTGTAGATAACGCAGAACAAGTCATTTTGAACAGTATACGAGTCGCCGTACAGAGGGCAGGCTTTCCAACTAACGTGATGGACTGCCGCAAGATAGACGGAAAGACAAGGATTCTGACCTACAACATGATGCTGAATCGACACAAGATGAAGTTCCAGGCAGTACCCATGGTGGTCGAAAGCTTAAGCACAGCCCTATACGATACAAAATCAAAGGAAGACAAGATTCTAGACGACTTTACAACCGACGTCGATACATTCGACGCCCATTTTTACAGTTGGTCAACATACATGGACCTGATCACAGGAAGGAGAACTTAAATGAGAATTTTATTCACAATACTAAAGGACCTAGGATATCCCGTGAGTCAGGAAGTCCAGGACTACTATAACAAAATTCGATTCTGGAACGACTGGTGGAAAGGCTACGTTCAAGACTTTCATAAATACGAGATCAAGAATGAAAGTGGAAACAGTAAGCAGGTAAAACGCAAACAGATGCGAATGGCGAAGAAAATCTGCGAAGACTGGGCAGACTTGCTTCTAAACGATAAAACCAGAATTCTGGTAGAATGCAACGAACACGGAACAGATGTCACGCAGGAATTCTTGACCGGAGACAAGGAAGACCAGAACGGCGGAGTCCTAGGAAACAGCAAGTTCTGGAAGCTAGGAAACAAAGCAATCGAGCGAGAGTTTGCACAAGGTACTGTGTGCTTCTATTTGCAGCTAGTAGGGCCGACAGTAAGCAAGGGACAGCTGAGCGCTCAAAGCGTACAGATCAAGGCTATCAAGGACGCCCAGAAGATCGTGCCTTTGACCTACGACGAGGAAGACATAAAAGAAATCGCACTGGCTAGCGAGTACACGCAAAACGGGGAAAGCTTCATGTATATTCAAATCTTTAAGCAGGAGCAAGAAGGATATGAAATCTACAATCATTACTTCAAGATCAACAACGTGGCAGGAGATGCTGTAGGCTATGAAAAAGTATCAGCCCCACACGGGGAGGCCATCAGCTACAAATTGCCTTGCAAACCTTTTGTGATCCTAAAACCAAATATCGAAAACAACATAGCAGATGTGCCCCTAGGGATGTCGATCTACGCAAACGCAATAGACATGCTGGAAAGTTGCGACTTGGCATACGACAACTTATTCATGGACACACTACTGGGGAAAAAGAAGGTTTTCATGGATCAGGCATTATTCAGCATGAAGCCAACAGCTTACGCGCTAAACAATCAAGGTGAAAGAGTACCAGTAAGGCAGGAGCCAGACGTTGGCGCAACTTTGGAGAAATCTCTATATGTAAGTACCGGAACACAGATGAGTCCAGACAAGCCTCGACTTTTTGAGGAATACAATCCGAGCCTTCGAGTTGACGAGAACAAAGAAAACGTTCAGTTCAATCTAAATCTTTTATCAAGTAAATGCGGACTTGGGCAAAATAGATACCAGTTCAGCATCCAGAACATGACCACAGCAACTCAGGTTCGTGCAAGCAATAAAGAGTTAACAGAAAGCGTCTGGAAGCAACGTATCGCAATCCAGGACGCCCTTACAGAGCTAACAAGATCAATTATCATCCTAGGCAAAGAAAAGTGCCACATTTCCGGACTTGATCCAGACGTTCGCATCACAATTCAATTTGACGATACTATGTTTTCAGACGAGGAAGCGGAGCGTCTAAGAATGCTTCAGGAAATCTCGGCCGGAATCCTACAGAAATGGGAATATCGAGTTCGCTACTACGGAGAGGACGAAGACACAGCCAGAGAGATGACCGGAGAAACAGAGAACCCAGCAGACAGAATTCAAAGTACTTTCTTCCCACAAGATGAAACACAAATCGAAGAGGAGCCAAAGGGTGAGGCCTAATGCTAGAACCGAACTACCTGCAGAACGTAGGTGACGACCTAGAAAAGCTGTATCAGGAACTGGCCACAGAAATACTGGTGGACATAGCGGAGCGAATCAAAATGAATCAGGACGCTATGACAAGCACAACGGAGTATTTAAACAACAAGCTAAAACAACTTGGTTTGCAGCAAGACTGGATTAACAAAAGACTAGCTGAAATACTTCACACTTCCGAAGAAGAAGTCGACCGGATCATGCAACAGAGCGCTTATAAAAGTATCCGCGACACATTCGACAGATTAGAGGCTGGAGGATACGACACAAGCGGTTTAGAATTTTCAGATCAGATTAAAAAAGGAACATCAGCACTGTGGGGAGACATCCAGAACCTTACAAGGACCACAGCTCAACTGGCTAGTGACACTTTTATGAGATACTACGACATGGCTTATCTTCAGGTTTCAAGCGGAGCTTACTCACTAGATCAAGCAACCGCAAACACAATAGACAAGCTATGCAGAGAAGGCCTAACAAAAGTAACATACCCAAGCGGCGCTAAACGATCAATCGAGGCGGCCGTTCGATTGGCAGTACGAACCGCAGTAAACCAGAACGCCCTGGCTTGCGAGAAATCGGTCATTGATGAGCTAGATATAAATCTAGTACAAACGAGTGCCCACATGGGAGCCAGACCAAGCCACGCAGCCTGGCAAGGTAAAGTGTTCTGGGTAAACTATCCAGAAGGAAACTACGAGAATTTTTATGAGGCCACAGGATACGGAACAGGCGCAGGACTTGGCGGATGGAACTGTAGGCATTCATTTACAGCATACTTTCCAGGAATAAGCGAAGATTACAACAAGCCTGTAAATCCAAGAGAAAATGAAAGAATATACCAGATGGAGCAAAAGCAAAGGTCCTACGAAAGAAATATGAGAAAGTGGGACAGAGAACGACGTGTGAAAGCCGCAGCAGGGCTAGACACGACAAAAGAGGATTACTGGTATAAATACAACAAGATGAGGCTAAAGGAGCTTGTGGACGCTTCTAAGGGCCGATTAAAGAGAGACTATTCAGCCGAGAAGATAGGTGGAACAAAAGGAAGACCTTACAAGCCTGTAAGAAGACCAAAGAAGCGCATCACGACTAAGGCCAACACACAGGTTAAAAAAGACAGCGAAAATTCGAAAACTAAAGTGATCAAGCTAAGCAAAAAAGAAGACTTGACGGGATACAAGATGGACTTTGCGTCAAAACAAGATAAGCACTATCAGGGTACAAAACAGTACAAAGACTCAGTAAATGTAGGGAAGTACCCGTCATATTTTACAGTTTCAAGGGAAGAACTAAAAGAAATCATTCTAAAATACGCGCAAACGGGTATTAATCAGTATGATAAGAATCAGGACTGGCAAAACTGCGAAACAATACTAGACTGTGACAAGGTAATAGGGTATGCTGTAAATAGAGATACAGGTGCTAAAGTAGAAACAAAATACTTCCGAGTCCATTATTCAAAGGATAAGGGATTTCATGCAGTACCTGAGTTTCCTTCGAAAGGGGTATTAAAAGAATGAAAACACTGACCAAAGATGAATTCAAGAAAGCCTGGAGCCTTGAAAAATCCCGTGTGATATTTAACGACGGAGACATTGTAGAAGGATGCTCAGTTTTTATTTCAGACGTCGACAGCTTTAACGACGTAGACGAAATAGAGATATATACAAAAGACGGAGGGTGCATCCTTGAGCCTTTGTCAAAAGTAAAGGAAATAATCGAATTAGATTAGGAGGCAGAACATGTCGGAAGACTTCAGAACGATATACAAAATTCTATCAATTCTGCAAAAATCAATGGACTATGAGGTCATAGACATCCGAAGACTTTCAGCGGATAACTTAGGCATCACAGAACCAAAGAGAAAAGCACTTCTAGGCATGCTACTGAAAAATGGATACGTTGACGGCTTCCAGGTGATCCAATACATAGGAGACCCAACGCCAAACATTGAAGGGCTAGAGGGTATCAAGATAACATTGAAGGGTCTAGAATACCTAGAAGAAAACAGCTTGATGCAGAAAGCCGCAAGACTAGCAAAAGGAATTGCGGAAGTACTATAGAACACAACTAAATAAGGACAAGAACCGTGCTAGGAATGGCGCGGTTTTTATTATGCCCTAAGCACGGCATATAAAAGGCTTGAATACCCCTCGGCACGGGATATAAAAGGCCGGACTCGATACTGGAGTGAACCAGATATAAAAAACGCAGGAGGACAAAATGGAGTTTTTAAAAGAAATCTTAGGGGAAGAATTGTATGCACAGGTTGCAGCTAAGCTAGAAGGAAATAAAACCGTAAAACTAGCAAACCTAGCCTCAGGAGAATACGTCTCGAAAGCAAAATACGAGAGCGACATGCAAGCCAAAGAAACGCGCATTCAAGAGCTAACACAAAGCGTCAAGGACTTTGACGGAGTAGACGTAAAACAACTACAAAAAGACGTCAACGACTGGAAAACAAAATACGATCATGACTTGGAAGAAACAAAACGCGACAGCGCGATTCGTTTAGCTATCGCGAAATCGGGAACCCTATCCGAAAAGGCCTTGATGGGGTTACTAGATAAAGACAAGATCAAGTTTGATAAGGATGGAAAATTGACAGGACTTGATGAACAAATCGAAGCTATCAAGAAAGAGGACAGCTTCTTATTTAAGGCGGCAGAGCCAACAGCAAAGCCAAAAGGTGACGATGTAAAACTTGATGGAGATCACGGAGGAAGTCCGAAACCAGAGGCACCAACAACTCTAGCCGGCGCAATTTCAGAATACTATAAAAAATAGGAGGAACTAAAAGATGCCAATTACATTAGAGCAATCAAAAGTCGGTTTAGCCGATCACGTAGACCAGCAGGTCATTGACGAGTTCCGCAGGGACTCTTTTATTTTAGATCGTTTAACTTTCGATAACGCAGTATCACCAGGAACAGGTGGCTCAACATTAACTTATGGCTATTTACAATTAAAAACGCCATCAGTGGCTGAAGGTCGTAAATTGAATAGCGAATACACAGCAGGAGAAGCCGTAAAGACTCAGAAAACAACAAACTTAAAAATTTTCGGTGGAGCCTACGAAGTAGACCGTGTATTAGAAGATACAGCAGCTAGCTCAGAGATTGCATTCCAGTTAGCTCAGAAAATCATTGCAGTAAAGAACAAATTCCACTATGACTTCATTAACGGAAAGTCAACAGCCAAAGGAACTGCTGCAACAGATAACACAAGCTTTGACGGTTTGGATGTATTAGTAAAGGGAACAAATACGGAAGAGAAAAACGCAGACGCAGCCTTCGATTTATCAACAGCCGCAAAAATCAAAGAAAACGCGGACGCATTCACTTTTGCATTGGATTCTTGGCTTTCAACTTTCTCTGTAAAACCAGATGCTTTATTAGTAAACCGCAAGACAGCTACAGTTTTAAAAACTGTCGCTAAAATGCAAGGATACTACACAAGATCAGAGAACAGCTTCGGCCAAGGCGTAGACAACTACGACGGAATCGCAATCGTTGACATGGGAGAATACTATAACGGAACTAAATCCTTGATGTGCGTACCTATTGACGATTCAACAGGAACAACAAGCATTTACGCTGTAAAATTCGGATTGGATGCCGTGCACGCAGTAAGTCCACAAGGACAGAAAATCATTCGCCAATACATGCCAAATTTAAGCGAACCAGGGGCCGTTAAAAAAGGTGAAGTAGAAATGATTGCTTCTATCGTTTCTAAGGACACTACAAAAGCCGGCGTATTCCGTAACGTTCAAGTGGCTCCTGTAGCAGCATAAGGAGATAAAGCATGATCCTAAGCTTTGAGGAATACACAGCCTTAGGTGGAACGCTACTGGATGAAGTAGAGTATGCGCAGATAGAGCCAAGAACCGAAAGCCTTCTAGAAGCCTGCATTCGAGAGAAAATTCCATACTGGAAAGTTCAGGCTTTGGAAGACTACAACATGGACCTTAGAAAAGTAATCCTATACCAGATAGACTTCATAGAAGCACATGGCTGCATGGATTGCTTCGTAGGTTCTAGTGATATGAACTTCACAGGCGCAACCACAAGCGGCTTCTCGTATTCCGTAGATAATGCGAAAACGATAAGGTTCCATGACATACCCTTATCAAGCCTAGCAATATCAGAGCTTGACTACCAATTACTCAAAGCAGGACTAGCCTGCCAGGCGGTATGGTAAAAAGCCCGAGATGGCTTAGGCCGCATACAATAAAAGTCATGAACATTCTAGGCGAAGAAAACCTGGAAGAAACTACGTCGACAGTAACGGTCCAACACGTAAAGGTTTCCAAAACAAAAGCCCGGACTTATGGACAGACGGGCGCCAGTAACTCCGATACGATCCTCATAACAATAGACGTGAACGATTATCAGGCAGACAAGATTCTAGTTCCCCCTTTAGAATTCAAGACGCCAGACAAACAGTTCACCCTTAGAACTGGGGACCGTATCGAAGCACACGGCGACATTTACGAGATCACAAATGTGAATATTCTAAATCCCTTGAGAAATACTCCGGAATTTATAGAGGTAACGTGTGAGTGAGTATCACTTAAAAGTAATAGTAGACATCCCGGTGGGACAGCTACAGGCCAGAGGAACCAGAGCACTCCGCCGTTCTAGATTGAAGCTAAAGCAGCTCATAGTTCAAGACACGAACAAGAATGTGCCCGTCGGAAAAGGAACACTGAGAAACTCAGCCTTAAGATGGGCGGCACAGGATAATGACTGGATCATATGGGACACACCATACGCACACTTCCAGCATACCGGAAAAGTGATGGTTGGAACCCATAGCCACAGCCCCTGGGCAAGACACGGAGAAACAAAGGTCTATACATCTCGAAGCCTAAGTTATAGACAAGGCGGAGCTGAGTGGTGGCCTAAAACTTTAAAAGCACGAAAGAGCGCCTGGATGGACAGAGCTAAAAGATTTTTCAAGGAGGAATTCAGATGAGTGAAAAGAAGATCATAAAGCTGGAAGACGTAAAGCAGATTGAGGATGGACTCTATGGTTTCTTTTCTTCAATCAATATCAACAACATACCGTGGTGCTTGGAGTACTTTAATGACTCCAAGCACACCGCCTTACTTTTCAAAAGTAGTGGCTACACGGAAGAAATAGAACACTATCTGGGTGGTGGCTATAAAGCTACTTTCCCTTTTGAAATTTATATTCAAGCAAGCAGAAAGGACACGAAAGCACGCCTGGACTTATCTCGAATCCTGTATGCACTCGTACAGGCATTGTCGGAAGAAGAAGCCCAGGGCTTTCCAAACTTAGTATTGGACGAAGCCACACCGCAAGAGGTCGCACTCACAACGCTACCTTCAGACTACACGGGAGAAGAGGCCACGCTTTCAACCTTTTACTGCTCTATGACATTAACCTACGAAAAGAAAGGACGGTTTGAATAATGGCAGCAGCAGAACTACCTAAAAGAGAGATTAAGGTCGAAGAGAACTTACATTACGTCAAATTCGACGGATCAGAAAGCTACGTTCTAGCTAATAAAGGATTGACAAACTGGGAGCAAGCCTTGAACGCTACAACAGACGACGGCGTGCAATATATCGGAGAAGCAGGAAGCCAAAGCCAGGTTACCGGTTACGCGCCTACAGTATCCTATGAGGGCCGAGCATACCCAGGAGACGTTTTTAATTACTGGTTATATTTGCAAGGTAAAGAACAGAAAGTCGGTTCTACTTTTGAGGAGATCGAAGTGGAAACATGGAACGAGAAAACAGAAAAATCTGGTGAGTTTGTAGCTTATCAAAGAATTTACGAAGTGCAACCAGACAACCCTGGAAGCGGAGAAGCGGGAGCTAAACTTACATGCTCTGGAACATTCGCACAACAAGGCGACCAGGTAAAAGGAACGTTCAACATTAAGACGAAAACATTTACCGCAGACAACACGACAGAATAAAGCACATAAAAAAGCAAGGAGGACATCATGGAACTAAAGTTACAAAAACAGCTTTTTAAAGATATCGAGATTGACGGACATGAATTCCGTGTCGACGTAAAAGACACTTCTAAGATTGAAGCACTAGAAAACTGGGCAACGAAGCAAGGCTCACTTAGTAAATTCGGAAAAGAATCACTAGAGGATTGCCCTAACTTGATTGATTTGATCTTAGGAAGTGGGGCTTTTGAAATGCTATTTAAAGGATACGAAGAAAGCTCAGCACAATACGAGCTTTGCTTCACTTTGCACAATATCTTTCAAGAGGAGTTCTTAAAGGATCAGCAGGCAAAAGTCGCAGAGGAAGAAAACAAGAACATGGACAAGATCGAAAGATTCTGCGAATCTATGGACAAGTTTAACAAGACTATAGAATACGCGGACAAACGATATGGAGGAAGAAATGCTGTGGCTAGAGAGAGAAGACCTTCCGGAAAGCGTAGACGTTAACGGGGAGATTATCCCTATCTTTGCAGACTTTAGAACCTGGGTCCGAGTTGACAGCGTTATACAAGATAACGCAATACCAGAAGAACTGAAGCTGCCCGTTATTTGTAATCTAATAGGAATCAATCCGTTCACTTTTGAGGGTGAGCAGAAAGAACTATGGAAAGCAATAATGGGCTTTTATTTTTGCGATAAAGAACCTAAAGAGTCCTACGCCAAGACCAACGGTCGACAAGGTTATCGTTTTGAATACGATATGGACCTTATATACGCAGCGTTTAGACAGCAGTACAATATAAATCTTTTAGATGCCAAACTTCACTGGTTCGAATTTAAGGCACTTTTTAATGCCCTAAACGACGACACCGCAATTATACGTGTCATAGGCTACAGAACCAGAGACACTTCAAACCTTAAAGGCGAGGAGAAGAAACACGCGCAACGTCTAGAAAGGTATTACCGTCTGCCTGAGGAAGAAGGACCTGAAAAGGAAAGAACACCGCAAGAAATAGAAGCAGAACTTCTGGCCAGATTAGAAACCTAGGAGGTTGAGAAAATGGCATCAGGAGCTGATGGAACAATCAAAGTCAAACTAGGACTTGACGACAGCGAATACAAAAGCGGTCTAAGCGGAGCACATAAAAGCGCGGAAAGCTTCGCGGACAAGGTAAAGTCAACCTTCGTGGGCGCAACAGTATTCAAAGCAGCCAGCAAAGGCTGGGACTTAATATCTGGATCAATCGGGAAAGCAACCGCCCGATTAGATGCCATGCAAAAAGCTAAACAGGTAATCGGAGTTTTAGCAGGAAGCAGCGAAAAAGCTGCGCAGGTTGTAAACAACTTAAGTGACGCGGTAACAGACACAGCTTATGGACTAGATACAGCGGCCACTTCAACACAAAAACTGGCAACATCAGGACTTAGCTTAGACAAATCGACTCGAATGGTAAAAGACATGATGGATGCTGTTTCTTTTTACGGAGATGGAACCAACGAAACACTGGCCAACACGGTGGACGCTATCGCAAAGATGAACGCATCTGGAAAAATATCAGCAGATCAGTGGCAACGTTTAACAGACGCAGGAATTCCCGTTTTAAAGATTTTCGCAGAGAAAACGGGAAAAAGTATGTCAGAGGTATCTGACTCTTTTTCTAAAGGAAAAATATCAGCGGAAGAATTTAGTGACACCTTGATGGACGCTCTAGAAAATGGGACTGAATCATTTCCGGCAGTAGCTGGAAAAGCCAAGGAGATGGCCGGAAGCTTTGCAACAAGCTTCACAAATATGTCAGCACGTATTGCAATCGGTATCGCTAATATCATAACGGCCTTCAACGATTTTCTAGCGGACAACAGCTTGCCCAGTATCCAGGAAATGATTGCAAACTTTGGTTCGGTAATCAGAGACGGACTTAACTGGATAGCTAAAGAAATACCGAAAGCACTGAATGCAATTAAGGACTTCTTCACGCCAACAGCGGAGGCAATCAAGACCGCAGCAGAGAAAATCCAGCAAGCCTGGAATAACGTCAAAGACACGGTTAAAGAAAAGCTAGACCCGGGAGACTCACTGAACTTTATCAAAGAGGCACTAGACAAGATCAAAGAAGTACTGCCTCAAATCGTAAACAAAGTCGGAGAATTTGCAGCAGCCTTCATTGAAAAGCTACCGGACATTATAGACAAGGCGAAAGAACTAGGACAAAAGATTCAAGAGCTAGCTCCATTGATTGCAGCCGTAGCCGGAGCTTTTGCAGCCTGGGAAGGAATAAAGGCTGTAAGTAACATTGCAAAAGTGATCGGAGACGCTGGAAAGAAAGTAAAATACTTCGGACACTTAGTATCACAAGGTTCTGGATTGATTGATGGCCTAGCCTACGCCGCATCATCAGGAACAGGCGTGATTGCTAGTATGGCTGAAGCCTTTACACTAGCCGGCGGAGGCCTTTCTGGACTAAGCGCGGCTCTAGGAGTAATCGGCGGACCTATTACATTGGTGGTCGTAGCTATCGGAGCACTAGTAGCAGCGTTTATATATCTTTGGAATACAAGCGACAGCTTCAGAGAATTCTGGATCAATCTATGGGAAGGCATAAAGGAAACTACAGGTCAAGTCATAGATGGAATCGTAAACTTCTTTACAGTAACGATTCCAGAGGCGTGCCAAAGTTTCGTGGACGCAGCACAGAACCTGGCTACACAAGTAGTGGAGTTTTTCACGGTAACAATTCCTGAAGGCGTAAACACGCTAGTGACAAACATTCAAACGTTTTTCGGAACAACAATACCTTACTGGATCGGATACGCCGTAGGATACATACTAGGAAAGCTCGTAGAATGGGGATTGAAGCTCGTGCAATTCGCAACGCAAGATATCCCGCAGTTTATATCGAAAGTAGTGGATTGGTTTAAGCAGCTACCAGGCAAGATCTGGACGTGGCTACTAAACACGATCAACAAAACAGCTGAATGGGTAAGACAAATGATCCAGAAAGCCATTCAGGCAGGAAAAGACTTCATCACCAATGTGGTGAACTTTATCAAGCAACTACCAGGAAAAGTGTGGTCATTTTTATCAAATACGATTTCAAATGCGGCAAGCTTTGTCGGAAGCTTTGCAAATCAAGCGATTCAAGCCGGAAGGCAATTCTTTAATGGAATTGTAAACAAAGTGAAAGAAATACCAGGACAGATGCTTTCTATTGGTTCGGATATCGTAAATGGTATCAAGCGAGGCATTCAGAATGCCTGGAGCGGATTAACCTCGTGGGTAAGCAATATGGCTAAAGGGCTTGTAGATGGAATCAGAAACGCTTTAAAGATCGGATCACCTTCGAGAGTTTTCGCAGACAAAGTCGGTAAATGGATTCCCGCTGGTATCACTCTAGGAGTACAGCAAGCCATGCCAAAGGCTAAGGCCTTTATGGGCACAATGTCCAGTGATTTACTAGACGCTGCAAACATGGATAGCCTAGCTTCAAGATTAGCGCTAGAAGGCAATCCTGGAGGCCTAGGAAGCGGATTAGGCAATACAGTCGTCTATCAAGTAGATCAGACTATAAATTCAGCTAAGGCTTTAACACCGAGTGAAATTGCATCAGAAACGCAGAACATGATGAGGAGGTTAGAATGGGCATAAAAGTAATATATACAAACAAAAAGGGTGACGCTATCGAGTTTTCAGCAGATAGTGGAATTCGTATCACATCCATTGATGGACTTTCCTCAAACAGTATCAGCCTATCAGAGGCAACCGTCAGCAATCAGGTGGGTTCAAGCATTACCGGCATATCCGTCGAGGCTAAAGACATCACACTGAACGGTCGATTCAAATATGATCCGCAGAAAAGAAAAAGATTACTAGCGGTTATACTTCCGGGTGTAGCCGCTACTTTGCGTTTAATAAATACAAAAGAGGACTTGGACGTTTACTGGAAGGTGAGTCCAAAGAAAACCCCTGAAATAGGTAATGGAGTAACCTGGCAGAATTTCCAGATATCACTTCGAGCACCATACCCTTACGCAAGAAGTATTGATTCAAATATAACGGATTTCAACACGCTGACGGCCCTTCATAGATTCAAGAGAAGCTATTCAAGCAAAACACCTTTTAAATTGAGCACTCGTAATTATCAGCCTTTAAAGCAGATATATAACAAGGGTTCACTCGACACAGGCTTTATCATTCAAATGACAGCAGAGGCGGATGAAATCAAAGGACCACGAATCACGCAGGTCGATACCCAGGAAAATATCAACTTTCCAGAACTAACACTGAACGTCGGAGACACACTGGAGATCAGCACCTATGAAAACGAAAGATACTGCCATTTAATCCAGGGAAACAAAATAACAAACGTCTTCAGCTACATGGCCTATACAAGCAATTTCTTCCAATTGAAGCCTGGAAACAATGTAATCCGATACAGCGCCAGCACAAACGAAAGCTCGCTGGACGTAAGGCTTTCATTTGACGACACAGTCGCAGGAGTATAAATATGCAGTATTTTATTTACGATAAAGAGGGAAGAAAACAGGCTCTGCTTCAGAATTGTACTAGCATCCAGTGGATGCCAAAATACTACTCAAGCGGATCCTTTGAAATACACGCCAGAAGAACAACGGACAATGATGCTTACCTGGTAGAAGGAAATCGGATAGTTTGTACAGATAGAAATGAAATAGGATTTATTACTGGTGTACAAATTCAAGACCAGGCAATCGAGGTCAGAGGTTCACTGGATAATTTATCTGCTAGAATCAATCTAGGAACAGCAACGATTCGAAATATAGAGGCTTCTCTTTTAAAGTTGGTGGAGGAAAACAAAAGAGGACTAGACATCAATGTCGGCGCCCCTAAGGGCTTAACGCCAACCATAAAGTCCGGAAGCGATACCTCATACAGTAACCTCGCTGACGACTTCGAGGACTACTGCCAAAAGGGAGGACTTGGATGGCGAGAAATTGTACACGAAGGAAAGCTCAACTATTTAGAAATATATCAGGGCCAATTAAAGCGAAACGCAGTATTCAGTGACGACCTGGGAAACATAAAAAGTCAGAGCTACGAAATCAATTTATCTAAGTATAAAAATGTAGCTTATGTATTCGGAGAAGACACAGGATCATACCGGAAAAGTATTATTGTAGACATCCGATCCAACAAGGAAGAAGACATTCGAGAACTCTATGTGGACGCTAGAGACATACAAGGCGAATACAAAGAAGACGGAGTCGAAAAGCAATATACCTGGGAAGAATACCAGGCCATGCTCGAACAGAGAGGCCAACAGAAACTGGCGGATGCAAACAAGGATGCTTACAAGTTTGAGTTTGAGCTTGACCCCTATTCACAAATAGCAGAACTTGGAAAAGACTACGACTTAGGAGACATAGTAGTCGTAAAAAGTAATCAATATAAAATCGTAGCCTTGGCTCGAGTAACAGAACTAAAGTTCATAGAAGAAGCTAACACAGACACACAAGTCGAAATTACTACAAACATAGAAAGTCGGGAGGTTTTACAATGACGCAAAGAGCATACCCGCTAGACGATACAGACTACTATGCGGAAGACGTTCGTCTTTTTCACGTAGGAAGGACTAGCGGAATTTTTAACGTAACCGCAGACGACCTGAGGGTCAAGGCAAACGGAGGAATGAAAGTCGGCATTACTCCCGGTTACGCTTTTCTATTAACCGCAGAAAACGGGGTCGGAGGAATCACCTATGGAAACGATGCAGAAGTCGTCTTTACAGTAGACACAGCCTCAACAACACTCCGCTATTGTTGAACGGCACATTCTGCACAACTACCAACTGCGAATTAAATTACACTTGAAATACTTAAGAAAAATAATTTAAACTGAAAAATATTCTACAAACATGCAAATTATTATCCATCTAAAAAGGATATCCTCTTATTCGAGAATATCCTTCAATTTTAAATAGATTTCACACAAAGCCCCGCTGATTGCGCATGAAGTTCCTGAATCGCCAATATAGTCCAAAATCTGTCGCGCATTCCAATATGTATCTGTTGGATGTGCCAGATCAATCAGTTCTTCATCACCGTCGATTTTTAAATACCAGTCATCAATGTTTTTTCGATGCAAATAACACTTATAATAATCTCCACATATATTTACTTCAAAATATACAGGACCAATAATATCTGTGTTTCGAATTTGTCCTATATATTTCTCATCTTCTTGATAACCCAAATATATAAAGTCTTTTTTTCTCATTTTAAAATAGCCTCCTCGCTTGACTCCATTATGATTTCACTTCCAATACTTTCTTTTTCCTTATGCTGTCCAATGATCAGACTTTTGGTGATCAGCTGATTTAAATTTCGCACAGATCCCTGCATCAGAGTATAAAATGTATGATAGGTTTCTTTCTCAAATACATCTTCCCGACAGTTTACCATTTTTAAACGTGTTTTAATGTATTCCTCCACTTCTTTTTCATCCAGACCTGTAAATGTATAATTGATGTTGATTCGTTGACGAAACGCCTCAAGCTCTTTAAATCTTAGAATTCTCAAAAACTCATTCTGTCCTGTAAGAATCAAGGTACAATAATCCTTTGAATCGTAATCGAAATTTAGAAGCATTATAAATTCCTTTAGAATTTCTTTTCTTAAAAACTGTACTTCGTCAATAGCTATAATAACTTCCATTTTGTTTTCTGTAATAAGTCGACGAAGTTCTTCCTGAATTTGCTGAAACATCTGACTTTTTCGTGTTGTCTCTGCCAATCCAAGGGCATCATTCAGTAGTCTGTAAAAATCAAGTACCGTTACAGTTGTCATACAAATATAGATCACTTTATAACGGTTTGTATTCAGCCTTGAAAGAGTGTTTCTTAGACATGTTGTCTTTCCCATTCCAGGATTGGAAAGAAATACACCAACACCACGGGAGCGTATTAAAAAATCAAGCCTGTTTTCCATTTGCGTGTAGTCATTTGATTTATATAAATTGTTGATATCAATAGTCTTGGTGAAAGGATTGAAATCCATTCCATAATATGTTTCCGGTTCCATATGGCCTCCTAGTAAATAATCTCTGTTCTTCTTGTTTTACCATTTTCAATTTTATCCGTATTCTTTAAGGGGATTTTTATTTTATTGGCTGGATCATACAAATACACAGACTTATATTTAACAGGGTCATAACGAATGATAATGCTCGTACCAATATACTGAGATGGAACATCAAAACTAATCTTATTGATTACGACTGTACTATCTCCATTTACCTTTCGAATTTCTTCATAAAGAAAACACTCCTCGACCCAGTCATTGAATTCAGACTGCATTTTATTTACAGTTTTCCAAGGTTCCACGTCTTTCATATCATACATAAAGCGCTGAAACGGAGTGTGATTATCATATGGATCATTTTCCAAAGAACGGTGATCTGTACGATTGTATTCATTGATCCACTGATTTAATCGACTGTTTAACTCATCAAGAGAGGTATAGTTTTTGCCATGATCACAGTTCAGCCATTTATCCTTAATCGTTCTAAAAAAACGTTCAATAACAGCTTTTCCAGTTGGTGAGTATGGTGGATTATAGATAAGCTGCGTTCCTAAAGAAGCACTGATCTGATCATTCCATCTGTTTTTATAGGAACTTCCGTTATCCAAAATCATAACCTTACTTTTTCCGTATCTTAAAACGGCTGATTTCCAAACCTGCTGAAAATTTATGGCATTATCACTAAAGAAAAAACGGGCACCTACAATCATCCTTGAATGATTGTCTATAATGGCAATCAAATAAGTTTTTCGGTATTCACCATTTTCATCAAAAATATACATCGTATGGCATGTATCTGCTTCATAACCATCCAGCGAATGTGCATATTCCCATGCACGTTTTTCTTTTTCAGCAGGAACCTTACCATTCCGAATTCCTGAATTTCTTATATACCTCTGCACTGTATCCACAGAAACATCATGCTGTGTTATAGATCCGTCCTGAATAAGTTTTTCATAAACCATTACACCCGTTATTTTAGGAAATTCCTGTATCAGTTCATTAATCTTCATTTTATTTTCCTGTGTGAGGCTTCGGGTTCCTCCCAGATCAAGGCGAATATCAGGCTGAAGAGCTTCAATTCCTCCATGTTTGTAGAGATAAAACCATGTTTTGACTGTTTCCCATGAGAATTTTCTTCGGGTTCCGTCAGGCCACTCAATTTCATGTTCTGAAATTCGCTTGAAGTAATCCTTTTGTGTTAAATCAGTGAATGTGTTTGATACAACAGGTGCAATCAGTCCGTATTTGATCTGTGCAATCTGTCGGTTGTATTCAAACTGTTCAACTTTTGTTCTTTTCATTATTCTTTTCCTCCTGGTTATAGATTAAATCAAGGAGGACAACACTTGTACTGCCACCTTTTTTATGAAGTCTGATTAAATATTTGTTCTATTCAGAATTGGAGAATAATTTAAAGCTGCTTTCAAACATAGCACTTCCGGTAGTATTAAAAAAAGACTGACTCATCTCTGTAAAATGGAATTCAGCCATAGTAAAAAAAGATAATGATTTTTTATTATATAAAGTGATGAAAATACGGTAATACATTCTATATCTTCTGATCCATCGATAATAAGTGGAATGCGGAAGATTATACTTATCAAGTATTTCTGCTACTTTTATTTTATTAAAAAACCGATCATAAAGTACGCATAAAATAAAGGCAATAGATGCCTGTTCATGAGGAATAATAAAGGGAGCAGGTAAAAGTGCGTGATAATGATTACAGTTTTCACAGTAAAAAACAGGAATCTCTATAGAAAATGTTTGGACCGATCCGTTTAAATAAACAATAAAATCCCTGGAGTAGGATTCATAATATTTTAAGTCTGGGTATGTACATTTTAATGAATTGTGAGAATGATATGACACATCATTTAATGAATTCATACAAAAAGTAATGAATTCATTAAATATATCATTAGTGAATTTATTTAGATTCTTAAATGATGAAATATTGTTAAAAAATTTCTTGAAAGATAGATATGTCTCTTGTATCATAATAACTGTTGAGGGGGAAATGAGCAGTGGGGTTCGAAGTCACAGGCTTGTTTCTCGCCTTTTCCTTTTTATAGAAACAGTATATTAAAAGTTGTGAGTTGATGCATCTAAAAACTGCATATTCTCACAACTTTTTTTATTGAAATTGTATTTTAATTTGAAGTTATTATAGATTTTTGTTTGTTCTGAATGTGCCGTTCAACAGTAAGATTAAAAATATTAAACGCATCAGCTTCCGCTGAAGCTTTTCTTTTGAAGGAATTGCCGAACGTACTGTTAAGTCTTCTGAATTCTTCGTGATGTGAAAAAACACAATTTCTCCCTTCTT
>ERZ808240.682-NODE-682-length-43545-cov-5.111497_pt1 | contig 43545 bp, 37 predicted proteins | sample MGYA00521084_ERZ808240 | MGnify/ENA primary metagenome ERZ808240 (study PRJEB31516, sample SAMN03275571) | gut metagenome | biome: mammalia-associated habitat; material: feces | host: Papio cynocephalus | place: Kenya | collected 2012-08-06 ...
GCAGCTATGCTGACGCTTTTCCCGGGCCTCAAAAAAATACTGGTCGCCGATATGCCGGATCCGCAGAACGCGGAACGCTTCATCTCCGCGCTGCCGCAGCGTCTGGCGGAGGAATTCGGCATCGACGTGTCCGACGTGATCCTGGAAGCCAACAGCAAACTGGAAGAAGCGGTGCCGCAGGCGGATGTGATCATCACGGTGACGCCGTCCAAAGCGCCGGTGATCCGTAAGGAGTGGGTACGCCCGGGCACGCATCTGTCCTGTATCGGCGCGGACGCCGAGGGCAAGGAAGAGATCGATCCGGAGCTCTATCGCGGTGCGGTTATCTTCGTGGATGATATGGTGCACTGCATCGAGGCCGGCGAAACAGAGATCCCGCTCAAAAAGGGCATCATTAGCCGCGCAGACATTGCCGGCGAGATCGGCGATCTGATCCTCCACAAGGTACCGGGCAGGACTTCGGACGCGCAGATCACGATCTATGACGCGACCGGCATGGCTCTGCTGGATATCGCGGCGGGCAAGGCGGCGCTGAACCTGGCAAAAGAGAAAAATCTGGGCAGCGACGCGGTACTTTAAGGTGCCTATCGAACGCAAACGCCGAAAATGAAAAGGAGGACACCCATGAGTTTTCATTATGAAGAAGTCAAACAGGCCTATGAACGGATCCGGCCGTATATCAGAAGGACGCCGCTGGAGCAGTCGTTCTATCTGGGCGATGAGACACGAAACTATTTTTTCAAGCTGGAATCCTGCCAGCGCGCCAAGAGCTTTAAGATCCGCGGGGCGCTGAATAAGATGATGACGCTGACCGAGGAGGAAAGGCAAAAAGGCGTGGCCACGATCTCTTCCGGCAACCACGGCAGCTCCGTCAGCTACGCGGCGTCACTTTTGGGGATCGAAAACGCGAAGGTTATCGTGCCGGAGACTACGCCGAAGAGCAAGGTCGACAAGATCAAATATTTCGGCGCGGAAGTCATGCTGATGGGCAAAAACTATGACGAAGCGCACGCGCGCGGCATGGCGTATATCGAGGAACACGGCATGACCTACATCGATGCCTATTATGATGATCCGAAGATCTACGGCGGGCAGGGAACGATCGCGATCGAACTTTTGGAACAGAATCCGGATTTGGACACGATCGTCGTGCCGATCGGCGGTGGCGGTCTGATCACCGGCATCGCGGTCGCGGCCAAGGCAATCAAGCCGTCGGTACGGATCGTCGGCGTGCAGACAGAGGCTTGCCCGGCGATGATCAAATCCTATGAGGACGGCGTTTTCTACGAGGAATATCCTTGTGAGGATTCGCTCTGCGATTCATTGATCGGCGGCATCGGCGCGCTCAGCTACGCGCTGGCGAAGGACTATGTTGATGATTTTATCGCAGTGTCGGAGGAAACGATTGCCAAGGCGGTCAGCTTTATGGCGCGTGAGGAAAAGTATATTGTCGAGGCGGGCAGCTGCACCACGGTCGCAGCCGTCATGGACTACCGGGAGCGGATCGGCGGCAGGAACATCGCACTGGTGCTCTCCGGCGGCAACATCGACGGCGAGGTGCTGTACCGGCTGATGGCGCATACGGATTACAAGGCTAAATAAGGTCCCCGAGAGAAAGAAAGGATAGACTCGATGAAACAGGAACTGAAAGCAAAAGTCAGTCAAGCGATCGAGGCGGTTTTGCCGGAGCTGTTGGAGATCGCAAAGGAGCTGTATGAAAATCCGGAGATCGGCGGTACCGAGGAAAAAACCTCCCGCTTGCTGGAAGCTTGGCTGCGGACGCACGGATTTGAAGTGGAAGATGATTACTGGGATATGCCGTACGCATTCCGTGCCGTGCGTGATTCCGGCAAACCCGGCCCGGTCATCGCCTTCTTCGCGGAATACGACGCGCTGCCGGAGATCGGACACGGCTGCGGACATAATCTGATTTGCACGGCTTCAATGGGCGCGGCCTACGGACTGGCGGCTGTGCTGGACGAGATCGGCGGCAAGGCGATCGTTTACGGCACGCCGGGCGAGGAGAATATTCAGTCCAAGACCTTGATGGTGCCGAAAGGTGCTTTCGATGAAGCGGACGTGGCGATGATGGTGCACCCGACGCCGGATCAGACTGCGGTCGGCGGCCGGACGCTGGCGATCGAGTCGGTGGAGATCGATTTTATCGGCAAGTCTTCGCACGCCGGGCTGGCGCCGGAGGAGGGCATCAACGCGCTGGACGCGGCGTGCGCGTTTTATCAGATGGTCAATATCCAGAAGCAGTATTATCCGGAGACGAACGTACACGGCGTGATATTAGAGACCGGCAAAAAGGCGAGCGTGATCCCGGATTTCACGAGCCTGCACTATCTGAACCGTGCCTGGGATATGCAGACGATCCACGCGTTGAAGAAGATGATGGTGGACTGTGCCGAGGCAGCGGCGCGGATGACCGGGTGCAAAGTGGAGATCCGGCCGATCGAAACGAACAATGCGGCGATGCTGTCCAATCAGGTGATGAGCAAGCTGTTCGCGCAGCATCTTGCGGAAGCCGGCGCGCAGGATATCGCGTTTCGGGATATGAAAGGCTCGACGGACATGGGCGACATCAGCCAGGTGATCCCGAGTATCCACCCATGGGTGCATCTGCCTTGCAGCGACGGCGCGCTGCACAGCCGCGAATTTGCGGACGCGACGCAGCAGCCGTGCGCGGCGGACTATCTGACGCAGAGCGCTGCCGCGATGGCTCTGACCGCTGCCGACATTATCTGTGACCCGCAGCTTCTGGCGGCTATTCAGGAGGAATTCCGCAGCTCCGATCCGACGCCGTTCGACGCGCCGGAGGATTAAAATCGCCTTACGAATCGAGGCTCAAAGAAAACCGGATGAATCATGTACCGCTTTTCGACGCTTTTTCGAAATTTTGTACGGGGAAAGGGCTATTTCAAAAAGGGCATTTCGGCGGTGCATTATTCATGATTAGAAAATCATGGAAGCATAAAGGAACGCCAGGAAGCACTCCGCAGCCAATGGAAGCATTCGGCAGCCAGAGGAAGCGCGGCGGCAGTCCCGAGAAATGCGCGGAGCGGAAAATCCGCGCGGAGCGGCAGATACCGGTTGACATGAAAGCGGATTTGTGCTATAAATCTTGCTGTAATAAGAAATAATCTCGCCGCCGGGTGAGGACGCTGGGAATCGCAGCGCCGGATTTCGTATCGTTAGGCCATTGCAGATGCGGAATGCGGCGCTTTTTGTTTGCGGCGGCTGCTTCTTGTGCGGCGAGTGGGACAGAGGCTCTCGGGCCTTCGGCGGAGATGCAGAGAGTGATCCCCAAAGAATGATCGCGGAGAACGGCCGCAGAGAGCGAACGCAAAGAAAGATCACAAACGAGGAGGACAAGAAGATGAAAAAATTTATCATGGATGAGGATTTTACAGAACTTTTTCCGCAGGCGAAGATCGGAATTCTGGTATGTGAAGGCATTGACGGCAAAGTGAAGGATGCGAAAAAATATGTCCCTTATCTTGCCGAAGCGATGCAGGCCTGCAAAAAGCATATCGCAAATCCGGAATTTACGGCAAACCCGGTCATCGCGACCTGGAGAGAAGCGTTTCGCAAGTTCAAGACGAAGAAAGGCGCCCGCTGCTCCATTGAGGCCATGCTCAAACGTGTTTTCAACGGAAACGAGATCGGCAGTATCATTCCGCTGGTCGACATTTATAACGGAGTTTCGTTGACGTACGGCGTGCCGATCGGCGGGGAAGACATCGATAAGTTTGACGGAGACGTGCATCTGACGCTGGCAGATGGCAGCGAAGACTTTGTGACCTACGGTTCCGACAAGAGCGAGCCGCCGTATCCGGGCGAAGTGGTATACAAGGACAACGCCGGTGCGATCTGCCGCTGCTGGAACTGGCGTGAGTCGGTCAGAACGATGCTCACGGAGGAAACGACCAACGCGTTTATGATCATAGAAACAGTCGGCGGAGAAGAAACGGATGCGGTTCTGGAAGAAGCGCTGGATGCGCTGGCAGAGGAGATCCGGAAAGAACTTGGCGGAACGGTGCGCCGGTATATCGCGTCAGCCGAAAATCCGCAGGTGGAGATCCTTGCTTAAACATTTAGCTAAAAAAATGATCTTTGCAAGAAAAGGGGGAATTCAGAATGCTTGCATATTATTGGCCGATCGGCTTATTGGTACTTTCGAATGTGTTTTATCATATCACGGCGAAATCTCTGCCGGCAGACGTCGATGCGTTTTTCAGCATGGCGATCACCTATCTGGTCGGCGCGGCCGTGTCGATCTCGCTTTATCTGACGATCGGAAACGGGGAAAGTCTGAGCACACAGATCGCGAATCTGAACTGGACGCCGTTCGTACTGGGTCTGGCGGTGGTCGGACTGGAAGTCGGCGCGATTTTCATGTATAAAGTCGGCTGGGAGGTTTCCGTCGGCAACATTGTCCAGGCCATTTTTGTCGCGATCGCACTGCTGGTCATCGGCGTGCTGATCTATAAAGAACCGCTGACCGGGACGAAATTGGCGGGTATTGCGGCCTGTCTGATAGGCATCTTCCTGCTGAACAAATAACAGATACGAAACCGAGAACGAATAAACGAAAAAAGAATGCAGAACCGAAAATACAAACGGTTCTGCACTCTTGGCTTTTTTGCGTATGCGATTTATTTCATGCTGCCGGTCTTCTCGTAACGGCTGTGCCAGGAAAGCGCTTCGTCGAGGAGATGCGGCGTCTGGCACGGAGCTTCGGCGCAGGCTCTTTGGAAGTAATCGCGGAGCGCGTCCTTATAGTCCGGGTGTGCGCAGTTTTCGATGATCGCTTTCGCGCGTTCTTTCGGCGTCAGACCGCGCAGATCCGCGTAGCCCTGCTCGGTGACGATGACCATGACTTCATGCTCGGTGTGATCCACATGCGGGCACATCGGCACGATGGACGAGATCGCGCCGTCCTTGGCAATGGAAGAGGTCGTAAAGATGACCAGCGACGCGGAACGGGAGAAATCTCCGGAGCCGCCGATGCCGTTCATGATCTTCTTGCCCTGCACATGCGTGGAATTGACGTTGCCGTAAATATCCACTTCCAGCGCCGTGTTCATGGCGATCAGACCCAGGCGGTGGGAAACCTCGATGGAGTTGGAAATTTCCTGTGGGCGGAAGATGATATGGTTTTTATAAAAATCGATATCGTTGAAAAACGCGACCTGTGCTTCCGGTGACGGTGCCAGTGCGGTACAGGAGGCAACCTCTGCTTTGCCGCATTTGACCAGATCCAGCATGGAGTCCTGAATGACTTCGGTATAGCAGGTCAGTCCCTCAAATTCGGAATCGCGCAGGCCGTAAAGTACGGCGTTGGCAACCGAACCGACGCCAGACTGGATCGGCAGCAGGGATTTTCCTAAGCGACCCTTTGCAACCTCGTACTCGAAAAATTTGATGATGTTCTGTCCGATCTTTTTGGAGCCTTCCGAAATCGCGGCCAGCGGTCTGGTCAGATCGCTGCGGTCGGAGATGACGATGGCCTTGATCTTATCCCAGCCGCACGGAATATACGGCGTGCCGATGCGGTCTCCCGGATGTGTCAGCGGAATCGGTTTCCGATAAGGTGGTTTTTCACACTGGTAAACGTCCGCCATGCCCTCCAGTGCCAGCGGTTTGGCCATCGCGATCTCGACGATGACCGTGTCGGCTTGCGCCACATAGGTCGGGGTGTTGCCGACGGAAGTGGTCGGGATCAGATCTCCGTCTTCGGTGATCGCCAGCGCCTCGACCAGCGCGATATCCGGCTTTTTGACATGACCGGCTGCGACAAATTCCGGACTGCGGCCGAGATGCATGTCAATGTATCCGACCTGATTCGCATTGATTGCTTTGCGTAGCGTCGCATTGGTCTGATAAGGAATGCGTTTCCGGATCGCGCCGGCTTCGGTCAGTTCCGTATCGACTTCCGGACCGACGGAAGCGCCGGAATAGAGGTCGATCTTGACGTTTCGACCGGCCTTGACCTGTTCGGCAAGCGCGTGCGGGACCGCTTTCGGGTAACCGGCGTTGGTAAAGCCGCTGATGCCGACGGCCATACCGTCCAGGATTAGTTCGGCGGCTGCCTCTGCGCTCGTGATCAGCGGTTCTGCGCATGCATTGCGTAATCTTTCTTTTAAGTTTGCTTCCAGTGCCATAAAGGTATCTCCTCCTGAATCTGTCACGCCGGCCGGAGTCGGCATGCGGTTTTGAACTGTTTCTATCCTATGCAATCAGTATACCGTTCCGGAAAAAAGGAATCAAGTGATGTCATTGCATTCTTTTTGCATTTCTATTATAATATGGGTAAAGTATCTTACAGATCTATAAAAAGAATCAAAAACAAGAGGACAGAACAGGCATGAGAAAAACAAAAATCGTATGTACCTTAGGACCGGCATCCACCAAGGAAAACGTGCTTCGGGAGATGCTTCTTGCGGGCATGAACGTCGCCAGAGTCAATTTTTCGCACGGCGATCATGAAAGTCACGGCAAGACGATCGACTTATTCCGCAGCGTGCGGGACACGCTCGGACTGCCGGCGGCCGTGATGCTGGATACCAAGGGTCCGGAGATCCGCACGGGTAATTTTGCGGATGGCAAAGCACAGCTTACTGCAGGCGGAACTTTTACATTGACGACGCGATCGATCGAAGGCGATGCGTCCGGCTGCTCCATCACCTATCCGAACCTGCCGCAGGAACTGAAAGGCGGGGATAGTGTTCTGATTGATGACGGCAAACTACGTCTGGAGGTTACGGAAACAACGGAAACCGATATTGTCTGCCGGGTGATTAACGGCGGTCAGATCAGCAACCATAAGGGCATCAATGTGCCGAGCGTCGCGTTGCAGATGGAATATCTCAGCGAGCAGGATCAGAGAGACCTGCTGTTCGGCATCAAAAAGAATGTGGACTTTGTAGCGGCTTCGTTTGTACGCAAGGGTGAGGACGTGCGCAGACTGCGCGCGTTTCTGAAAGAACACGGCGGCAGCGCGATCAAAATCATTTCCAAGATCGAAAATCTGGAAGGAATTGAGAACTTTGAGGAAATCCTCGAGTTGTCCGATGGTATCATGGTCGCTCGCGGCGATATGGGAGTGGAAGTGGAATATGAAAAGTTGCCGGGCATTCAGAAACGTTTTATCAAGCGCTGTCAGCAGAGTGGCAAGATCGTCATCACGGCGACGCAGATGTTGGAATCTATGATTCAGAACCCACTGCCGACCAGAGCGGAGATCACGGATGTGGCAAACGCGGTCTTTGACGGCTCCTCCGCTGTCATGCTTTCCGGCGAAAGCGCGGTAGGTGCTTATCCGGTCGAGGCGGTGACCGCGATGGCTAAGATTGCTACACAGGCCGAACAGGATGACGCACGGTTCCTGCCGGGCACACCAATCTGGCATGAGATGGATGCAACGGATACTACCAATGCGGTCGGTCACGCGGCCTGCACTCTGGCAAAGGATATACAGGCAAAGGCGCTGATCGCCATCACTAAATCCGGCTATACCGCATCCCGTATGAGCAAGTTTCGACCGATCACACCGATCATTGCCGCAACCCCACACGAAAAGACGTACCATCAGATGGCATTGACTTGGGGTGTAGAGCCGCTGATGGTTGAGAACTTGCAAAACCTGGACGTCCTGGTTTATTGCTGTCTGGAAGAAGCCAAAAAAGAAGAACTGCTGCAAAAGGGCGAGAAGGTAGTCATCAGTGCGGGTGTACCGCTGGACATTGCCGGCAATACCAACATGATCCGCGTTGAGACGGTATAAAAAAACGATAATAAAAGGGCGTCTCACAAGAGACGCCCTCTGCGTAAAAATCATATCATTGCGGTGATCCTGGCATACGTCCGCGGCTATAGCGCGATTGCTTCACAGACTTCCTCCACCGCGTCAGCGGTATCTTCTGCACAGAGTCTATCGTATTCAGCAAAGATCGCGTCTCGGATCTTCGCTCTGGTTTCGGATTTTAAAGGGTGTGCGACGTCACGAAAATCCCCTTCACCTACTTTGCGGCTCGGCATAGCGATGAAGAGCCCATTTTGTCCGTCGATAATCTTGATGTCATGAACAACAAATTCATCGTCAAAGGTAACGGATGCCACTGCTTTCATTTTGCCTTCTTCTCCCATTCTTCGAATCCTAACATCAGTAATATTCATTCTTGTATCCACCTTTCCGGCGCGTTTTCAGCACCATCAAAATTATAATACAGTGTTAATTTTTTCGCAACGTTTTTTGCTAGTATATGGAAAATACAAGAAAATATTTTTTGCGTTTTGTGAAAAAAGGACAAGATTCATCCGCAAAATCTGTTGGAAAAAATAAATTAAAAAATGGAAGTATTCGGATAAATGGAAATTTTTCGTTCTTCTGAATTGACATCCCCCAGATAGACCAGACAGGTGTAGTCATGAACCTTTTTCTTTTTGGGCGTGAGACTGGCAATCGCAACCCCCACACCGACCACGCTACCGCTGAATTCTCCGATCATTTCGGAGATGCCGACAATGCTACCGCCACCGCGCATGAAGTCGTCAATGATCAGTACTTTGGCACCCGGTGAAATCGCGCGCTTGGACATCGACATCTTCTGTAGCCGGTCATAAGAGCCACTGAAATAGTTGATGCTGACCGTAGAACCTTCCGAAATTTTGGCTTCCCGACGGATGACGATCAGAGGGATCCCAAGCATACGCGCGACCGTGAAGGCCAGCGGGATCCCCTTTGTCTCGACTGTCGCCACACAGTCGGCGCCGCAGTCCCGAAACTTTTTCGCAAAGACGCGCGCGGTGCGCTGAACCAGATCCGAATCGTAAAAAATGTCTGAGGTATAGAGGAAGTTGCCGCCCAGAAGCCGCGACGGATCGACAAGTTTTTGTGCAAAGTCCTCCTGCAGCTTTTTGATTTCTTCAGCGGTAATATCCGGCACGAACCGTACGCCGCCTTTGGAACCGGCGGTTGTTTCCAGATACCCGCAGCCGGTCAGCTCGATTGCGTGACTGGCGGACTGGATGTCCTCGCTGATACTGGATTTGGCTGCGCCGAATAGGTCGCAGAAGTACTGAAGACTGTATGTTTTGCTCGGCGTTTCCGTGAGAATCTTGATTAGCGCACCGACCCTTTCCGTACGTTTCATATGATTTTTCCTCCATTGTTCATATTACTATGAAAATATCATATTTCTTTTTTGATTTTTTGTCAATTATTGCTCACAAAATATTTTATTTGTGGTATACTAGCTATATCATCTCCGAAAAGGGGAAATCCGGAGGTAATGGTAACCATGATCGATTTAAGTAAATATAAGAAGATACACTGCATCGGCATCGGAGGCATCGGTCTCTCTGCGATTGCAGAAATTTTATTGTCCAGAGGTTATGAGGTCAGCGGCTCGGATATGAAAGAATCCAGCGAGACCGTGCGTCTGGCAAGTAAGGGAGCGAGAGTCTTCATCGGCCACCGAGCTGAGAACGCGGATCAGGCAGATCTGTTGGTCTATTCTTCGGCTATCGGCCGTGACAACCCGGAAATGAAACGCGCGGAGGAACGCGGAATCCCCGTTCTTTCTCGGGCACAGATGCTGGGGCTTTTGATGCAGGAATACGAAAACAGCGTTGCTGTATCTGGTACACACGGCAAGACCACGACCACATCAATGGTCTCGTTGATCCTCGAACGCGCCAAAATGGAACCGACAATTCTGGTTGGCGGCAATCTGGCAGAGATCGGTGGCAATGTCAAGGTCGGACATAGCCGGTACTTTATCACGGAAGCCTGCGAATATATGGATAGCTTTCTGAGTCTGAAACCGAAGATTGAGATCATTCTTAACATTGACTCGGATCACCTGGACTATTTCAAGGACATCGACCATATCGTCAGCTCCTTTGACAAATTCGCGCATCTGGTTCCGCCAAATGGCACAATCATCGCTTACGACGCGAATCCGTTCGTCAATCAGGTCATCCGCAATCTGGACAACGTCGTGACGTTCGGCTTTAACGAAAACTGTGATTATTACGCTTCGGATATCAAGTTCAACGAAAACGGCATGCCGGCTTTCGACGTGCACCATGCGGGACAGCTTCTGAACCGTGTTCAGCTTGCCATCCCGGGTGAGCATAATATCCTCAATGCGCTGGCGGCTTATACCTGTGCCTGCGTTCTGGGCGTCGATCCAGAGCTGACGAAGGACACACTGGAGAGCTATCACGGCACACAGCGCCGCTTCGATCTTGTCGGCACGACAGCAAAGGGTGTCAAGATTGTCGACGACTATGCACATCATCCAACGGAGATCAAAGCGACCCTGAGCGCAACCGAAAATGTGCCGCACAACAACCTGTGGTGCATTTTTCAGCCGCATACCTATACCAGAACCTTGGCGCTTTTTGATGAATTCGCGGACGCATTTGAAAAAGCGGATCGGCTGATTCTGGCAGAAATTTACGCAGCCAGAGAAAAGAATATCTACAAGATTTCTTCCGCGCAGCTGGCTGAAAAGATCCGTGAGGTGCATCCGGATAAAGAGGTTCTCTTTATGGAAGATTTCGGCGCAATCGCGGATTACGTGGATGAAAACGCGCAGCGCGGCGATATGGTGATCACCATGGGCGCGGGCGACATCTATAAAGTCGGCGAAATGCTTTTGAAAAAATAAAGACAGGGCAGGGAACAGAGATGGAAAAACAAAATCAGTTTTTACAGGAAGTTTGGTTTCAGGAATATCAGGCGCAGGTGGAGAAACGTTTGCAGATCAATCTGGCGCATATGCAGCGCGGTGTACGGTTTGTCGATCTACAAACCGCTTATATTGACGAAACAGTCGAAATCGGAGCGGGTACCATCATCGGTTCCTGCGTCACGCTGGAAGGCCATACCGTGATCGGACAGAACTGCATCATCTGCCAGAATACCCGCATCTCTGATTCACAGATCGAAGACGAGGTCGAGATTGAAAGCTCGGTCATTCTCGAAAGCAGTGTCGGTAGAGGGACAATGGTCGGACCGTTTGCTTATTTGCGCCCGCACACTAAAGTCGGCGCGCACTGCAAGGTCGGCGATTTTGTAGAAATGAAGAATTCCAGTTTTGGCGACGGCTCCAAGGCCGCGCACCTGACTTATGTCGGAGATGCGGATGTTGGTAGCGGTGTCAATCTTGGCTGTGGCGTGGTCTTCGTCAACTACGACGGGGCTCGTAAATATCGTACGCAGGTCGGTGACGATGTTTTCATCGGCTGCAACAGCAATCTCATTTCGCCGGTCAGCCTCGGAGACGGCGCTTACATTGCGGCAGGTAGCACCGTGACCGAAGATGTGGAAGCGGACGCGCTCTATATTGCCAGAAGCCGCGGTACGCAGAAGCCCGGTTGGGTTTCAGCAAAAGGCATCTGGCCAAAGCGAAAAAAAAAATAAAAGTAATTTATAAAATTATCCATAAATCAACAGCATAACGCAAACAACAGAAGAAAGACGAGGTAACAAAAAGTGAGAAGCGGAGTATTTGCGGACTACAAAATCTTTACCGGCAATTCCCATCCGGAATTGGCTGCGGAAATTGCGGGAATCATGGGCAAGCCACTGGGCAGAGCAACCGTGACCAAGTTCAGCGACGGGGAAATTTCCGTCAACATCTGGGAAAGCGTCAGAGGACTGGATATCTATATCATCCAATCCACCTGCAATCCGGTCAATGACAATCTGATGGAACTTCTGATCATGATCGACGCGATGAAGCGTGCATCCGCAGGCAGAATCAACGCAATCATTCCATATTATGGATATGCGCGGCAGGACAGAAAAGCAAAGGCAAGAGATCCGATCACAGCAAAACTGGTCGCAGATCTGATCGTGGCCGCCGGCGCTGACCGTGTCCTGACGATGGATCTGCACGCAAACCAGATTCAAGGCTACTTTGATATTCCGGTAGATCACTTGCTTGGTATGCCGATCCTGGCAAAATATTTCAAAAAAAAGAACATGGACGACCTAGTCATCGTATCGCCGGATCATGGTAGCGTGACCCGTGCCAGAAATATGGCTGAGATGCTGAATTGTCCAATCGCCATCATCGATAAGAGAAGACCGGAACCAAATAAGTCTGAGATCATGAACATCATCGGCAATATTGAAGGTAAGAACTGCATCATCATCGATGATATGATCGATACCGCGGGTACGATCTCCAATGCAGCCAACGCAATCAAGGAACTCGGCGCAAAGGCTGTATATGCAGCGGCGACTCATCCGGTTCTGTCCGGTCCGGCCGTCGAAAGACTGGAAGCGTCCGCGATCGAAGAACTGGTGCTGTTAAACACGGTTCCGCTGCCGGAAGAAAAGAAGATCGAAAAGATGAGTTTCCTGTCGGTTGCCCCACTGTTCGCAGAGGCTATGACCAGAGTCTTCACGAACGGATCCATCAGTGTACTGTTCGACTGATCCGAGACGGGATAACCCTCACAGCATACATAAGAAAAAACAAAACGAAAGGAAACCTGTATTTTATGTACATCATTGCAGGTCTGGGTAATCCCGGAAAAAAATACGAGAACACGCGTCATAATATGGGCTTTCTTGCAGTGGATCTGCTGGCCGAACAATATGGGATCCACATCGATAAGATCAAATTTAAGGCACTGGTCGGCGAGGGGCGCATCGCTGACCAGAAGGTTCTTTTGGTCAAACCACAGACCTTCATGAATCTGAGTGGACAGTCCATCGCAGAAATTATGAATTTCTACAAAGAGGATATCGAGCATCTGATTGTAATCTATGACGACATCGATATCCCGACCGGCAGCATTCGCATCCGCAAAAAAGGCAGTGCCGGCACGCATAACGGCATGCGCAATATCGTCTATCTTTTGGGAGATGACGGATTTCCACGCATCCGGGTCGGTATCGGCGCATCGGATGGCAAACAGCATGATTTGATCCATTATGTCATCGGCGGCGTATCCAAGGAGGATGTCAAACCTTTGGAGGACGCCCTGATCAAGGCAGCCGCGGGCGCGGCCTGCATTGTCGAAAAGGGCATAGATAAGGCCATGAACGAATATAATACCAAGACGAAGAAACCAAAGCGTGAAAAGACATCTGCCGAGGCTGCAATGCGGGATGGCAGGCCGGAAACGCCAGACGGAAGAGGAGTCTCAAGCCATGATTAACGTTACGGGAGTTTCCGAGAGCCGCGTAGCACCGGTAGCCGCGCATTATGCCAAAGAAAAAGATCAAAGCATCATCATCGTTTCCACAGATGTGAGAGCAAAGAGACTTGCTTCAGATCTTTCTTTTTTTGTACAGGACAAAGAGATCATCACCCTGCCGGGAGATGAACAGTTTTTGCTGCGTTACGCAGCAAAAAATCAGGATCATATGATCACCCGTCTGCGGGCGCTCAAAGCGCTGCGCAGCGGACAGCCGGTCGTCGTGATCGCGCCGGTTTCGGCGGCAGTCAAAAAGATCACGCCGCACAGTTATTTCGAAAAATCCTCATTTCGTGTGCAGCTCGGCGAGGAAATTGACTTGGAAGATGTCAAGCGCAGATTGGTGGAGTTGGGCTACGAACGCATGGAGATCGTCGCCGCGCGCGGCCAGTTCAGCGTGCGCGGCGGCATCCTCGACATCTACACGCCGGACGGCAAGAATCCTTACCGTATCGAGTTGTTCGGCTCTGACGTAGATTCCATTCGTACCTTTGACATCGACAGCCAGCGTTCTTTAGAGAATCTGCAGTTTGCGGAGATCTACCCGGCAGAGCAGATGCTCAGTGAGCGGGAGATTTTCGCGGGGGCAGAGGCGAAGATCCGCAGGGCTTACACCAGAGCGTCGCAGAAAGCGGCGGCCGGCAGCGAGGAGCTTGCCGAGAAGATCCGGGCGACCGGCGAGGAACTATGCGAATATGTCGCTAACGTCGCCAACCAGCAGCTGCTGGAAAACTACATCCACTATTTTTACGACCACACGGAATGTCTGTGGGACTATCTGGACGACGGCTGCGTCATGATTGATGATCCGGACCGTATTGAAGAAACGCTGGAGCTTCGAACCGAGGAACTGCGGGAGGACTTCAAGGTCATGCTCGAACGCGGGCAGGTCATCGCTGAAGACGCGGCAGTGATCTCGGACAAGAATGATTTTCGAAAGGTCTACGACAAGCCGGATACAGTCGTGTTCACACCTTTTCCGAAGCGGATCGCAGGCGCGGAAACTTTCGATCAGGTGTACAATCTGCAGAGTCGGCAGGTACTGACTTTCCACGGCAAGATGAACGTGCTGGAAAGCGAGCTGAAAGCCTATGTCAAAAAAGGCTATCGGGTCACGATCGTCTGCGCCTCGGAAGAACGGCTTGACAATCTACGTGAATTTGCGGATCGCATCGGACTTTTAGAAAAGATCCGGTTCGCGCAGGGCAGCCTGACGGCGGGTATCGACCTGCCGACGGAGAAGGTTTGCTACATCAGCGAAGCGGATATCTTCGAGACGCATAAAAAAGCCCGTAAGAAAAAATACAAGGATAAGGGTCAGAAGATCCAGTCCTTCGCGGATATGCGAGAGGGCGATTTTGTTGTGCATGAGAATCACGGCATCGGTAAGTTCATCGGCATCGAGCAGCTTTCGGTGCAGGGTGAAAAAAAGGATTATATCAAGATCAAGTACGCAGGCAACGATATGCTGTATGTTCCGGTGGAGCAGATGGATCTTGTGCAGAAATATATCGGTTCGGACGGCGGCGCGCCGCGCATCAACAAGCTGTCCGGCGGAGAGTGGAAAGCGACCAAGGCAAAAGCCAAGGCGGCGATCGCGGTCATGGCCAAGGATCTGATCGATCTGTACGCGGCGCGGAGCATGAAACCGGGACACAGCTTCGGCAAAGACACCGTCTGGCAGAAGGAATTTGAAGATGCCTTTCCGTATGAGGAGACCGGCGATCAGCTGCGTGCGATCGAAGAGATTAAGCAGGATATGGAAAAACCGTTTTCCATGGATCGTCTGCTCTGCGGCGATGTGGGCTTCGGCAAGACGGAGGTCGCCGCGCGGGCACTGTTCAAGTGCGTGTCGGATGGCCTGCAGGCCGCCGTGCTGGTGCCGACGACGATTCTTGCAAACCAGCATTACTATACGCTGAAAGAACGCTTCGAGCATTTTCCGTTCAAGGTGGAGGTGCTGTCGCGCTTTCGCACACCGGCACAGCAGGATCAGATCCTTACGGAGCTTGCAAAGGGTAATATCGATCTGATTATCGGCACGCATCGTCTGCTCTCCAGGGATGTCAAATTCAAGGATCTGGGACTGCTCGTCATTGACGAGGAACAGCGCTTCGGCGTGGAGGACAAGGAGACCATCAAGAAGATCAAAAACAATGTCGATGTGCTGACGCTTTCGGCGACGCCGATCCCAAGAACGCTCAATATGTCGCTGACCGGCATCAAGGACATGAGCCTGATCGAGGAAGCTCCGGAGGAACGCTATCCGGTGCAGACCTATGTGTTGGAACAGGACGATCGCCTGCTCAAGGACGTCATCGAACGCGAACTCGACCGCGGCGGGCAGGTATTTGTCGTCTTTAACCGTGTCAAGGGGATCCAGCAGATCGCGGCGAAGATCGAGGAACTGGTGCCGAATGCGGTCGTCGGTGTCGGTCACGGGCAGATGAACGAACATGCTTTGGAAAACGTGATGCTCGATTTTATCGAGGGACGCAGCAATGTGCTGGTGGCAACGACCATCATCGAGTCTGGGCTGGATATTCCGAATGCGAATACGATGATCGTATTGGATGCGGATCATTATGGCCTGTCGCAGCTCTATCAGCTGCGAGGCAGAGTCGGTCGTTCCAATCGGCTTGCCTACGCGTATCTGATGTACCGGAAGGATAAGGTGCTGACAGAAGTCGCCGAGAAACGGCTCAAGGCGATCCGGGAGTTCACGGAATTCGGCGCCGGATTCAAGGTTGCCATGCGCGATCTGGAGATCCGCGGCGCGGGCAATCTTTTGGGCACCGCGCAGTCCGGGCATATGATGAATGTCGGCTATGAGCTGTACTGCAAGATGGTGGACGACGCGGTGCGCGCGCTGCAGGGCGAGATCGTCAACGAACGCAAAGAAGAGACTTCCGTGGAGATCCCACTTTCCGCCTACATTCCGGAAACCTATATCGAAAACGAGAGCCTCAAGCTCTCGATGTATAAAAAGATCGCTTCAGTGCGGACTTATGACGATGAGGACGAGATCCTCGATGAACTCCTCGACCGTTTCGGCGATGTGCCGCAGGCGACCGTCAATCTGGTGCAAATCGCGCATGCCAGATATCTGGCAGAGATGCTGTCAGTCCTCCGGATTTATCAGGACAAGGCGGAGACCGCGCCGGGCGGTCGCGCAAGAGGTATACCGGGAAGACTTGCCGCGCCGGAGACCATGCGCATGGTCTTTCAGTTCGCGCAAGTCAATCCGCTCAGCGGCTACGCGCTGTTCAATCTGACGGAGCGTTTCGGACAGAAAGTGTTCGTACATGGCGGTGTAGAGCCTTTCATCCGCCTGTCGACGGATCGCAAAAATCTGATGAAAGATATCCTCAGCTTACTGGAGCTTCTGAATGAAAGCAAAAAATCCGGAAGCGACAGGCAGTAAGCGCTGCAGGCTCCCGGATCCGGAAAAACCTTTAGTTTTCCATTTGTTTGGCTAAGAAAGACGCGCCGATTTCGGCGATCTTCAGTTCAGTGTCCCCCAAGACGCTATGCTCTTTCGGCAAGATGGTAATGGAACCGATCGGGTCGCCCTGGGAAATAATGGGGACCACGATCTTTGCGTCGTTTAAGTAGCGATTTTTGCTCTGGATGATGCGATCCAGTTCACTGTCCACTTTTTTGTCCATAAACTCTCTTTTGCCGGAACCGCATGCGGCAATCACCTGATCGGTATCCGAAACAATGATGGTTGCGCCCAGAACTCTGGAAACGCTTTCGGCGTATTCGTCGGCAAACTGGCTCAGTTCGTTGATGGGAGAGTATTTTTTGAGAATGACCTCACCGGCATTTCCGGTATAGATCTCCAACGGATCGCCTTCCCGGATCCGCAGCACACGGCGGATCTCTTTCGGAACCACAACCCTGCCAAGATCGTCAATTCTTCTTACGATACCTGTTGCTTTCATTCGTGTTTTTCCTCCGTTTTGGTTGGTAAAAATAGTATCTGTAACCGGCAGGAAAATATACTGAGGAACTGCGATTATTTTGCGGGAAAATCAAGGAAATTTTAAAATTATGGATCTTTTATGAAATTTTGATCCGGAAACTTGGAAAATCCCAAAAAGCGTGATACAATCATTGCGAAACTTCTTCAAATAGGAAAAGGAGAAAATCAGATGCTTTTTAAAGATATTACCATATTGGATGAAAACCTTGCGGTGCGGGAACATATGTATGTCGGCACGAAAGACGCGCGCATTGCCTATATCGGCACACAGGAGCCGCAGGAAGACTATGGCCGCGTCTATGATGGCAGCGGGAAACTGCTGATGAGCGCTTTTTACAACTGCCACGGACATTCACCAATGGTCTTGATGCGCGGATACGGAGAAAATATGGTGCTGCAGGACTGGTTGACGAAGCGGATCTTCCCGTTTGAAGACAAGCTGGACGGGAAGACGGTCTACTGGGCAACCCTTCTGACGATGGCAGAGTCGGTGCGTTTTGGTATCGCTTCGACTAGCGATATGTATTACTTTATCGATGACATGGTGGCTGCGGTGCGTGATGCCGGCGCGAAAGCGAACATTTCCCGGGCGATCGTCAGCGGTGCGGAAAGCGATGTCTGGAAACTGCCGTCCATGCAGGAAATGAAACGAACTTTTGAAGCATATCATAATCAAGAAGATGGAAGAATAAAAATAGATGTCAGTATCCACGCCGAATATACTTCGGATGTACCGGAGGTGGAGGCAGTCAGTGCCTACGGAAAAGAGGTCGGAACCAGAATGCACGTCCATGTTTCCGAGACGCGATTCGAGCACGAAGTCTGCAAGGAAAAGCGCGGCATGACGCCGGTACGTTATCTGGCGGAGCACGGCGCGTTTGATATTCCGGCGACTGCGGCGCACTGTGTCTGGATTGAAGGTGAAGACTTTGACATTCTAAAAGAGAGGGGCGTGACCGTCGCATCCAACCCAGTCAGCAATCTCAAGTTGGCGAGCGGCGTCTGCAATGTGCCGGAGCTTCTGCGGCGCGGGATCCGTGTCGCTTTGGGAACGGACAGCGTCGCCAGCAACAACAGCCTCAATTTCTTTGAAGAAATGAAAGTATTCGCGCTGGCATCCAAAATGTACTACAATGATCCGACTGCGGTAACACCGAAGCAGACGCTTCTGACCGCGACCCGAAACGGCGCGCTGGCGCAGGGAAGAGAGGACTGCGGGCTCGTAAAAGAGGGCTTCCGCGCAGATTTGATTGTGGTAGACATTCAGCAGCCGAATATGTGTCCGGTGCACAATATGTGTAATAATCTGGTCTATTCCGCGTCCGGCACTGATATCTGCCTGACCATGGCGGACGGCAAAGTGTTGTACGAAGATGGCGCTTACCTGACGCTGGACATCGAAAAGATCATGTTTGAAGCCGAAGCAGCCATGAAGAAAATTTTAGCGGCACTGTAAACGACAAACCAGCAGAATGGAGATTGAACATCTATGTCACAAAATAAATTTCTCAAAGGAGCTGCGATCCTTGGCATTGCCGGCATCATCGTAAAGGTGATGGGCGTGTTTTTCCGGATCCCGCTGACGAACTGGGTCGGTTCGGAGGGAATCTCCTACTACAGTTCGGTATACCCGATCTATACCTTCTTTTTGATCTTGTCGACCGCGGGTATTCCGGTCGCGGTATCACGCATGGTCTCCGAACGGATCGCCGTCAGCAATTACGGCGGTGCACATAAGGTCTTTCACACGGCGCTCTGGTTTCTCAGCGCGCTGGGTTTCGCGACCTTTGCCATCGTTTACTTCGGCGCTGATTTTATCGAAATGCATATCCTCAAAAATGAGGGAACTGACCTGGCGCTGCAGGCCATCGCGCCGGCCTTGTTCATTGTACCGGTGATGGCGGCATACCGCGGGTATTTTCAAGGCAGGCAGAACATGAATCCAACTGCGGTTTCACAGCTTGCGGAGCAGTTGGTTCGTGTTGCGGTCGGTCTGGCAATGGCCTATTATCTGATCCCGAGTGGGTATGAGGCGGTCAGCGCCGGCGCGACGTTTGGCTGTACGGCAGGCGCGGCAGCCGGTCTGGCGGTCGTGATTCTGATTTATCTTCTCAATCTGCCGGTTATCCGGTCACGAATCCGTCGAAACCGGTCAAAGGAAAAGCTTGAGAGTACCAGGATCATCATTAAGCGCATCCTGATCATTGCGATCCCGATCACCATTGGTGCGTCGATCATGCCACTGATGTCAGCCATCGACAGCGCGGTCGTGATGCGCAGGCTGCAGGCGACCGGCTGGTCTGTGGAAGAATCCAGACATCTGTGGGGACTTTTGGGCGGCTACTGCAACTCGCTGGTCGGCATGCCGCAGGTCTTTACGCAGGCGATCGTCATGAGTCTGGTTCCGGCCATCGCAGCGGGGTTTCGGGTGCGCAATTACAAAGAAGTTTCTGACAACAGCCGTTTCGGCATGCGTGCCGGTATGATCGTCGGCTTCCCTTGTGCTGTCGGCATGCTGGTTCTGGCGGAACCGATCCTGCAGCTTTTGTATACCAACAAGGAGGAATGCAGCGAAGCCGCGCCGATCCTGATGATCATGTGCGTCGGTATCATCTTCATGTCGTCGTTGCAGACTCTGACCGGTATTCTGCAGGGGATCGATAAACAGTTGCTTCCAGTCAAAAATCTAGCAGTCGGCGCACTGGCGAAACTGATCTTAACCTATATTCTGGTTGGGATTCGTCCGATCAATGTCTGCGGCGGGCCGATCGGTACGATCGCGGCTTATGTAACCGCGACAGTGCTTAACCACCGGGATCTCAAAAAACGAATGGGCATTGAGATCAACCTGACCGATACTTATTTGAAGCCGGGCTTATCCTCTCTGCTGATGGGTGCGGCAGCGTTCACGTCATACAAACTGATTTTCCTGGTGCTCAAGAGCAATACTGTCGCGCTGCTTTTTGCGATCCTGATCGGGGTTGTATCCTACGGCGCGCTGGTGCTCCTGACCAAGACCATCACCAGGGATGAGATCAAAAAGCTCCCAAAAGGAGAAAAGCTGGTCAAGATTCTGAACCATTTCGTAAAATAGCAGAAAGAAGACGAAAGCATAAAAAACGTGAATTTGGAAAAGGCAAAGGAATATACAGAATGAAAGAACAATACTGCGGTCTTGCGAAAACCGCGAAGGATAAACAAGAGGCGATCGAGCGGCTTGCAGAAATCATTGGCATTCTCCGCAAAGAATGCCCGTGGGATAAGGTGCAGACCCATGAGAGCCTGCGGCTTGGTATGCTGGAAGAGGCTTACGAAGTGGTGGAGGCCATCAATAACCGGGATCTGGAAAATCTGCGGGAGGAACTCGGCGACGTGCTACTGCAGGTCGTGTTCCATGCGCATATAGAAGAAGAAAATCAAAATTTCGATCTGACGGACGTGATCAATGAAGAATGCGAGAAAATGATACGTCGCCATCCTCATGTTTTTTTGGAAGAAAGCGAAAATAATCACGCAAAATCTATTGACAAAGTGCTTGAAAAATGGGAAAATATCAAGGTACAAGAGAAGGGCACGAGCGACGTGACCTCTCGTATGGAAAAAGTGCCGAAGGCTTTGCCGGCTCTGTTAAGAGCAGCGAAGATCCAGAAGAAGGCAGCAGAGTCCGGTTTTGATTGGGATGATATTTCAGGCGCATTTGAAAAAGTGCAGGAGGAATATCGCGAGGTGTCGGAGTGCTACGCGGAGAACCCGTCCAGCCTTGACGCGTTAAAAGAAGAAGTAGGAGATCTGCTGTTTTCGGTTGTGAATATTGCTAGATTTTTGGACATTGACCCTGAGGCCGCTTTGGATTATACTAATAATAAGTTCATCAGACGCTTTTCATACGTCGAGAAAGCTGCCTTGGCTTGCGGCAGGGAGCTGAAAGAGATGAGTCTGTCAGAGATGGACGAGTTATGGAATGAAGCCAAGCAATTGGAACATTCCGTCTAGGCATGATTTCTAGATTATAATTATGAAGGAGGAACTTAAATGAACAAGGCTGAATTAGTAGCTGCGATTGCAGAGAAAACTAATTTTACAAAGAAGGATGCGGAAGCTGCGCTCAACGCAGTAGTCGGAAGCATCGAAGAAGCATTGGTAAAAGGCGAAAAAGTACAGTTAATCGGATTCGGTACTTTCGAAACAAGAGAAAGAAAAGCTAGACAGGGCAGAAATCCTCGTCAGCCGGAGGAAGTGATCGAAATCGAAGCATCCAAAGCTCCTGTATTCAAGGCAGGAAAAGCATTAAAGGACGCTGTAAACAAATAAATCGATAATTAAGGTAAGCACTTACCTTTTTTATAACATTTCAAACCTAATAGCTCATTAGAGGGTTAGGGAAAGGCACTTATGAGAATCGACAAGTTTTTGAAAAACTCCAGACTGATTAAACGGAGAACCGTAGCCAAAGACGCTTGTGATCAGGGGCGTGTTTCGGTCAACGGCAAACCCGCGAAAGCCGGCACCGAGGTCAAGGTGGGTGATATCATCCACATCGAATTCGGCAACAGCAGCGTATCAGCGAGGGTTCTGGAACTTACCGAATCCTGTAAGAAAGAAGCCGCAACCAAAATGTATGAAATAATTCAGTAAAAAAGACCGGAAATGGTCTTTTTTACTATGCCGGAAATAGCGCGCAGTGATCTTTTCGGAATTTTGGTTTTACCGGGGATGTTCTTGTCCCTTATACAGAGGAAAGACAGGAAATGCGCGGCGCAGCGGGCAATTGAGACGTGTCAGAAGATATTGCCCCAGTTCACCTTGTCGTTAGAGCACAGGAACGTCAACTGTTCCACCATGGCGGAAAGCTCGCCGGAAGCGTTGGAAACGTCCTCTGCTTTTACATATTTGACGGATTTGGCCATGGAATAGTCAATCTCGTTGATCGTGTGCGTGTCGAGAAAAAAGACTGCCCCCTTTTTATATTGGTGCCAGTCTTCGCTGAGCTGCTGCACCTTTCTGAAAGCGTCCTCCCATTGCTCGGTTTCGACTGCGGGAAGAATGTCGTCGCGGATCTGGCCGGTAAACGTGTCGATCTGTTCCTGTGAAGCGTGCGCGAAGAGCAGCCAGCCGCAGATCAGGATCCCGACAGCGCAGATCGCAGCGATCAGATCTTTCATAGGATCACCTCCGCGGCGAAGGGCGCGCTCTTTTTCGCGTGCAGATAGAGATGGATCTGCTTGTTTTCATCATAAAACGCCAAAAAGATCTTTTGATAGGTATCCAGATTTACCTCGGCAAGCCTGCTATCCAGTCTTTCTTTGCTGATACCCAGAGTGCGCAGATTCTTTTCGTAAAGCTTTCCGTCCGCGATGAGGATCATCGGAAGCATGCTCTCGGTCACGGCAAGTTGCATATCTTTCGGTGTCAGCGGATGATTCTCCGCTTTGGGAATCACCGTCAGCTGGCCGTTGGATTCCATGATCGCGTACTGCACATTGGCAAGCGACGGACAATTTTCCAGCCGCAGCTGTTCCATCAGATCTGTGGTGGTGATGCGCAGGCGTTTCAGCTCCTGCTCATTCAGCCGGCCTTTGTCGATCAGAATGCTCGGCTTATCGGTCACCAGACCTTTGAACCATTCGGATTTGGTCGCCAGAAACGAAATCATGATCTGCAGCAGCATCAGGGTAAAGATTGCCATCACACCGTTGACTAAGGAGGCGGACGTCGAATCGATCGGAATGGCGGCCAGCTCCGCGATCATAAACAGAACCACCATCTGGAACGGAGACATCTTGGACAGCTCCGATTTTCCCATGAGCCGTACCGCAAAAAGCACGGCGGCGTATAAAATAAATGTACGAATCGCAACGATTAACAAATGCGTACCTCCTTGCTTAAAAATTTTTCCTCCGTATATTGTTTACAGGTTCGGGATTTGCTATACTTTAATTTTGAGAGCAAAGTAAAAGCAAAGAAAGACCTTTGAGACGGAATGAGGAGAACCGACATATGAATTTGAACACTTTTTTACAACAGACCAAGAACGAAAAAAGAAGTTATCTGCTGTATTTTTTTATCTACTGTCCGCTGGGAGCCGTCTGCCCGCTGATCGGACAATATCTCAGTTCGATCGGATTTTCCGGGACACAGGTCGGGATTGTGACTTCGACCGGTACGGCGGTCGCCGTGATCGCCGGCCTTGTCTGGGGGAAATTATACGCGAATACGTTACAGAAACGCAGATTGATCGCATTGCTTTTTGTATGCGCGGCGACCTTTGCACTCCTGACGCTTCGTACAACGAAGTTTCTGCTGTATGTGGTGCTCTACGGGGCGATGTACGCGTTTCAGGGACCGGTACACGGGCTCTGTGACTCTTTTGTCATGGACAGCGGCAAGAACTTTCCGATCGTCCGTTCGTTCGGCGCGCTGGGCTATTCGGTTGCGGTTTATCTTGCCGGAAGCTATGCGGAGGGACACGGACTGGAAAGCATATTTTACATCTATGCGATCACCTTTGTGATCGCGGCACTGATTATCTTGTGGGAAGCCGAACCGCCGCACTACCATAAGCAAGCCGGAAGCGGCAAAACCTCGCTTCGCGAATTGCTGCAAAACCGTAAATATCTGAAGCTTTTGACCTGCTCGTTCTTTGTATTTGGCTGTGCTGTGGGAAACAGCACTTACTTCGGATACCTTTTCCGAGATGGCGGAGGGGATCTGGCGGGGATCGGTCTGGCGTTTCTGCTGATGGCCGGTAGTGAGACCATATTCATGCTTCTGGTACCGCTGCTCAATTGGTGGCTTCCGACCGAAAAGCTGACACTGCTTGCCGTCGCTCTCTGTGCGGCGCGCTTCGCATTTTATGCGTTCGGTCCGAATTACCGGGTACTGCTGGCAACTTTTTTCCTACAGGGCATGTCCAACGGCATCATCTGGGTGGAATTCATCAAATATTTCGGCAAGATTACAGAGCCGCGGCTATCTGCGCTGGCCATTTCGACCTTCCATGCGGTCGGCAATAACTTCAGTACGATCCTCTGCAGCCTGATTGGCGGGATCCTGCTGGATGCGTTCGGCGCACAGGGCTGTTATTGGTTCTTTGCGCTGTGGAACGGGATTGCCTGCGTGCTGTATGTGCTGTTCGGCCTGCAAAAAACAGAAGGAGGCTTACCGAAAAGATGCGCTATTTAAAAACATTCCGAACGGTCTCACAGGCAGCGGAGGAAGGCTTTCTGCATGAGATCAAACGGATCTGCTACGATACGTTCTATCCGTTTCAGATTTTCCCGCGAAAAGGGCTGCAACAGATCGAGTTCGACGATATCACGCTTTTTTACGGCGGAAACGGGTCGGGAAAGAGTACGCTGCTGAATGTCATGGCCACCGAGATCGGCGCGGAACGTATAGCGGCGTTCAACAAATCAAACTTTTGGGATGATTATGTCTGCCGCTGCGAGACGGAGTATTACAGTACACAGACGGAGAACCGGTGCGTTATCACGAGTGACGATGTTTTTGACTATATGCTGGATATCCGGAGCCTGAACGACGGAATCCATGAGAAGCGGGAAGAACGGCTGGCGGAGTATACCGGATATAAGTACGCGCATTTTCAGTTCGGCGGCATGGAGGAGTACGAAACCTTGAAACGCTCGAATCTGGCAAAATCAAAATCGCAGTCCCGCTATATCCGGGAAACCTTGATGGATAATGTACGCGAGTTTTTAAATGGGGAAAGCGCGTATCGGTATTTTACCTCACGGATCCGGGAAAACGGCGTTTACTTGCTGGATGAGCCGGAAAACAGCCTTTCACCGGAACGTCAGCTGGAACTGACGCATTTCCTTGAGAATTCCGCGCGCTTCTTCGGCTGCCAGTTCATCATCGCGACGCATTCGCCGTTCCTTTTGGCGATGAAAGGGGCTAAACTCTATGATCTGGATCAGGATCCGGTCTGCGAACAGGAATGGTTCCGCCTAAAGAATGTACGCATCTATTATGACTTCTTTCAGGCTCGGAGCGACGAGTTTGTCGAAACAGAAGATAAAAAGGTGAATAAAGGCGGAAAAAACTGCAAGAGTTTATAATCAAGTTAGAAAAATGATTCTAACTTGATTTTTTTGTATTGAAATTTCAACGGTTTGATGGATTTTGACGGTGGTGCTACATTGCAAAATCAAAAGGAGAAATGCAAAAAAAGGTTACGATTTCATCAGCATATTTTTTTTAAGCAAGCGAGAAGGCGTGGAGAATTCTCGGTACAGAATATAGAAATAAGAATATAGAATTAAGAGTTTAGTTTAGTAGCATACCATATAGTTATTCTATAGAAGGCGCAGAAAAAAATTACGAAACCGGACAAGAACGACTTTGATTTTTCAGCATAGGAAAATGGTGTGATAAAAGCGAAGGAGGTAAGAAAAGAACAAATGCGTATTATACGAGTTTTTCCGTACAGAACATCGTACACATCTGATGATGAATATGTTTTTATCGGAATGCCACCGTTCCTGCTGCCGGATCATGACGAAGTGCATATCAGCTGCACTTTCACATGGGATCGCGAGTATTGCAAAGAGCTTGCTTATCAATGGGAAGTACGGACGGATAAGCCCGTAAAGCTCGGCGGCATTGCTTTTGGCAGTCCGTCAGAGGACTTCGTGCAGGGGCTATACATCAAGAAAAATATCATCTTCACCACCCGCGGATGCAACAATAACTGCCCATGGTGTATTGTGCCGAAACTCGAAGGAAAGCTGAAAGAGCTACCGATATGCAAGGGAAATATCATTCAGGACAACAATTTCTTGCAGGCATCCAAAGCGCACAAAGAGAAAGTCTTTGATATGCTGCGAGGAGAGCGAGAAATTTGTTTCAAGGGTGGCCTTGAGCCGGATTTGATTGATGACCATTTTGTGAATGGCATAACATCACTCAAAATTAAGGAGTTGTGGCTTGCCTGTGATACAGACGCATCCATCAAAGCGTTTCGCAGGGGCTGTGAAAAACTTGTAAAGGCAGGCTTCAGCCGCCACAAGATAAGATGCTATGTTTTGTCCTACGGCAAAGATATGAACGCTGATGAAGCGAGAGCAAGGGCGGTCTATGAAGCGGGAGCAATGCCATTCATGCAACTTTATCGAGACTTTTCGGACAAAAAGACGGAATATCCTGCGATATGGAATCAGTTTCAGCGCAGCTGGGCGCGACCGGCTGCGATTGAAGCGCACATGAAACGGGGAACAGACTTTAGACTTCAAAGGGGAAATTAAGATCATAAATTTAAAAATAGGGAGGTAATTCAAAATGGCACAAGGAAAAGGGCTTGATTGGAATGACAGATCAAGAAGCGTTTTGGAGACGTTAGCAAAAGAAGGGTATTGCGTGGCAGACCTGGCAGAGGCTCTGGGCGTGTCGCAGCAGACAGTTCGTTCCGAACTTATGCGAGGGATGGACGAGGAAGACTACAAACGAGGAAGATACCCTCAATATTCTGCGGAAGCAAGCGTAAAAAAACAAGTTGAAGCGTATGAGAAAAAAATAAGGGGAATCAGAAGTGAAGAATAAAGAGTATTGGTTTTTTCGGCTCAAAGAGGATTTTTTTTTCAAAGATCGAAATGTCCGGCGCATGAAACAAATGCCAAACAGCGTGGGCTTTGAATACATCGTAATCTTGCTGGAACTGTACTGCCTATCCCTTGAAAACGGCGGCGTATATGAAGCGGATCACGACCAATATGGAGAAATTAACTACAAAGCCATCACGCTGGACATTCAGCATGAGGATGCCAAGCTTGTGCGTATGGCAATCGAACATCTGATCGCAGTTGGACTGATTGAAACTTATGATGAAGATGAGTTTTCACGCTTTTGTTTTCCGCAGGTGGTCAATTCGTTTGCAAGATCTTCTACCGATGCAGACAGAAAAAGATTTGAATATAACAAAGAAAAAGAGCTTCCAGAGCCGCCTAAGCAGCAAACGGAAATGCGACTGCCGGAAGGCAAGGGCACAAGGAAGAATGTATTTCTTACGGAAGAGGAGTACCGGACATTCTGCAGTGCTTATGAAGATGCAGATAGAATCATTGACATCTATTCTGTGCGTAAGGTGCCGGGCACAGCAGAAGACCTTTCGGAGCTTTTTAAGATTGCAAAAATAATCGGCAGGGAAAAGCCGGGGCAAGAGAAGCTTGAGAAAGTGCTAAAAGAAGCTGCAAATACCTATAGCGGTGTTTTCAAAAATGTAAAAATTTCCGAAGAGGAATGGAAGAAACTACAGCGGATGTATGCAGAGCCTGAAAAACTGGTGGATGTGGTCAGTCAACGAATTTACGCAAACCCGGAAAAAGACAGCGGACGTCATTATGCATTCTGTTTGAAGATCGGACGGGATGATCACTGGAAGACGCTCGGAGAAAAGATGAAAGAGGAACAAACACAGGCTGAAGAAAAGAAGCTCGAGCAAACAAAAGAAATGCAGAAAATCTATCGCAGGTACCGGACAGAGGCAGAAGCAGGATTCGACCCGCCAAAGGAAATCATCGAAACTTTGGGAGAAGAAATCTATAGCGAACTAAAGGAAATTGCACAAGCGGCTTTTCAAAAGCAGCAATAAAAAGGACATGGGAGGCAGGATGTAATGCCAAAGAAAGCGGAGAAAGTAATACGAGGCTTTGAAGTCATAAAGCCGTTTCGCGAATGCGTCATCACCTACCTGGAAAGCTATCACGCACTATCGCGTGCATACGAAAGCTTTGCACATATAGACGGCACAAAAAACGGCTGGTGCGAAAAAGTGCTCGGCAAGGCGGCAATCGAACGGCACCTTTTTATGATTGAAGATGCGCTCGGACAAATCCCCGAAAAGTATCGAAAGCCTGTGTTATATACCTTTGCAGGTAAAGCTTTGAGCTTAGTTAGGATAGACATTGAACTTGAAATGGGAATTGACTATGCAGATGTGATCGTTTTTCGCGAAAAGCTAATCTATTTTGTGGCGAAAAACTTAGGCTTTCCGGTATCTGAAAAGGGAGAAGAGTGGGAAATTGAAGTACACAATGATGGCGAAATTATAGTAGTCAGTGAATAAGAGGAGGACAGGACAATGGCAAAAGTAATCGGAATTTGCAACTCAAAAGGCGGCGTAGGAAAAACAACCACAACCGACGCAATGGGCGCAGGACTTGTGAAAATGGGAAAGAAAGTATTGATTGTGGATGCAGATGATAGTAACCCATCCTTATCGAAAGTGCATGGCTTTTATGATGAACAAATGACCATCACAGACTTAATGCTTTTTACAAGCTGCGGCAGGCTTCGAAAAGAATTCTTAGATGAAATTATTAAGACAACAGACGAAGGGGTTGACATCATTCCAAACGATGAAAAACTTCCGAATATCACAGCAGCGCTCAACGCAAGTAAGGATGATACGGTGCGGTTTGGAACAATGAAGCAGATTATTGACATGCTGCGAGGAGCGTATGATTACATATTGATTGATACAGCTCCGGCAACCAATACCATGACGCTGAATGTACTGGCGGCGGTTGACGAAGTGCTGATTGTCTCCCAGGCACAGGATATGGGAGATGCGGCAATCGAGGTACTATTATCCAATGTGATTGAAACAAAGAAAACAAGAAATGCAGGAATTCAATTCAGCGGCCTACTTCTTACGATGGTATCAAGCTTAAAAGGCAGTCAGAAGAAGGCACAAGAAATGACGGACAAGTTTACCGGATACGGCGTGAAAGTTTTTCAGTCCGTCATTCCAAGAGGCGGAAGCTGCGAGAAATTTTCCGAAAGCGGCAAGAGCATTTTGGGATACCGGCCGTTTTCACCGGCGGCCAAAGCGTACCGCGCATTTGTCAGAGAATATTTAGAAAGCGAGGAATAGGGCATGAATGAAAATAAGATGTCAAGTCTGATGGCAGAAATGATGAGCCTTCAGCAGGAGTGCGGAAAGGACAGCCTGCATGACGAGCTGTACGGGACGAAAAAAACGGAAGAGAAAAAAGAAGAGGTAAGCGGGTTTCAGATGCTGCCGCTTACCGACCTCATGCCGTACCACAGCGGAGACGGACATCCGTTTGAAGTCACAGAAGACGACGATATGAAACGGCTTCGCGAAATCCTTTCGCAAGACGGCAAGGTGCTTGAGCCAATCATCGTAAGACCGGAAAAAGAATTTCCCGGAAAGTATGAAATCATAGCCGGGCATAGACGAACAAAGCTCTCAAAGGAATTTGGATGGGAAACCATTCCGGCAACCATTTGTCCGGATATGGATGAAGCAGACATCACAAAACTGATGATTGTCACCAACACAGAGGGCCGAAAGAATCTAAAGCCCTCCACGCTTGCAAGAGCCTATAAGCAGTACCTTGAGGCAAATAAAAAGTCAGCGGGGAGACCGCAAAAACCGCAGAATTCCAACGATAAAAATTTGTCTCAAGTTGAGACAAATTTAAACACCGGAAGCGAAGCCGCAGAAAAATTTGGAATCAGCAGAGCAAAAATTCATCGCTACGCCCGCCTGACCGAACTTTGCGAGAGCCTGCTGGCTCTCGTGGATGAGGACAAGCTGAAAATGGGCATCGGGGTAGAGCTTTCGTATCTTCCGCCGGACATTCAGGAGATTATCTACCGCATCATCACAAGAAAAAAGGTAAAGGTGAGCCTTGAGCAGGCGCAGGAGCTGCACCGCATGGCAAAAGAGGATAGCCTAACTGATGATTTTGTTATACAATATTTCAGAGAAGCTGCGCGCGAAAAGGAAAACGCGCCAAGACCGATGAAGATCAACGAGAAGTCCATCACAAGGCTTCTTCCGGAGAAAATGCAGGCGGCAGAAAATGAGCGAAAAGTAAAATACATTGAAGCTGCGCTTGCAAAGTATGAAGCGTATTTAAAAGAACATCCGGAGGAAAGCGAAAGCTGGAATTAAACCGATAAGTACTTTGTCTATTTTTCATTCCCTTCCGAAACAGACAAAGATACTATATATAAAAGCGGGGCGCAAGGTTTATGCGCCCCGGCTATCAAATGACGCACCGCAATAAGAAAGGAGCAGGACATGGAAGAAAGAAGAGAAATGAGCTGGACAATCACAGATAACGAAGAGGAAATCAAGGATATTTGCTTTGAAGTCTTTGATCCGGATGAGCAATTTGCAAATGCCGATGATGCCGAAGGACAGGCATGGGAAAAGGTTGTGGAAATGGGCGGACTGGAAAAGGGAGAGCATTTTACCCTTTACTGCAATGGAAACGACACGCTTGCGGTAACCTCCATCTTAAAGGTCTGTATGCGGGAAGGAATCAACATCCGGCTGATGCATCGCACAGAGAACGGATGGATGGCACAGGAATTTGACATGGAAGAACTGGGCAAAGCCGGAGCTGATGCCATGCTGTGGGATGAATTTTGACATGGAAACCGTCGTAGAAATCAAAATCTCGGACATTCGATTTTTCGGGCAAAACCGAAAAGACCATTATTTCACATCACAGGAAGCAAAGATTACGGAACTTGCAGAGAGCATTTGCCGGGTTGGCATTTTAGAGCCTCTGATTGTCCGTAAGGACAAGAGCGGAAAAGCAAAGTATGAACTGATTGCCGGTGAAACAAGGCTAAAGGCAGCGTCAAAAAACGGACTGGAAACGGTTCCTTGCATTATCCGCGAGCTTGCGGATTTTGATGCCAGGAGGCAGTACAGCGATACGAACATCTACCGTGAGAATCTTAGCATCATGGAAAAAGCCTATATGATTCGCAGTCAAAGAGAAAACTGGGAAGATCTAAAGGCGGAGGAAATGGATGTAACGGAAAAGCAGAAGCTGAAATATATCCGCCTTACGGAGCTGATTCCCATGATGCAGGAACTGATAAACAGCAGGCAGATTTCCGTTGACGCAGGAAGCCTTGCATCGGAACTCCCAAAGGAGATTCAGAAACTGATTTACATAAACATCGCAGGGACAAAACGAATCCTGATGCCGCAGGCAGTCAAGGAATTCAGCAGCCTTTGTAAGAAAAGAAAGCTTACGCCCGATGATGTAGAGGAAATCATTTTAAAGACGCAGCCGGATGTGAAAAAATGCGTTACCTATCGAATTCCAAGAAGCACTCTGCGAAAACTTCCGGAAGAGTACCGGAAAAAATCAAAATTCGAGGAAATCATTTTGCAGGTCTGCGAAATGCTGGCAGATGGAAGCTTAACGCTTCCGAAAAGAAAATAGGCGATAAGGATTGCTATAAAAAATGAATTTCGGGAAGTGCGCTTCCCAAAATCAAAAAAATAAAAAAATATTTTCAAAAAACGTATAAAAGTACTGACAAGCCCGAAAAAAAGGTTTATGATGATATTGTGCAAGAGGAGTTACAAATTCCCTGCCAATGTCCTGGCTTGCCTGTAAATACGGCAAGCCTATTTTTATACCAAAACCGTAAGAAAAAAATGAAATCCGGGAAGTGCGCTTCCCAAAAACAAATAAGGAGAGGGAAAATGACAAAGACAGAATTCATTGCAGCGGCTACCGCAAAAACAAAACTCACAAAGAAAGAGACCGAAATCACGCTGAACGCAATTTTGGATACGATTCAGGAAGCACTTGCAAACGGCGAGAAGATTCAGTTTACAGGATTTGGAAGTTTTGAGGTAAAGGAGCGCGCCGCACGCATCGGAAGAAATCCAAGGAACCCGGAAGAAACCATCGAAATTCCGGCATCCAAACAGCCGACTTTTAAGGCGGGAAAAGTGCTGAAAGATGCGGTCAATCGTTAAGAGAAAGCATTGACAGCAGAGGCAATTCGGAGTAAAATAAATATGAACAAATGTTCGCATGTGTAGTTAAAGAGAGAAAGAGGAGAGAGATTATGAAAAAGAGAAGATTGGCAAGCATACTGTTATCCCTTACGCTGGCGGCGGCCTCTATCGGTTTCGCCTACGCAGACGAAGTCACCGTATGTCCGGAGGAATCCCCGGCAGCAACCATCGCTGCAGCACAGTCAGCAGTGAACATAAAAAGTATAAAGCCGGAGCTGAAAGCAGCATCTTACAACTATAACAAAATTAAGCTGTCGTGGGAAAAGGTAGAAGGCGCAGACGGATACCAGCTTTACCGCGCGACCAAGAAAAGCGGAAAGTTCGTAAAGGTTGCGACGGTAGGTGCAGAAAAGAGCGAGTACATCAATACAAAGCTTTCCTGCGGCAAGACCTATTACTACAAAATCCGCGCATATCAAGTAAAGAGCGGCAAGAAGATTTACTCCAAATATTCTGCGGTCAACAGCGTGAAAGCAGTTCCTTCCAAGACAAGCGTACAGGATGTATGGGGAAGCGCTATTGGAGATCATACCGTAACTGTGCAATGGAAAGGCATTGCCGGTGCGACAGACTATCAGGTGCAGTATCGCTATACCCTGAACGGGAAGACATCAGATTGGAAGAATAAAGTGAAGTCCATCGATGGGGAATGGCTGCCGTTTAAGACATATAAGCAGATGGTAAAATCTATTAAAAAAGAATATCCGAGCGGTACCGTTGAAATCATGAACCGAGAAAACGGGAAAAAAGAGCTCACAACAATTTCGGTGAATGCGTACATTGACACCTTGACTTTAAAGAAGAACCAAGCAGATGTCAACTGGGTACCGCAGGATGATCGCGCATATGAACTGCGCGTGAGAGCCTATCGCACAGTCAATGGAAAGAAAATCTATGGTGCATGGTCAGCACCGTTTACCTTAAAAGAAAGGCTTGACGTTGATGCCGCATATAAGGAGTTAGTCAAGTTCACAAAAGACTATGCTGCAAAAAATCATCCGAAATGGAAATATGTCGATGATAATGCTGGCCGGAGTGATAGCGACAGCAACTATTACACTTACGGAGTGCTGGGTGTATCTTCTCGTTATGTTAAAACGGAAGATTTTGTAGCGGAGTATAAAAAAGCTATCGCAAACTATATCGATATGGTAAAGGGTGGCGATGGACAGGAGGAAGGCTTTATTTTTATAAAAAAAGTAAAGCCAGGCGATACCGAAGGCATTTGGAAGAATGATTCGAATGACACCTATTACAAGGTTTGGATGCTTTTCTAATTGCAGAAAAGACAAAAGTGAGATAAAATAGAGATTAAGGATTACCAGCTTGGCGGTTTCGTCACTTTCCGAAAGGAGGTGACGCCTATGGCATACATAACGATCAGTGATTTATTCACCTATTCGCTTGTACTCATAGGATTTGCAACCTTGATTATTTCAATCAAACGCAAATAAAAGCAAAACCGCCAAACATTGCGTTTGACGGTTTTGTTCAATACGTTTGACGGAACCGCCGTGCGAAAGCGGTAATCCTTTTTCTATATATTACACTAAGACGGATGAAATGTCAAATATCCGGAAACAGAAATCCGAAAAAAATAATAATGATACTGATACTGGAAGGGCTGCATGAGGCAGCTCTTTTTGTATAGATAAAATTTAGAAAGGAAAGAATGTTATGAAAAGAAAAAAACACATAACAGGGATAGGACGAAAAGTCCTAACGATGTTTCTTGCTTTTGCAATCGTATTATCCGGTCTGCCAAACGCAGCCTTTTCCGGTATTACGAAAGCCGCTGCTGCCAGCGTAACCGGAATCAGCGGATCGCTCGAAAGCAAGAAGCTCAAAGACTATGAGTTCAAGTCAAACCGCTACATGCAAATTTGGCTCGTGGATTATGCAGCAAAAAAAGTTTCGCCTAATGGAAGCTGCACAGAGGCAAATTCCCCGATGCAGGTATATAGCATCAACACGGGGAAAAGCGTAGATCCGATTGTCTTTTGCGTGGAGCACGGTGTCACACAAAAGAACACCACAAACATGAATGCCAGGGCAAGAGAAGTTGCAGAAATGACACAAGCATATAGGTCTGAGGATATGTATTATGCTATTGAAAACATCTTCAAGGTGTTATTCTATGGACCGGTCAAGCGTAGTGCAAGCGAGCTTTCCGATCTTGGTTTTAAGCCCGGCAATAAATATTACGGTCAGAATGGCACCGATTACACTTTTGCGGCATGGGTTGCGGCAACGCAGTGCCTCATTTGGGAATGCCAGCAGGATTTTCGTGATGAAAAGTTTAACCGTACCGCCAACGGACTGTACTACCAAAACGGATGGCACGGCGATAAGACATCCAAAATCTCGGCTGATCATTATACGAACAACATCAAAGGAACCCCGGCGATGGATATCTACAATTTCATGGCATCTGAAATTAAGAAAAACATGAAATTCGATAAGTCTGTTGCGTCTCTTGAAAAGTCCAAACCGACGGAAATTTCCATTCCGGAGGATGCTACCTTCCCCTATACAAAGGAACTCTCCGGAACGGGCAACGGCGATGATTTAGAGGTCGTTGACAGCAACGATAAAGTCGTGAAAGGCATCAGCATCAAATTTAATGCCGACACGAAAAAGTATACGCTGAAAGTGGACAGCAAAGATTTATTAAATAAGACTTTATCCGTTCGCCATAAAGGAGCGGCGGCAAAGCGCGCCGAAAAATATACGAAAGGCGCGAACAGCAAATACTATAAACCGCTCTTTTGGGGCTATGCGACAAATGGCGGTACGGTTCATACGCAGGGCTTTGTTTCCGGCTTAGACGACCCGACAAGAGGCTACTTGAAGCTTACAACAACACCACCTCCGACTTCGACAGAGCCGGGAAGCTGCGAGCCGCTGGATGTGGATGTGTTTCCAACGATCAACATGCCAATCGAAAAGGTGGATGCAAATACCGGCTTTGACGGAAGCACTCACACACCGATGGGAGATGCAAAGCTGGATGCGGTTGCAACCTTAGAACGTCAGATTGATGGCGGTGCGTGGCAAACCATCGACACGAAGCAGTTCGATGAGCTGGGTTCCGAAATGGTATTTTCCGATCAGCCGTTTCTTTCTAAGGACGATTTAGACGCATACCTGACAGAATCCGGCGTGTTGACAAACTGCGACCACCCGATTACCGACAGTGAGGGTAACATCATCGGCTACGAACATAACGGCAGCAAACGGCCTACCAAGAGGGTATGGGATGTCACGGTCAACTATCGTATTACGATTACAAGACCGGACGGACGATATATTGATCCCGACCGGTACGGCGGCGTGCGTGAGTATACATTACAGTATCATGCAGAAACCGAAGATACCTGTACCGCATGGTGTCACAGTGATCCATGGACACCGGTGCAGTATGAGATTCGCTGGGGCGCAACCACCGGTGACGGCAGTATGCATAACTTACAGGATACTTCTGTGACCGACGGCGGAACGATTGAAAATGAGCCGGAACTGGACTGCGAACTGGAAACCGATGTGGAAGATCTGTTCCGTGGAAGCATTCTGATTGTCAAGTCAAACGAAAAGGAAAATCCATTCAAGGATTCTACTTTAGGTGGATCTGACAGCAACATGAGTAAGAAAACGCTTTGGACAATCAAACTGAAATCCAAAGGACTGGAGGGCGAAGAGTACATCCACTTAAAGAGCATGACCCCGAAAAAGGGAACCGGCGGCACAAATATCTACACGGTAAGCAGAGAGCCGGGTATCCGAAACGATGAAAATAACCCGATGACAGTTGGCAGCAACGGCCAGCTCATGGTGACAGATCTTCCTTACGGAGAATACATCGTAACCGAAGTATCCGCTGACGATCCGATGTATGTCCTGGAGCAGTTTACGGTAGTTGTAGCAGAACATAACGGAGACGGAGACAGCGATACGAGAATTGCGTATGAAGCGCAAGGCTCCGTTCCGCTGACCGGAAAGTGGACGGGTTACGATAAAACCGGAGATAACCAGGGCATTTCTGTAAATGGTACCGGCGACTTCTATAACAACCTGTATCAGGTAAACTTAAGAGATAAAATCAAGTCGAATCAGATCAAGCTGGAAAAGCGTGATTCGGAAACAGGCAAAATTGTAAGACTTGCCGGAACGAAAGTCTTCATCCGCTATAAAGGAAATCCGGATTATACGGACGAGGAAAATCAGGCAAAGTTCGGTCCGACCGGAACAGTTGCAAAGAACATCTACAACCGCTTCCTGCCAAATTCCGAAGCCATCAATTCGACCAGCACAAATTACACCTTTGAACTGGACGAAAACGGCTGCTTAGATATCCCTTATCAGCTGCCATACGGGAAATATGAAATTTACGAATGGCTTCTGCCAAACGGCTACTATGTAGGCGAATACGGCGCGGATGGCGTTGCGAAAAATCATAACTTTGGTCTGATCGAAGAAGGTCAATTTACCGTTGATCAGAATACGCATGGCTACCAGGGAACCGTTCCGGATTACGCAATCAAGGATGCGGATGGAAATCCAATCAAGTATCAGGATAAAGACAAATACAGCTTTGAAGACCTCAAGAAGATGGTAACGAACCGTTATACCTTTACCGTAACCAAGCAGAATATGCACACAGACGGAAACTTCTCCGAGCTGGTAACCTATACCGGACACAGAGAAGATGCAGATCCGGCATACGATAAGGGCGATTACCCATATACCAACTACTATAAAGTAGCGGCGGTGATCAATAACGCAGTGAAAGGTAAAATTGCCATTGCAAAGGAAGGCGAAGAGCTGACAGGCTTTAAGAAAGAAACAAAAGACGGAAGAACCATTTTCACACCGATTTATGAGATGGGCGCAAAACTAAAAGACGCAGTCTTTGGCATCTTTGCGGCAGAAGATATCAACCTGTCCGATGGCTCTGACGGTCCGAAGATTTACGATTCGGCTACGGGAGAAGAAATCACAATCCCAAAGACCAAGGATACGCATTTCAACAATGTAGTAGAAACGGTAAAAGCATTCTTTGGAAAGCTCTTAAATCCAAAAGAATATTCCGCAGCCAAGTACGAAACGGGAGAATTATCCCATAGCTCCGGAGCGGAATTATGGTACATGCTGGAGCGTGAAGCATCCGAAGGAAATCTGAAGCGCACGATTTATGTAACGCCGGAGCAGAAAGATACGGTATATTCCTACGTATTGGAAACCACCGACGATACCTATCGCTACCGCTATGATGTAACCGTGACCATGAAGAATCAGGCAGGCGGCACAAATATCACCGATGTACATGTCAGCAAGGTCACTTCTACCTTGAACGGCTATGCGGTCGATATTCCGCTGACCAAGATGACAGGAAGCGTTGGCGAAAAGGTGCTGGATCCGTTAGAATCTTACCTGAATGTACCGGCAGGAAGTGACGCAACATCGGTTGACCCGAACCTGATCTCGGCACTGGATGTATATAACGAAACCTATACGTTCCAGGCGAACGGTGATTACAACTATAACTGGAATGCAGAAGCAACGGACTTCTCGGACATCGGCGCAAGACGCTATGTAGTCAAAAATTATCACTACTACAAGCTGACCGAAGAGAATCTGAAAGATGTTGAGAAAAAAGTCGGCGAAACACCAAAGATTGCAGTACCGGGCGAAGACCTGGACGGTGATGGTGTGATTGACCCATCCAAAGGCGACAAAGCGCCGGAATATGTGATCAAGGAACCCGGCGAAGACCTGGATGGCGATGGCGTAATCGATCCATCCAAAGGCGATAAAGCGCCGGTTTACGAGATGGAAGATGTCATGGAGACCCGCAAAGCGATTGAGTGGGACAATGACGGCTGGATGCTTGTCGGAAATCCATCAAAGGGCGACCGGGCAGTCTTTGAAAAGGTGCAGGAAGATGCGGCAGCGGAAAAAGAATATAAGGCTGCGGTACTCGGCTATGATGCAGCACTTAGCGAAGCGGACATGGAAAATGAAGAATCCGCCGGCACTGTAAAATACACAAGCCTCATCGGTAATGACGAAGATTATGTTTTCTTAACCTCTGATGAAGCAGGCGATGAAATCAAGAACTACACGCTTCCGGAAGGATACTCCGAACTGGCATTTGACGGAAACCCGGAAGTAGACGCAAGATATGTGATTGCAACAAGAAACGATGCAGAAACCGGAGAGACAACTTATAAAGTGCTGCTTAGTGATGAAACGACTTGGCAGGACTGCACCGTGAAAGGAAACTTCCAAAAGGCTGTTGTGCAGGTTTATGAAGTAAAATACACACAGCGTGCAGGAGATCCGGATGGATTCACACTAAGTTGGGATACCTTTGCAATCGGCTCCAATGTGGATCAGGAAACGAACACCGCAACGACCGTTATCACAAAGAATGCGCAGAATGTAGCAAATGAAACCTTTGATGTCGGTGCCGGTTACACATATGAGAACGCAGGCGATACAGCAACCTTTACGACCATTCCAATTATCGCTCCGGTATACTTTGAATGGGCGGATGGTGTAAAAGCCGATATGTACTACAAGGGCGGTGTTGCTTATGCAACAATCGAAATGCCGCAGTCGGCGGTAGACTATCTGTATGAGGACATTGTTCCGACGCTTTCGTTTAACTATACAGATGCAGAAGGTAAAGCGGGCTGTCTGAACTTAGACTGGTACAGCAAGCTTACACCGGAAAATCCGGAAGTAAAATTCTCTGTCGTTCAGGGATTACCGGAAGGCTGCACGGTTAAGGCGACTCGAAAAGACTCGCTTGCAACCGGAGAAGAAACTACTTACTACATTGAAATTGTAACCAATCAGAAAGAAGACAAGCCGCTGCAGCTAAAGTTTGCAGATGGCTATGTCATGGATGTATATTGTGCAGACGCGGCATCCGGAAACGGTGTGGGTGTGATTGATCTGCATAATGTATATAAGACAACGCGCTATACCAAAGGAGAATTAGTAGAAACCATCACGACAAACGATGCCGGTAAAGCGGAATCCAAACTGCTTCCGCTTGGCAAATATGTCGTAAAAGAATTAAACGCGCCAAACGGTTATGTAACGGATGGAACTTCCTATGAAGTGGATTTAGCGTATAAAGACCAGTTTACACCGCTTGTTTGGAAAGGACTGAATCTGAAAAACGAATACTTCACCGTTGAAATTGATATGGAAAAGGTATTTGAAACGGCATACCAATCCAAGACGTATCAGCCGTCTTCCGGCGCAACATTCGGGCTGTATAATGCAGCAGACCTTGCAGGCTCCGGAAGCAATACCGAGCTTGCTGCAAGTATTCCGGCAGATACGCTGATGGATGTTATTACGGTAGACGAAAACGGCAAAGCAAAATCCAAGATGAAACTGCCATTCGGTACTTACTACATCAAGGAACTGGCAACAAAGAACGGCTATGTGCTGAATGATATGCCATTCTACTTTGTCGTTGGCGAAGATGGAAGTACGACGTCTGAACCGTGCAGCATCGGCTATGATGCAAACGGAAAGATCATCGCAGAGGATGGCGTAGCATCCAAAGTCGTTTTAAACAGTTACGGAAACGCAACGATTACCATGGAAACACAGGTAAGATACCCGATGCCGAAAGTCACGGTAGACGGCGTGGAATACGCACTGACCGAAGATAAGACGGTAGAGGGAATCAAGATTACCGCAAAGAAAGATGTTTCTAAAGTGGAAATCGAAGCAAAAGACGGGCAGGAACATAAGGTTACGCTGCCGAATGGGAAAGAGCTGACGGTCAAAGTAACCGGCAACACCTATGCCTATACTTATGACGGCACAGAGCATCAGTTCGTACCGAAAACCAGCTATACCGGCTACGCAGGGAAATATGAATCCACGTTTGATGCGCCAAAGGGCGAAGACCTGAACGTGAAGACGCAGACAATTACTGTTAGCGAAGCAGGTACAAATCCGAATAAGGCATTGATTACTGTTACTCACACACCAGTAACAAAAGAAGTCATTGTAACCCCTGCAGTACCTGCAAAAGACCTGGACGGTGATGGCATCATTGACCCTGCAAAAGGGGACATTGCAGAAGTGCCGGCCGTAACGAAAACGGTTGGAATTTTGAATGCGGAAGGCTATCAGACCTATACGCATACCGCAAAAGCAGACTATCAGACTGCAGGCGGCACATCGGCGATCGCAGGTGATATTCTGCGAACAAGAGATAACAAGACGACAAGTGAAACACCGGAAGGTGAGATTGGCATGATCGCAGGAGATAGTATCGCACTGAAATCTGCGACAGGCGCGAATGTAACGCTGATGCTGGATAAATCCGGATGGTTTCGGACGATGATCAGCAACACCGCAAACGGCAAGCTCGAAGAGACCGATGCCGTGAAAGCAAGCCTTGACGGCGCAGATAAAACTGCGGATGTGACATTCGTAAAATCGGTAACACAGGCGCGCCAGGATCACGCAGCTAAAAGCCTGCAGATTAAAATGAACACGCTGGACAACTTAAATGCATCCGGCATCAAAAATGACGCTGTAAAACCGGATACACCGCCGACGACGCCGCCAACGCCGGGAAGCTCAACTCCGGCAATACGCACCGTCGCAAAGGACAGCAAGACAAACGACCACATTGCACTCGCAGGAAAGGGTGTAACCCTGATTGATACGGCTTACTTCTACAATCTGACCATCGGGCAGGAATACAAACTTGTCGGAAAACTGATGGATAAAGAAACCGGAAAACCGGTTCTGATTGACGGCAAGGAAGTAACCGCCGAAACAACCTTTAAGCCGGCCGTTTCCACCGGAACGCAGGATGTTTCCTTCACTTTCGATGCAAGAAGCTTAAAAGGCAAAGATGTTGTCGTATTTGAAACTCTGTACAAGATTGCAGCTGACAAAGACGGCAAAGTAACCGAAGAAAAGGCTGCAAGCCATGAGGACATCAACGATGGCGGACAGACGATTACATTCCCCGAAATTCACACAACGGCAACCGGGGAAAACGGCGAGAAGACCATCGAAGCAAAAGGAACCGTAAACATCATCGATACCGTAAGATATGAGCATCTGATCGCCGGAAAGACCTATACCATGAAGGGATATTTAGTTGATAAAAAGACCGGAAAGGCAATCTACGAAAACGGCAAAAAAGTCACTTCCGAGGTGACATTCACCGCAGAGAGCGAATCCGGTACGGTAGAAATGGTATTTACCGTGAATGCAAAAGCATTATCCGGCAAATCTGTCGTTGTCTTTGAAGACTGCTACTATGAAGATGTGAAAGTCGGGACACATGCCGATATCAAGGATAAAGGACAGACGGTAAAATTTAAGGCAAAAGACGGACGCATCGAGTTTGACACCGAACGCGATGAAGACGAAGATGACGACATAGACATCGTTCCAAAGACCGGTGACCGTATGCAGCTTCAGCTGATGCTGCTTCTGATGCTTGCGTCCATGTTTGGACTTTTTGCAGCTGTCCGGATTCGGAGAAAAGAATAGCTTTCCTTTCTTTGCTGCGATATTTTTTCGCGGTAGATTTTTTACTATGCTGCAGGGGTTTTCCCCTGCAGCATAAATCGAATGGTGGATTCCGGTTAAAACAAGGTATGATTAAAAGGAAGGAGAGCGATAATGGAGGCTTTGATTATGAAAACAGCAGTTCTGCTGCTGGCAGGCACGGTTATTTTGTATGTGTACTATATCATTTTTTTCAAAGGTAAAGAGAAAGCGCCTGCAGCCGCACCGGAGGGAGTTACCGTAAAGAACATCGCAGATTATCTGAAAAATCATGACAACATTTATGAAATGGGCGATAAAAAATCAGAGGGAAAAGAGATTGTCTGCGAGACTTTGTGTATGCTTAAAGCAATGCCGGATTCCGATATCCTGATAAGAGGAAGTTTTTACTTAGCAAACTATGAAAAAGAGGAAGCGGAAGTTTTCTACATTCCGGATATGCTGCTGTATTTTGACTTGTTAAGAGAAGAATACTATTTCAGATTCATCCATGAATTCAGCGACTTTCTGCATTACAAAATCCTGCAGGACGGTAAACGCGAGATACGCTACTTGCCAACCGACATCAAAAATGCTTTAATACTTACAATAGAAAAAGGAATTGCAAGGGAGGCATGAACATGATCGGAAATCGGTTCAAAAGAAAAGCACCTTTTGAAATGAGCAGGACGGAAGAACGAAGATATGAATATGAAAAGGATGCCTATAGACTGTTTTTAAATCGCATGAGTGATAGAAAGCCGAAAGACTTGTGTTATCTTGACTTTATGATAGACTTGCTTCGAAAAGAAGTGAAGTACAGCAGCCTACTTGAAATAAACAGGGGAAATACGAAAGATCGATTCCTTTATCCATTCCATAGAATGTGCGATAAACTAATCGGTGCTAAGTATACAAAAGATTTTCAAATCGATTTAAAGGAAAACAATCTAATCAGCGCGCCGTGGGACGAAAGCAGATATAAAGGAATGTTGAAATGGATTTCAAAGCAAGGCTTTCAATATCAGAGAAGCAATCATATGGCATATTATTATGAATATATCAATATTGCCTGTGCATACAACGGCGTGCATAGTTTAGGCGTTGGAACTTATTTCGGAAACGGAACAATCAAAGCAAAATCTTTTGATACGACCAAAATATTTCCTTATGTTGAGGCAAACTGCGACCTTTCTTTCAGCTATAATGAAGAGAATGTACTTAGGCGGATGGAAGAAAAAAAGATTACTATGGATGGGTATATAGAGCAAGAGCTTTCAAGGAGGTTTTACGGAACAGATTATAGACTGATTCTGCTGTATAAGTTGTGTCAGGAAAAATACTTTATGGAAAGAGAAACGGAGGAAAACCTGGCATCATTTTAGTAAAATCCAAAATAGGAATAAGAAAATCACAGCGGGGAAAAGCCCCGCTTTTTGATTGCCCGAAAGGAGGTGAAGAAGTGAATGAGGACAATTTTGCAAAAGCAATATTTGCATCAATGTTTCAAAGGGAGCACGATTCCATCTGTATGGTAAACCCAAGAAGAAATTCCGATGAATTGACAAGCGGAATCGATCGCTTGTTTCTGCAATACCGGCAAAATATCAGTATCAAGCTGCATCCGACCCATGCATATATGGCATTTGATATTGCCGAGGATTGGAGACAGTGGTATACTCAAGGTGAAAAAATCCATCGAGAGGAAACGGAGATTATGAGGCTTGCAATTCATCCTGAAAGTAAATTTGCAAAGATAGCATTTGCAAATGAGAAATTCGACTATTTCCTTGAGGAAAACCGGATCAGCAGCGGATGCTCACCGGACTGCAGCGAGTGCTGCCACGATCTTTTTTATATAACGGAGAATGAATTTTTGTATCTTACTGCGTGGTATTTGCGGAAGCATGGCTTTGCGGCACTCTATAAAGTCTACCGAAAAGCGATAAGGCAGGCAGGTTTT
>ERZ808240.683-NODE-683-length-43501-cov-28.834737_pt1 | contig 43501 bp, 32 predicted proteins | sample MGYA00521084_ERZ808240 | MGnify/ENA primary metagenome ERZ808240 (study PRJEB31516, sample SAMN03275571) | gut metagenome | biome: mammalia-associated habitat; material: feces | host: Papio cynocephalus | place: Kenya | collected 2012-08-06 ...
TATCAAATTCGATTAGAAAAATGTATAGAAAAACTAAAAAGTGCGATAAACAAAGTGTTTTATCATTATCATTTTTTATAAATGATTATTATCAATTTGTTTAGCGGACCTTCCAGTGTCCATTTTTAGCTGAGCCGACTCTTGTTAATGATCCATTGTCTTCCAGCTGCTTAATCCTTCGGCTGACTGTCGGTTTCGACTTTTTCAGTACGTCTGCGATTTCCTGAAGCGTCAGATAGCTTTGCTCCTTTATCAGTTGAAGTAGGTTCTGATAATCGTTAAGTTCAGGGTTAGTTATGTACGGGACTTTTCGATAGACTTCGAACAAAAATCCCGCCCGTCTCCCTTCATAGTGATAGGAAATCCGATGCCGGGAAAATTCGTTGAAGATTGTGGTGAAGCCTGTCCCATAATGTTCGATATAGTTTGCTGCATAGAGAACCCGGGCGATCTTGGAATTTCGATTGACAGGATCTACGCTTTTCATAGCAAATGCCTCTGGAGTGTAATCTAGAGGGAATATTCCAGGATTGAAAATGCTGACCCGGTTATCAAAGACATCAATTTCATGTTCTAAGGGCAGTGAATAATTGGCATGTCCAAAGGCATTCACAATAAGTTCTCTTAAAGCGGAGAAAGGTATTTCCAGTTCCCTTTTCCGTTCTGCCTGACCCTCTACTTTGATTGGTGCAGCGTTTAATCGCGTAGTTATATAATTTAAGGATTCATCAATAAGGTCAAAAATATTCCCATATTTTCTAGACCTATCTTTATAGACAGTTTTAGTATTGCCAGATAGGGTTGACATTCTTGCTGCAATAACATCTGTTTTCCCAAACAAATACTTTCCGGCATTGCAAATCGAGCCGTCTGAATTGATGAGATGGAAAAAACTTAGGGCATCTTTTACACCTTGATATGGATGAAAAATCCGATGGTTTTCATTACCTGCGGCCCTTACTTGTTTTACTCTGTTTTCATCAATGTCATCAATAGTGCAATCGCTTTTTCTGTTTTCCCATAACGAATAATTCTTTTCTATCGACAAAAAATAATCGTGCAAGAAGGCCGTTGGCATTAAATCTGCTCTGTCACCATTTCGGATAAAGTATTTTCCGTGCGAACGATACGGAACATCATCTCCTTCAAAATGCAGATGAATGAAGGAGAGGCCTTCTGATGTTTGCTTGACCTGGATTTCATAAAAAGGAATCGGTTCTAGGGTCTGATTGATTTTTTGCGCAATGTCATTTCCAATCTTACTAGTTACTTTCCTTCCGACAACATCTCCATTATTTTTTACGCCAAAGTAGACTTCTCCTTTTCTATGCTTGTTTAGAATGGCACTGATGTCATCCATTGCTTCTTCCCATTCTGACCAGCTCTCTTTAAATTCGACCCATTCATCTTCGATTCCAATGTTCATTTTTTAATTCCTCGTCATTATCTTATCATCATTATCAAAAATGCTCAATAAAAGTTGCATAAAAGTCAAAAAACGCGATAAACAAAGGACTTTATCATTATCATTTCTTGAGTTTTTTCGTTATCAGAAACGAAAACATAGCCTTTGCTTTTTTGTTCTATCCGCTATCCACCACATATAAACAGAGCAAGCATCCAAAACGGATTAGGGTGTTTTTTATTGAACCGTCAGTCTTTCTGTCCTTCCCTTTCGGAAATGACATTTAGATAATCCTGTTTTGTCTTGCAGTGGACTAAGGCATTCCGTTTGCTTTTGGCGTTTTCAAAACCGCGGAGATAATGAACCGCGATGGAGCGCCTAGTAAGAGAAGCGGTAAGGTCATCCTTGGTGGCGTAGATATAGTCAAGGTGTTTCTTCAAATCCGCAACCTGCCCTTCAAAGGTTGTTTCCAAAGGCTTCAGTCCTTCTTCGATCCGTATCCTATCCTGAAAGATCTTCGGATAGCCGATCCTTTTCGTGGCAACCATAACGGCATCGGCATTCGTCTGGTTTAGAACGCCAATAAAATTGTCCGCCCCGATGTTGCCGTTGGCAATAACCGGAATCGAGACGTTCTCCTTTACTGCCTTAAGGACATCATAGTGAAGAATAGGCGAGAACCTTTCCTTTCTTGTCCGTGCATGGATACAAAGGGCTTTGACCCCTGCCTGTTCCCTTCTCTTACAAAGAGAAACCCTGTCAATCACTTCGTTAAATCCTACCCGCCTTTTGACAATGACCGGATGGGTGGAGATTCTTACCATTTGGCGCAGTAAATCAATTAGTTCATCCTGCCGGTTAAGCCAGAAGCTTCCGGACTTCTGCCGGATGACTTTCGGGGCCGGACAGCCGCAGTTGAAGTCGAGGAAATCATATTCTGCCCTCTGCTCAACTAGGGGAATGGAAGAGAGGATATGTCCGGCGTCTCCACCGAAAATCTGCAGAGCAAGCTTCGCATCCTTCTCCTCTTCTTTGTCTTTCTTTGTCCTATTCAGTTCCCTTTTGCTGATTCTTGAATTATGCCTTATCGCTTCGCATGATTCCCTTTCGGTGTAGAGGAGGGAGGCACCATAGTCGTAGTTGATCTTCCGCCTTGCATAGTCACTGTATCCGGCAAGAGGGGCTGAGACGAAGCGGTTCTTCCTTGTTATTCCGGCAATCGAAAAGGTCTTCATTTCTTTTCGCTTTCTTTGGCGTGCAGTAATTCTAAGGCTTCGTCCTCGTTAATGCATTTCACCCCATGACTTTTTAATAACTTGGCCGTAATCCCCATTCCAGGGATTTTTCCTCCGTCAAAGAGACCATTATGGATGAAATGAGTCCCACAACTTGGAGAATTCTCTTTTAAGATGGCAAGATGGATATTATAGATTTCTACGATGCTTCTTGCCCACCAAGCCCCGGCCTTATATTGCTCGGTCACATCTTTTCCGCTTTTGCTTTTCACACTGCCGTCACTTTGGATTTCACTTGGCTCGCGGGGAATCTTCCTTCCTCCCTCGCGTTCCGGACAGATAGGGATCAAGTCATAGTATCTGGCAAGGGAGAGAATCCCATTTACTTTCTTTGTCTTGCCGTCATAACGGCAGTTTTCTCCGATAAGACAGGCGGAAATCAGTACTTTTTCTTTTTTCATATCTGTTCTATTTTAAGAATTTATGTTAATGAGTCAATGAAAAAAGAATCAGTAGAGTTTTTTATAGAGGGGAGCGTTAATTTCTTCCTGGAATTCCTTAAGGAAGGAGAGCCTGAAGGCTTCTCTTTTCTCTGCTTCCTTCTTTCCGGCTTCCGTGTTCCTTTTTTCTTTGATTTGCAATAGCTTCTGATAGAAATGGGCAATCGTGGAAAGGGTGTTGTTCCGATACTCTTCTTTGCTTGGATGGAGATGGATGACTTCTTCGGAATCATAGAGTTTGCGTTGGTGGGAGCCTCCGAACTGGAAGGCACGGGCTATTCCTATTGCCCCTATGGCATCAAGACGGTCGGCATCCTGTACGATCTGTGCTTCGAGAGAGAGAGGCTCTGTCGACCTTTCTCCGTAAGATACATGGGAAATGATGTTGACAATCCTGTTTTGCCCATAAGCGGAAACGCCCCTTTTCTTCCTGAACTCTATGGCGTGTTCATAAGGATAATTTCGCGTAAAAAGTTTTCTATCATCCCAGTCATGCATCAGGCTTGCCAGGGAGACAATGAATCCGTCCGGCTTTTTTTCATAGGGGTAGCTCCTTAGTTTCTTTGCGTTCTCAAAGACACGGAAGGAGTGATCCACGTCATGTCCGGTATAGTCATCTTTGAACAGAAGCTTTGTCTCCTTCCTTGTCTCCTCTAGCCTTTGCTTTTCTGAAAGTGTGTCCATGTCTTCTCCCTCTTTTTCACATAATATTATAAGACCGAAGGCTTTTTCCTCTTGTCAATGATTAAAAAGAAAAACCATGCTATTCCTGAAACCATGAAAAAAGCAGAAATTCAATTGTTTTTCATGAAAAAGAGAAAAGAACGAATGGTTTAGGCATTGAACTAAAACATTTGAAATAGTTTTTTAAACAAACTATTTTACCGAGGCAAAACAGGATTTATAATACAAACACAGAAAAATCCGAGTATGATCAATCAAAATCAAGATAAGGTGCCAGAAGAAAAAAAAGCACCATCGAAGAAAAAACATAACCCTTGGTCAAGGCGGAAAAAGAGGATCGTCCTCTGTACTTCCTTCTGTGCCCTTGGTGTTGGAATAGGAAGGGTCGGCTTCAGGCTGTTTGGCCACTCCGCACCGAAGAACAATTACGATGGTTTCTTTGCCGGATATGATTATCTTTCCCTGAAGGACAAAAGTTCGAGGAATGACATCACCGGAAAAGAAAAGGACAGGAAGAAACAGGCGGTAAGGCTGGTGAACACCGGATTTGTCAAGATGTCCTTAGCCAAGTACGGACTCAGGTACATCAGTCAGGTGGTGAACGTCAAAATCGGAAATACCAAGCAGGAGATTGAGGCCTTCACCTATTTCTCTCCGGAAGTGAACTTCAACCAGAATATCTCTTCCTCTACCTTCGTTCATACGGCCGACCGGTATTATGACCATAAGGACGGAAAGATTGAAAGGTACTCGGAAAGCACTCCGGATAAGTGGAAGGATGCAACGCCTGTCGAATATAGCTATGACGACAGGAGGGGGAAAAGAGGGAAGCTTGTCGCTCCTCTTTACTTCCTGAATCAGGATAAGAAGGGAAACCGGAAGTTTGAATCCTATGATTCTTCTTCTCAGGGTTGGAATACGCAGGAAAGCGGAATCGTCAACTTTGATTTCTCTTCTGACTCCGTATCCGATGCGACATGGACGAAAAAAGGATTGGAATATCTTGTCCATATCGAAAGGGATTCCGACCATACTATCGGCTATAAGAAAATGGCCAGGCAGAGGCAGAGGACGGGAGGGCTGAAGAACCTTCCGAACTTCAAGACGGTCTCTATCGATTTCACCCTCGATGCCACCCTTTCCCTGAAAAAGGCGGTGACCAAATGCAACTATATTGCTGCCATGGCCGGTATCCAGGCTGAATGTGTGTCAACAGACAATACCTATTTCTATACATCCGATACTCCCTTCTCCTCTTCCGGACAGGAGCTGACTATTCCTGGTCCACAGGAAGAGACAGGGGATAAGGGAGAAAGTGATGAGCCGAAATTATTAGCATATGCCAGAGGACTTAGCAAATGAAAAAGAATAAACTAGAAAATGTCGAAACGCAGGAAGAGAAGAAAAAACGAAGACATAATTTTCTTCTTCTAGCCTTGGCTAGCTCTATGTCTTTGTCCGTAGGAGCTGTTGCCTCCTATGGCGTGAGTAACTTTAGGTACAACCGGAATCAGGATAATACCGGAGACAAGAATACCGGAGACACGAGGACAAATCAGGACAAGCTTCTGAATAACCTCCTTACTTCTTCTTCCCTGGAGCTTGATACTCTTTCTGCTTCGATTACCGGTTTCTATAATGAGTATTCCATCGCCCTAAATGGAACGAAGGTTGCTTTTAACTATCTGGATTCCACTCTGACCTATCAGGATGCCGTTGATTTCAATCCGAAATTCTCCGGTAATGTCAATCTGAAGATCAACGAAAGTGAACAGAAAAACATCGCCGACGAGAACTTAGGACTGTACATTGCCTCCGACAAGGTCATTGTCAACCGGGAGAATAAATATTACACCCTCGATTCCGATGCTATCGGGGATATCGTCGGACTAGTCTCCACGGATTCCGGAATCGATGTTTCCGGTCTTCTTTCTTCCTTAGGAGCGGGAGAGAGCAGTTCATCCCTTACCGACCAAAGGAACGACTTATTAACTAAAATCCAGGATTGCCTTGCAAACAGCACGGAGACAGTGACCGATAGTGGATACGACTTCCTTCTGACCTTGCCGGATAATCTTGGAACGGTTACGCTTTCCGCTGATAAAAGCCTCTACTTCACCGGCGTGAAAGCAGATCTGACTCTTACCATTAAGGGTCAGGAGGGTGCCGAAGACAGACAGGTCAAGGTATCCTTATCGGCCAAGGGCAAACAGTCGACCACGTCGAACCTCGTTTCCAAGGATCTTCTCTCTAAGCTTCAGGAAGAAGGCGTGGATATTGTCAACCTCAACGGACTTGATCCTCTCTTCTACACTGCCTTTAACCTAGCTAAGAGCAAGGCTTTCGATGCCAGTGTGAAGATTGGAGTGACGGATGCAAACAAAGCGACGAAGAATGCCACCCTCCGTCTTTCCGCTGATTTAAGCGATAAGGCCGATAAAGATGGCAATAAGCAGGGAAAGCTTTTCCAGATAGCCTTAAATGAGAACGGACAGGATAGCTATGTCCAAGGCAGTGCCAAGGCGACGTTAAGGAAGGATACAGCCTTTATCGACCTGAACGGACAGAAGAAAGGCTATATCGACTACTCTTCCGTCAGTACAAGGAGGGACTCTTTCTCTTCCCTTACCGGGACGAAGGACGTCAGGAACGTAGCGGAATCTGTCGCCTCTCTTCTCAATGACTGCAAGCTGAAGGACTTATTGAACGGGGACTATTCGGTCTATAAGGACTTTTTAAAGGACAGGTCCACGAACCAGGACGGCACTTATGCCAAGATTGTCCTCTCTTCTTCTGCCTTAGGTCTTTCCGGTGATGATAATCATGACAGGATCCTAGAAATCCAATATGAATCCGAAAAGAACCTTGGACGTGACGGAATCGAGATTCAATATGCCAGAGTCAGCAATATCCCTCTTGGTGATCACACCTTATCTTTGGAATTCTCCCTTGATGATCTTTCGGCCAAAAAGCTGACTAAGGTAGAAAGTAAGGATGGATATGTATCCTATAATGGAGCAACCTCCCTTATTTCTTCTCTGGGGAAGATTGCCAACAGGAAGAAATTCGGATTTGCCTATAATATTGGAATCAGCAACAGCAAGTACAACACAAACTATAGCTTCGACGGGCAATTGAATGCCGACCTAACAAACTGGATTACCCCTTTAGATAAGTCCACCCATCCAGGAAAGAACTATCTTGACTGTGAGGCTAGTATCACTGCCCACACGAAAAGGAACAATGTCGACCACTATCTGGATGCGAGAAGGGTCGGCGATACTTCCTATCTTTCCTACGACAATGTCTTAAAGGAGTATAGGGAGAATGCGGAAATCGGTAACATTGTCGATGCGGTAAGGAACGGGGTCAAGAAGAGGAACGATGCAAGTAGCGGAAGCTCTGTCGACGCAAGTTCCGTCCTCTCCCTGGTCTTAGACCGAATCAGCAGTGTCTTCTCCGTCGAAAACGGGTTGAATCTGAAGAATCTTGACGAATATATCAATATCTCTTCGGAAACCTCTGATGCCGATCACACCCTGAATAGGACTCTCTCCCCTGCCCTTTTTGGCTTTGAAGGAGGTCTTATCAACCTGAAGACCGATTCCAGTGCGGATAAGGTTCTCTCCCTTTCCGTTTCCGGACTTGAAAGGCTTGGCTATCAGTTTACTTTCACCCTCGGCTATCAGGAATATGTCTCTGCCAATGACGTTCTCTACTACGGAAAGAAGTTCGATGCTGCCGCCTTTAAGAAAGAAGCGGGCGAGCCGGTTACGAAATTCGAATATCTTGTCAATGGCGTCTTTGATCTCTTCACCGGAGAGCAGAAGTATTCTTTCTCCTTAAAGGCCGTTTTAAATGCCGTCGATGAGAAGGCGGTGACTACGCAGAAGGCTTCCTTATCCGGCAAGGTCAACAGGGATATCAAGAACAGCCAGTATAATGGCGCACTTAAGGTCAATATCGGCAAAGACAATCAGTATGCCTACCAGCCTAAGCTGACGTTCGACTATAACAATGTCGCCAAGGATTCTCTTTATGTCCAGTATTCCGGAAATTCTGCCAAAGCCTCTCCGATTGGAATCAACTGCAATAAGGACACGATTTCCAACACGATATCGCTTCTTAAGAATGCTTCCACTGACCATTCTCAGAATCTCATTCTTTCCTTGGTCAAGACCATTTCTTCCTCCACTTCATCTCTTCCTATCCTTGATTTGGTCAATGGCAAGAAAGACCCTCTGGAAACAGTAAGGAACAGCAACTATATCACGAAGATCGATCTTAGGGATTCTAAGATTGAAGTCGATTTGGATGCCAAAGCCATCGGTCTGACAGAAAGCGAGGATAAGACGGTCAAGGTCTTCCTTACCTTCGATAGTTCGAAAGGGGCGATTACCGGACTGAATGTTGATAATCTCCATATTCAGGACAGGACGTTCAACCTTAACCTTGATGTCTCTTCCCTGGATAAAGCCACGTCTGTTTCCTCCCTTTCCGAAATAAAGAAGACGGACAGTGTCAAATACATCAGCAGGGATGACCTTCCTCTCTTCCTCCAGCTCGGTCTTAACTCCACGGATAAGCAGGCCTATACAAGGGATGGCTCTCTCCGGGTCGAGATTCCTTTAATCAATGATCTTGTCGTTAAGGCAAGACTCTCTGCCATGGTTTCCTTCGGTGATTCCACCAAAGGGGAAAAGACGGAATATCAGTTCTATCTGACTCTATCTGACCAGAGCAGTAGCTTTAACACCACTTATTACTTTGATAGTAACAGCAGGGTCGAAGGCAGTGCTTCCCTTGACAAAGGGGAGGTCCTCATTGATTATGATAACGGACAGGAACGCACTATCCGCTATGTCACAACCAACGAGTTTGTGAAGCATCTTGGCTATTACGGACTTGGTAGGGGGCTGAACTTTGCAAAGAGCGAGTCTTCCGACCAGATCTATTCTCTTAAGACGAAGATTGTCTCCTCCTTAGACGGACTGTCCTTGAACGGAACTTCGACGACGGAAGAAGGCTCCGCAAGTGCAACCGCTAAGGATGCCGGAGGCATCAGGGGCACAAGCATCCTTCCCGAGGCTCTCATCAATCCGGATAAGACCGGACATAAGGACAATACTTTCTCCTTAGGACTTGACCTTTCTTCGATTGACTTAGGAGTGAACGGTGTCAGCCTAGGAAACGACATCAATAGGAAGCTTACCCACAGCGATAATTCGAAGAACGACGGAACCTTTACTTCCCTCTCCTTAAGCGGTGAGCTTGTCTCCATCCTCGATGTCGCCTCTGTCGGAATTGACTTAGAGTTAAGTAAGGTGGATAATTTCTCTCTCACTAATACTGTGAATACCATCACTACCCTCTATGGTGCCTCAAGGGAGAATAAAGTCTATTATCAGATTCTTGACGGGTCGAATATCGAACAGAAGTACCATCATGAGTTCCTTGGTAAGGGAGGATATTACTATCTTTCCTTCGCCGACAATAATACGAAAGAGAATCCTACTCTTGTAAAGGTGGATAAGGAGTAGGCTTTCTCTTTCCTAGGAAAGGATAAATGAAGAGAAAATTCTTTCTTCTTGCGACGCTTATCTGCCTCTTTAGGGGTTTCACTGCCCCGTTTAGGTATCAGGAAAACGTCAGAAAACAGCAGGATAACAATCAAAACAGCGAACCGGAGGGGAATCAGGCATCTGCCTTTTTCAAGCAGCTGACCAATTCCTCTTCCCTCCGCTTCCATGATCTTAGCCTGACGCTCACTAAAGGCGGGGAATCTTCTTTCTCTTTGACAAGCAATGACCTTGCGGTCAGTTACCTTGAGGGAGAGAGCAAGTCCTTCTCCGGACATAGGAGGAGGAAGACAGGGGGGCTCTCCCTTCCTTTCGGTCTTTTCCTAAATGACAAGAATGCGGCGCTAGAATACGACGGAAAGATTTATACAAGGAGTGCATCGTCTATCGGGGACATTGTCGGTGTCCTCACTGATTCTGACCTTCTCTCCTCTCCTTCTTTCTCTTCATCCACAGTCAATGATGCTTTTGACCAGATCAATGCTGTCTTTGATCAGATTGCAAAGAGTGTGGATAGTGCCACGGATACTATCTCCTCTCTTGACGGAAGCCATGTTTTCACCTTCACCACGGATTACGGAAATGTCGAAAGGGGAGCGAGTGATAAACTTAGGTTTACCTCTCTTTCTACGCCAAAGGGGCTAACCTTCAAAGGGAGCGATGGGACAGACTATGTCCTTACCCTTAACGGGAAAGGGGAGCAGAGCCTTATTACTTCCTATGTCAGTCCGTTTGACTCCTCTCTAGAGAAGGTGGACAGGGACGGACTTGATCCTCTTTTTGTCACCTTTTTAAACAGGGCGAAGAAGAAGACCTTTGCCGCTACCCTTGCCTTTGACAGGAAGGGAAAGGACGGAGAGAAAGGTTTTGACCTGAAGGTCAACGCTGATCTTTCTTCTTCGGAGCGGGTACAGGCAAAAATCAGCCAGGGGCAGGCGGCTAATCCCTATATCAAGGGAGAGGCCTCTGTCTATTACGAAAAAGAGACCACCTACATCAATGTCAATAACCAGAGCAAGGGTCATCTGACTAACCAGAAGGTTAAGGATGTCTTCTCTTCTCTTTCCCTTGCCTCTTCTTCCTCGGATACCACTTCTCTTATCGAAAATGTTGCCTCCCTTCTTTCTTCCTGTGCCTTCAAGGAAGTCCTACAGGGAGACTATTCCCATCTTACCGATCTGGTTTCCTCTGTCACTTCCTCAGGTGACGGAACGAACATTAAGGTGAGTCTTTGCGCAAAGGCCTTTGGCCTTAGCGATGATCCGGATAAAATTGTCACCATCACCCTCTCTAGGGGAAAGGATGAGGAGAATAACGAAAACGAGATAAAGTCCATTCAGGTAGAAGGAATCCCCTTTAAGGAAGTAGAGGCTTCCCTTACCTTCACTCTTGATTCCTTCACTCCCTCTTTTGATTCAATCGATACGGAAGAATATAAGACGAGCTATAACGGTATTCTTCCTGTCAGGAAGCAGATCACTCCTTATTTAGAGACGAAACAGTTCGGCAGGGATCTCTCGGTCAACCTGATCGAACAAGGCTATACAAACGAAGACGGAAGCTATAAACAGATTGATTTCGGTGGCGAGGCTAGGTTTGATCTGACAAAAGAAGATGCACCTGAGATGGCTTTGGGAAGGAAGATTAAGGCAGAGAATAAGACCCATGACTTGGATGTCCGTTATCTTGGCGGAAATGCCTATAGGACGCTTGGAAGCATCAGGAAACAGTCTATCAGTAAGACGGAAGCTTCTTCTGTCTTCTCTGCTTTATCCGAAGGAATAGCCAAACTGACGAAAGCAGACGAGGATGTCTCTTCTGCCAGGCAGAATGTCCTAGAGAAGTTTTCTTCGATCTTTACTCTTTCCGACGGGCTTGACTTATCTGTCCTTTCTCAGTTTGTCCTTGTTTCCTCTTCCTCCGATGACGACCATCTTATCCTAGAGCTTGATCCCTCGATCATCGACTCTTCCTTTAAAAAGGGCGGAACGTTGACCTTAAGGCTTACCGATAAAGGATTAGCCTCTCTTTCCCTTCTTGGCCTTAAATACCAGGATATCGTCCTGAACGTGACAAGGAAGAGGAAGGAATATGTCTCTCCTTCGTCTAGGACTTATTTAGACGGAAGCAAGTCTTTCTCCGTCAATGACTTCAAAGGAAAGGAAGTCAATTCCTTTTCCTTCTTCGTTACAGGCCTCTTCGATCTTCTTCCCGGCAACGAAAAACAGTTCACCCTAGGCCTTAATAGGAGCATAAAGGATAGGTCTACTGACGGAAGCTATCCTCTCTCTAGGGACGGAACAGTCGACTTTGACTATCTTAATAGCCAGTATGCCGGGGATATCCACCTCGATAGGGATAAATACACCTATGATCCTTCCGTCAGGTTCTATTACAGCAAGAATAGGACTCCTTATAACAGTATCGAAGACAATCTTGCCGTGAAGTACTACCATCAGGACAACAAGGGCCAGGCAAAGGACACTTCCTTTATCGGTGCCCTTAGGGGAAATAAGTCCATCCAGGATAGGACCGACCAGATCAGCTCGAGGAAGAAGACGAACCTCTTCTATGCCTATCTTGGACCGATTGTCCAGATTTATAACAGGGTGAGGGAGAAGAAAGAGGAAGGAACAAATGTAGGTTCTTCCCCGACTCCTGACTTTGTTTCCTTCCTCTCTCTTCTCGATGATGTTGTCTTCGTCGGGATTACGGACGGAAAGATCCATTTAGAGCTCAATAATGCTCTCTTCGGGTCTTCTAATTCAGGGATAAGGGATATCAATAGGACCTATCAGACTGTCAACCCTGACGACTGGAAGATTACCTCAATCGACTTCTCTACTTTGCTGACAACGGCCGGTGAAAACGAGGACGGCTCAACTTCGACAAGCCAGAAAGAGATTAAAGGGAGCCTGTCCCTTACTTCCTCTAAGGGCGACTTTACCAAATATTCTGCTGTCTTCAATGATGACTTCAAAAAGAATGCCATCGACTTCAATTCCCTTCCGGTCAGGACTTCTCTTTTGCTAAGCACGACCGATCAGAACGATTTCTCCCTTTCCGGCAGTCTGAAGGTCAATCTTCATCTTAGTTTTGACATTTCTCTTGCCGAAATCGATGCTAAGGTTACCGCTGCCGTCCATGTCGAAAAGGGCACAGACGGAAACAAGGCAGATGTTTCCGCCTATATTCTTGTCGAATGCAATGGGACGAAGACCGAGTACTATATCCGTCCTAAGGATGCGGACTGCTTTATCGTCAAGCACTATGCAAACGAGACAAAGCTCTGGCTAGTCACCCAGAAGGAAAGGACGAGCCATATTGGGTACTACCTCTGTGCGCTTGGCTTTAACTTCGAGGAGAAACAGTCAGGCATTGGAAGGACGGCATGGAAGAGCTACCTTGTCGAAAAACTTGAGAACTCCGGTTCCTCCTCTTCCTCCGATGAGGATAAAGGCGGGATAGGCGGAAGCGGAATCACTCCGGAGAAGCTTGTCAAGAGTAGGACTTATAGCGAAAAAGACAAAAAGTTCAATAGGACCCTTGATTTAAGTTCGATCAATCTAGGAACCAGCCTTGTATCCTTCACCAACTCTCTTCCTGTAGAAGTCAAATATAAGACGGACGATAGCGGCGTGAATAAGCTAAGTGAGCTCTCCCTTAAACAGGATGGTGTCATCAATATCCTTGACGGTCTGGCTAAGGCAGATGTCGAGTTTAATGCAAGCCTCAATGCCAACACGATTTCCTTCCTTCCGAGCCTGAATAAAGTGCAGAACTATTATTACAGCAAGACAGGCAATAAGGATGACTACTATGTGCTGACGAAAGTAGACCGGAAGGGCAATACTTTTTTGGAAATCGGAACCTATTGGATTGAAACCTCCGGTACTGGCACATTGCTGACGATTAAGGACAACACGACTCTTCCCCCGGTTGTCTGATTAAGGAAGGACAGGAAGGGGCGGATGATGGCCGCCCCTTCCTTACCTTTTCTGAGCGTATTAAAAGCTGAACAAATCAAGACAGAAATGTCTATTTTTTTTTTTTCTTTCTTCTAAACACTTTCAGCCCGTTTTTATTTGATTTTTTCATGCATCGGCTCTATAATCAGGCAAGATTGCATCTCGTTATTCCTTCATTGAGTTCTCACTATTTATGAATAAAACAAAAAGATGGGTGCTTGTGCTCTCAGCGTTCTGTATCGGCTTCCTCGGAGCCACTGCTTTTGCTTCCTATAAGATAACCAATAATCCAAAGAATGAGACCTCGTTTAATTTAAAGGCGGACGGGGATGTGAGCGAAGGCAAATCCAGTCAGATTAAGGTAGTAAGTATTTCTCTTCCCCAGTTCAGCAATAAGGGCGGATTTGTTGGAACGGGAATAACTGCTCCATCGCAGTGGGGGACTTCCGATTCAGGGATTATCGGATATCCTATTATTCAGACAGGAAAGATTATCCTTAAGGTTAAGCTGGTCAATCCTAAGGATTATCTTCAGATTATCCTTAAGGGTGAAAAGACGAAGAGTACAACTACTCTTAAAGAGAAGGATGGACTTAATCTGATTCGGAAAATTACCTCCATCACCCCGGATTCATCCGACTTAACGATAAAACAGCAACCTTCGTTTTCTCCTGCCGTGGCTAACGATACGGACAATTATACGCAATATAGTGTTGTCTATACTGTTCCGGATACAAGGAAGAACAGAGAAAGCACGGTTACTTTTACTTTTGATGTTGATTTAGGCAAAGATCAATCCAAGTGGTTGAATACCTATCTTTATTACAATGATTTGACAATTACTGCTTCTGCGGCCTATGTCCAGGAGGAGAAGGCATGAAAAAGACAAATCTTAAACTTACTGTTTCTTTCCTGCTTAGTTTTCTTCTTGTCCTTTTTATCCTTCCGATTAAGGCGCAGTGGGTTATTTTTCGCTCCAATGATGAAGACACAAGGACGGCTACTTCAAGTAACTCTAAACAGAATGTCTGCTATATTGCCGGTGATACGGATGCTAATGGTTATACCACTGTCGAAGCTGGATTAGCCGCCGCAACGAAAAAAGGCGGAAGTCAGAAGGTTGTCGTTACGGCTAATACCACGATTACCCATGACTGTGTCATTTCTGCCGGGGTTGAATTAAGGATTCCTTATAATGATACAATCATAGAATTTCAAGATCCGACTACTGCTGAGGTTAAGAATTGTGGCGCTGATGCCCCAAAGACTTTAAAATATACAGTCACTGTTTCTGCTAATATTAACATTAAGATTTACGGAGCTCTTACCGTAAGGGGGGAGTTCGGAGGAATTTCGAATCAATTTACTAGCCATTCTTTCAATAATTATTCTCAAAGGATGAGGAAGAAGGGGGCAAATCTTGAGGTTTTTAATGGTGGTTCAGTCCGTTGCTTTGGTTTTATAAAAGAAGACTTCAGTGGCACGACAGATTACTTATCTGGTAACGGCTCAGCCATTACCGTTCATGCTGGCGGATCCGTATGGGAGCCTTTGACTATTTATGACTGGCCGGGCGGTAAAGAGATTGCAACGAATTACTGGCCTAATAAGGTTTTCCCCTTCAAGAAATTTGATAGGCCGAACATTTATTCTTCCATTATCGTTGAAGCAGGCGGCTCTCTTTTCGGACAGATTCAAATTAAATTTTCTGGCGGTGATATAAATAAAAAGGTCCCTGTCATTGCTCTTGCCAATTCTCTGATTCTTTTGACTTCTGGGCGCATTTCCTGGGATTATGGAATCAACAGCTCTTCGCAGGCAAGGGAAAAGAATAGGAACAATCATTTGACTAAATTGACTGTAGAGGGAAATGCCTCTTTAGGCTCAATGTCTGTCTCTGTGAAAGTAGTGTTTGATATTACAATCGATAGTTCTGAATACTTTATTCCTATGGGGCCTCAGTTTTCCGCCCATGTAAAAAGTGGCAGCTTTGTCATGGGTAATAAGTCCTACTGGTTTGGTGGAAATAATTTAATCGTTGATGCGGGTGCCATGGCTTCCTTTACTGCCGATACGGCATTGTTTGATGATGTTTCTCTTATTAATAATGGGATCTTGAGCATAAGTGGAGCTTTTGGCGGAAAGATTATAACTGAGGGTGCGGGGGCTACTTTGGCAATCGGTGACAAGACATCAATCAGTGCAAAGTTCGATTCGACAGACAATAAAAAATCCTTTGATGCCAAGGGATATCAGTCTTCGACGGATTCCGATAGGAAAGCCTTAACTAAAAAATTGATTTATGAATCGTCTTTAAGAACGGGTCAACAGAAAGAAGGATATTGGAAGAACGACCCGAACCTTTATTTAATCAGGTATAGCCTGAATAATTATGTGACTGTTTCGGATAATGTCAAAGCCCAAATCGGGAATCAGAGGTCAACCAAGTATCGTGATGGATCAGCATCGATTACGATTGTCGACCCACGGGATGATGAATTGCAACGCAGCTACCAGGAAACAGTTGTAACAGGCGAGGGAGAAGATGCGACTGTTGAAGTAAAAACCTATTCTAATTATGCTACATACACTGGGTGGAACACTGAAGAGTATGGCCAAGGAATGGCGATAACTCCTGGATCAACCAGGACGATATCTGAGTTGGCAAATCAGTGCGACAGTCATCTCAGGATGCTCTATGATGTCTGGACGAGTGCCAAAAAAGTGACGATTCATTTCCTAGATCCGGATAAGATTGATAGTAGTGACAAAATAGAAGGCAACATGCCTGATGTTTCAATCAGCTTTCTTTCTAGGTATACGATGCCGGAACCTGGACGTAAGCTTAAGAAACAGATACTCTTGGGGTATCTACCATATGTTTTTGACTATTGGGAAAGGATTTCTTCGTCTGCTCATTATAGTCAAGGATCAAAGATTGTGATTGATGAGAGTGTTGTTTCCTTATCTTCTCCGACAATCAATCTTAAGCCTGTCTTTAAAAACACAGTTTTAGATGTTTGATTATTTTCACAAATGTTTCATAAAAAATAAAGGAGGAAACATTAAAAATGAAAAAAGACTTTAAGAAGGTATGGATGCCGATTGTTGCCTTATGCTCTGCCGGACTTATGGTCGGCACTGGGTTCGCGGCATGGACGATTGCCAGGAATCAGAGCGGAGAAGCCACTGGCAACAGGAAGGCTGATACGGTTGTCGATAATCGCATCTCAATCACAAATATCAGATGGTACGAAGGCTCTTACTCTAATTCGGCCACGCCACTCACTGGTAATCCGACGGTCTGCTTTGGCTGGAAGGAAGATGAAAGCCAAACATCTGCTGGTTCTTGGCTTCAACATGGCGATGCTGGCGTTAAAGAAAACAGGAAATTCACGCTTTATTTCGAAGTTACAAGAGCTGAAGGATCAACAATTTCCTATGATGCTCCTACTGCAACGTTTGCTTTGCAGGATACTAGCGATAAAGTCTTTAATGCTTGTGTCACGGATAACATCCTTATTGCTCCTGAAAAGAATCTGACTGTCACTCAAATTACAGGAACAACCTATTATACGGTTGATGTTTCCTTTAAGTGGGGGACTAAGTTTGGAAAAGACGATACAGGCAAGACTACTGATACGAATCCATATGTTTATTACAATTCTACTGATAATTATGACGATGCGGTGGAAACTTTGAATAAGTTAGCAAAGTTAAACACGGCAACTTCCGGGGACAATAAGGATAAGCCCAGCTTTAAGATTACTATCTCTGCTACTGCAAAATAATAAATAAACGAGGAAAGAAAAATGAAGAAAAACTTTTTGTTCGGTCTGATTGGAGCAGGTGCATTAATGTTTAGTGCCGGTGTTGGCTATTCTGCATGGACCATTACTGGCGGAAATTCTTCGAAGGATGATAATCTAAGCTTAAAAGCGGATGCCACGGTTATAGATTCCCACATCAATATCAGTGAGAGCAAATGGGCTGACGCTTCTGTTGAATTTAGACCGGTTGTTCCGAATGGAACACAGTATAAATATTCTTGGCTTACTGCTACCGATAGCTTAACGGAGGAAAATCTGATTGCCAAGTATCATCTGGAAGGTAAGGCTGGCGCTAATGCAAAGCTTAGTGTTGCTGCTACATTTACGGAAACGACCAGCGGAACGAATACTTATGCCTCTTTGGTTACGAAAAAACTTGTTGCAGCACCGAAAATGAGCATCACTTCTCCTGCTTCTGTTACTGCCGGTGCTGATGGAACGTTCACACAGGATATAACGATTACCTTTGCATGGGGTGAGCACTTCATACTTCCTGATACTGCAGCCGCAGTTAATCCTTATGAATTCTATAATAGTCAAAAATTTTCCGAAAAATTAGCAACTGATGCCTCGACAAATCTTAAGGCACTTGATGTCCTGAATAATTGCTCCTTTAAATTGTCTCTTACGGTTTCTCTCGCTCAATAGTTGTTTGATAGGAAAGGGTTTCTTTTAAGAACATGAAAGCAAAAACAAAGGTTACTGTTGCTATTCTCTCTGCTATTTCCCTTGTCGGTCTTGCCGGTACTGGTTATGCAGGCTGGGTCATTGCCCAGAATGCTTCTGGCCAGGCCGAAGGTAATTTGAAAGTCAACGAAATCACAGATAACGGTGTTCGGATTACTGATATTAAATTCCAAAAGGATCAGAATTATATCAGTTGGGGAAAAGCTGCAAACACGGCAAAGAATTTATGGTTCAATGCCGGACAAGATGTCGACGACGAATTTTTCACTCCTACTTTGACATTCAATGTTGCGAACAATACTACAAGTGACACGGTCAAACCGGCTGTTAATGCAAAGATTGTTGTAAATGATGATAAGGATACAAACTACAGCAAGTGCCTTAGTAGCAATTATATTAAAGGACCTTCGGCCGAAACTGCACTTACTGTTAATGTAAGTGACTCAAAAACAAACACCTTCGCCTGTACAGTCACTCTTCCACAGGATAGGTTCGGTTGGGGAGAGCATTTCAAATCCGGTGAAAACATTCTTAATCCAGTCAACTTCTATAATGAACATAATCCAGAAGATAAAGTCGGAACTGATGAAAATGCTGTTACTTACTTTGACGATGCAAAGACGGTCAGGGGTGCGATTGCTAAACTCAAAGACGTTAAGTTTACAATCACTCTCACGGCAAATCACGCTTAGATTTTAAAGGAAAGGATAATCAAGACTATGGCTACTCGTACAAATAAATCCGGTCAGCGCAAGTCCCTTACGATCGGTCTTGCTGCTTTTGCTTCTGTCTGTCTGATAGCGACTGGCTTTGCAGCCTGGATCATCTCCACGAAGACGGAAGAGAAGGTTGACGGAAATGTCGCTATCGGTGCTGTTTCGAACGCCAATGTGGAAATTAATGTCACAACAGAAGCAAAGGACAGAGCTTTCTCCTTTAATCCGAAAAGCAATGATGATAAAGGCCGTATCCGTTATGATGGAACGAATGCGGAGAAGTTAGATTTCACCCTGACTGGAACTGTCGGCCCCGAACGGTTTGTCACTTCCTTCAAAGTCCGTTTGGACATCGCTAAGGAAGAGGGCGATGAAGGGAATAAGAAGTGGGTTGTAGATACGGAGGCAAACGATCGGTTTACCACCGCGGCTACGAAGAACTACCTTGTTCTTCCTTCTTGTTTTGGGCAGGATGTTGAACTGATTGGTTCGGAAGATGAAAATTACACCTATAGTGCTTCTGCCACAGATAAATCTATGGCTAATTTCAGCGCTAAGATTGCATTTGGCTGGGGAACAGCTTTCAACAAGTTGAACCCTGGAAATTATTATGATGAAGATGATAAAGGAAAACTGGTTGATGACGCTACAAGGACAAGTACCATGAATGATTTCTATACGGTGTTAACCAAAAATTCAGTTACGGCGGGTGAAACGCTCCAAGACGTTAAACTTCACTTCTTGTTGACGATTTCCGCAGGGACTTCTCAGACGACGAAATAGTTGACCTTTCTGTTTCGTTTTTGTGTAGACAAAACAGGAAAACAAAGTGCTTAAAAAGAAAAGATATAAAATACATCACTATCGAAATAACTGGGTTATCTTCTCCCTTATCTTTGTCTCCGTAGGCCTGATGACTTCAGGCTTAGCTGCTTTTGTCGTGTCACAGACTAAGAAGAGTCAGCAGCAGGGTAAGGTGGATATCGGTGTCGTCAACGATATCAATGTCCATTTCAGCGATTTAAAATTTGTCCGTGGAAAAGATGAGCTTGACACGGACAATATCACCTTTGATGCTGATCCGAATGACAAGGATGGCCGTATTCAGCATGATGGAGTAGGGTCTGAGAATCTTACAGTCACCCTGAAAGGAAATGTCGGACCTACACAATATATTAATGCCTGCACTTATCAGCTGATTATTCCCCAATCGGTTAAGGATGCTATCGATGCCGGCTATGTTCAGGTCTATAGGCCAAATAATGCTAAGTACGAGGCAAGCAAAGACTATACGCTAAGCCCGCAGTCGATTAACTATGACACACAAGCCAGTGGTGAGGCTTCTTTTTCCCTCACGGTCGGTTTTAATTGGGGGGGATTCTTTAATAATAGGAATCCATCGCTTTACTATGATGATAAAAGCGAAAAAGGCGGCGCATCCATATCTGACGCAGAGGTTATTAACCAAAGGAAGCAGTTCCGTAAGGTGATGTACTATGGAAAGGACTACACCGGGGAAGTTGATAGCGCAAATCTTCCCGAACTTAAGTTTACGATTTCCCTTATGGCGAAGACTGCCCTTGCCTGATAGGAGCTTTTGACCATGCCTTTCTTTTTTCTTGCTAGTTCTTCAAGCTCCCTTCTCTTCACTTTAATTACCTATTTGATTCTTGCCCTTGTCTGCGGTGTTTTGACTTTCTTCCTTATTCATTACAGCAAGGAAGCCAAGGAAGAAGCCGGAAAAGGAACTCGCAATAGCGAGTTCCTTTCTATGCTTCTTGACTCAAAGGATCCGAAAGTCATTAAAAAGAAGAAGGTTACGAAGATTCTCTCCAATGTTCTCTTCTATGCCTTGCTGATTATCTTTATTCCGGTGTTCCTCTACTCCCTTACTAACCGGATTACCCATAATAAGATGCCTATCGGGGATAAGAGGGTGAGGGTGGTTGCTTCCGGGTCTAGGAGCTATAAGAACGAGAAGAACGACTATCTTGTCAGCAATGGACTTGATAACCAGTTTGATAAGTCAGATAGGATTGTCGTTACTAAGGTGAAGGACGAATCCTCTATCCATCTCTATGATGTCCTTGCCTATGAGAACAGGGAAAGCGGAAGGACGATTATCCATCGGGTGATTGGTAGGAAGGAAGTGAACGGGAAGAGGCATTATACTAGGCGCGGAGATGCCAATGATGCTAGTGATAGTTATGATCTGACTTTCGAGGATGTTGTCGGAGTCTATTCGGGGGGACGAGTCAAGAAGATCGGTGCTATTGTGTTATTTCTTCAGTCTCCTATCGGAATCGGTACCTTTATCTCTGTCCTTTATTCTAGGCTGAGGATTGACTTTGTCTCTTCGAAGAGGGATAAGGTCAGCGAAAGCTATAGGAAAGAGAGGGAGAAGAAGGTAATCTATCCTTCCGGAAGCATCGAGGAAGTGACCTTCTATCTCGCGGATGAGAAGGTCACAAGGAAGAAGGACGGAAATAGGAGCAGAGTCAAAGAGGACTATGATGGTCCGATCAGGGAAACCTACCAGGATAATGGTAAGGAAATAAAGATTAGGTTCACTAAGGAGGAACAGAAGAATGCCTGAAGAGGAAAAGAAACAGCCCGAGAGGAAGACTAGGCAGGATAGGCTGAAGGATAAAGAGCCTAGGCCCAAGGAGAAGACGGAAAATGCTCCGAAGGAGGAAAAACCGGATTTCAGGGAAGCGAAGACTCCTGATCCTTTGATGAATCCTCATCGGAAGGACGAAAAGAAGAAGGCTGTTCCTGATGTTCCGCTTAGGACGTTAGGAAACTATTTTGCTTTAGGCCTAGCTAGGCTCTATTCCTTCCTTCTTATCTTTGTCGGCCTCTGCCTTGACGGATCGAAGAATTCCCTTAGGGGACAGGACAATCTCTTTTATCTTTTAGCCACTTCGTTAGGAAGGAGAGAAAGGGTGCCTGGGGTGACTGGCATGGTCGTCCTTGCCCTTGTCGCCTGCTATATCTCCCTTCTTACCTTTGCCCTTGGTTATGAATACCGTTTCTTTAAGAGAAAGAACAAGAAGCCCTTCTCTTTGCTTCCTCTTGCCGTTTATTTCCTTTCTGTCTTTCTCTGTCTCTTCCTTTCCATCGGAATCGGAATTCTCTTCCAGAGTCCTAGGACGAAGGAAAACATCGTTCCCTTACTGACCTTTATCGGAAACAGCATCGCTGTTTCCTTACTTGTCTACTGCTTCCTTGCCTTACTTATCGGAGCCATTCTCCTTTCCGTTATTGCCCTCTTTAAGCTTGTCACCAAAAAGAAGGTGGCTGAGCCGATTGATGATGAGGTCAAGGATAACGATGTCTCTTCCGACAGGAAGAAACTTCCTTCGGATAAAGAAGAAGGAAAGGATGCCGCCAAAGAGGGCTCTCTTGCCTCTGCCTTAGGCGGAGTAGGAGGAGTAAGCTCGATTGAGGATGCCCCGGTCAAAGACCGGGAAAGAGTCTTCCCCGGACTTTCTAGGATCGATAAAAGGTATAGCGGAGTAAAGAAGCATGATAACCATACCGTTCCTCATCTTGCCTTATCTGACTTAGTCGTACAGTTCCGTAACTATCTTGCCAAGGAAGAAAAGCTTTATTATTCCCTTAATGACTTACGGACCTTCGTGTCCGGAAGGTGTGTCTCCCACTTCTCCATCCTTCAAGGTAGGTCAGGCACCGGTAAATCCTCCCTTCCCCGTTATTTCTGCAAGTTCATCGGCGGCGAAGTCGTCTTCCTCCCTGTCCAGGCGACATGGAGAGACAAATCTTCCTTGCTTGGCTATTTCAATGACTTCTCGAAGACGTATAACGAAACAGACTGCCTCTTGAAGCTCTATGAGGCAAACTATAATCCGGATAAGATTTATAGGTTCGTCCTTGATGAAAGGAACATCTCCCGTGTCGAGTACTACTTCGCCGACTTCCTCTCTACGTTGGAGTATCCCTCTGATCAGTGGAAGATCCGTGTCTATCAGCTTCCCTATGGATTCAACCCGCCTCTTAGGCTTGCCGAGGGAAAGATAAAGATTTCCAAGAACGCCTACTTTGTCGGCACGGCCAACCAGGATGAGTCCACTTTCGCCATTGCCGATAAGGTCTATGACCGTTCCGTGACGATGGACTTCAATGGACGTAACGATCCCTTTGCTGTCGAAGAAGAGGTGAAGAAGCTTTCTTTGACTAACACCCAGCTTGTTTCCCTTTTAGCCGATGCGGTCAAGAATCCGGACTACCGGCTTTCTTCCGAGGATAGGAAGAAGTTTGACTCTGTTGCCAATTATATTGCCGACAGTTTCTCCGTTGCCTATGGTAACCGTATCCTTAACCAGAGGGAGAACTTTGTCCCTGCCTTTGTCGGATGCGGAGGCAAGAAAGAGGATGCCCTTGACTATGTCCTCTCCGAAAAGATTGTCCGGAAACTTCAGGGACGCTTTGAGGACTATGTCCGTCCTAGCCTTGAGGAAGTCGACCAGATGCTGACAAATCTTTATGGAAGCAAGGAATTCCCTCTAACCCGTCGTAGGATCAAGGAAAGGATCAAAAAACTGTAACCCTTCATGAGGAAAGAAAAAGAGAAGGATGTTTCCATCGCTGGCAATCTGAGCCTACAGAAGGAGTCCTTCCTTCTTGACGGGCGGCTTTTGGATTCCTTCCTTTCTCTTTTTTCTGTCGTGCAGTCTATTCTTACCCATCCTTTCTCTCTTCTTAAACGGAGGGATTCTATTTTCCGCTCCGACCTTGTCTCTTCCCTTTCTGTCGAGGATATTTCCCTGACGAGGAAGGATTCTTCGCTCTGGAAAAGGAAGAACGGTCTTCCTTCCCCGGAGTATGTCCATGCCGTGGACTATGACGTAAAGTACAATGTCACGGAAAACTTCTTCCTTCTCTATCTTTTAAATGACATCAAGAAAGAACTTTTTGAACTCTCTCTTTTCTATGCTTCCTTGCTTCCTACAGCCTTTTCTAACGGAGAAGACGAGTTTAAGGAAGTGCCTCCGGCCAGGGACAGAATCAGGCAGAGGAATAAGCGGTTAAATAAGATTTTGGAGACTTCCTTCTTCCGCGGCCTTAAAAAGGCAAGGCCGAAAGACTTTGCCCCCTATAAGACAAACGTCCTAAGGAACCATCCGGAATATCTTTACTGCTTCCGCTTCTATCAAAAGCGCAGGGCAGAGAAAAAGAACAAGGCGAGGGAGAAAAAGGCGTTTGAGACCTACCTTAGCCTAAGGCCTTCTGTCTTAAGCTACCGCAAGTTCGAATTTGCCGGCAAAGAAGGAAAGAAGAGGAAGTTTGTCTATTCCCCCTATTATTCCTTAACCTGCCTGCCGGATAGGAAGAATGATTCCTTTGTCTTTGAATTTGACAATCTCATCGATCCCCGGATAAAGAGCAAACATCTTCTCTATATCCGGAAGGATACTCTGTTCTCTTCACTGAACAGTCCTGAAAATATGGAACAATGGAAGAAATATGATACGATAGAGGCAAGGAGCCTCTTCCATCAGGTCTCCTATTGTCCGTCTCTTGTCCATAAGCCGACAAAAAGGCTAGACGAGAACTGGCTTCTTCAGGACTACTTCAACGACATCCTGCGGGTGAGGAGCGGCGAAAGAAAAATCTATTCGAAGTTCTGCCCTTGCTGTAAGTCTAACCATGTCAAGGAAGTAGAGAAAGACATCTTTGTGTGCAAAGAATGCACAAGCAAATATGCGTTCTTCGATGTAGACGGAACCGAACATATTCAGTTTGTGCGTTTAAGGAGAAAGGATTCGTGAGCGAAAACAAACAGATTAGGGTCGACATCGAGCATGTCGACAAGAGCTATGGAAAGAAACAGGTCTTAAAAGACCTCTGTCTTAAAGCCTATGCAGGTGAGGTTTTCGGCTACATCGGAAAAAACGGCATCGGTAAGTCAACGACGATTGACTGCAGGATCGGGGCTAAGCCTTTTGACGACGGAACCATTTATCTTAACGGCTACGATGTCTTAAAGGACCCGCTTGAGGCAAAGAAGAGCTTTGGCTACGTGGCTAGCGAACCGAACTGCTACGGAGTAAGGAGCGGGTACGACTATCTTGACTTCATCGCCTCTATCTATAAGGTGGATCAGGACGACTTTGATAAGAACGTCAACTATCTTTCCACCCGGCTTGGCCTCTCGAAAGAGGATTTAAGGAAGAAAACGGAAGGCTATTCCCATGGTAGGAAGCAGAAGCTCTGTCTGATTGCCTCCCTTTTGCATAAGCCGGACATCTGGATATTAGACGAGCCGACGGTCGGACTTGATATCATGGGCGTTGAGGCACTCACCTCCAGGAGGAAGGAATATGCCGCCTCCGGACGCTGCGTCTTTCTTACTTCCCACAACATCGATCTTGTTTCCTCTCTCTGTGACCGGGTAGGAATCGTGAACAGAGGCCATGTCGAACAGAGGCTGGACTTCCATCAGGATCCGGACTATCGGATTCAGCTGAAGAATATCTTCTTCTCCACCTACCAAAGGCAGGAGGAGAAAGATGCTTAGTCTTCTTTCCAAAGACTTTCAGCTTCTTTTCTCGTTTTCTGGAAAGACAGGAAAGAAAAAAGTATTTTCCCTTTTGGCCTCTCTTGTCTTCCTTTTCGTCTTTAGGGCGGTCGAGGTCTTTCTTTTTGTCGGCGTCCTAGGCAAACTGAAAGACTATTCGGGAGTCCCTTTTGCCTACAGGACTCTGTTCCTGTTTATCCTCTCTAGGCTTAGGAGGTTATCCCTGCTTATTAAATGCGAGCGGCTCTTCTACCGGGGAGAGGACTTGACTGCCTTATCTGCCCTTCCTCTTTCCCCCGCCTCGATTATTTCCTCTAAACTGATTACGGTCTTCCTTTATCAGTTTAGGAGGGAGACTCTTCTCATCTTCCCCCTTCTTGTCTCCTATGGGGTAAGGTTCCATAGGCCTGCCTTCTTCTTTTTCCTCGCCTTCCTTTATCCTTTCTTCTCTTTCTTCTTTGAGGCTGGCATAGCTAGGATCCTGCTTCCTCTCTATCATAGGATTGTCTCCTACCTCTCCGACCGTCCCCTTTTCTTCCTTATCTGCGGACTTGTCGTCAGGGGAGGCTTTGCCTTCCTTTACGGAAAAGTGTTAAACCTCTTCGTCCAGCTTGTCTCCGACCAGGATCTCACCCTTCTTTTTACGACAGAAAACAGGCAGAAGATGGTCAATAGGCAGAAATATCTTCTGATTGTCAATAGGATTCTTGACTTTATGGTCAAAGGAAGCGGACTTCATTTCTTCCTTTGGTTTGCCTTTGCCTTAGGTGCTTTCCTTCTTGGCCTTCTTGTCACTGTCCCAAGCTATCATGCCGTCCTTCATAAAGGGGAGAGGAACTATGCCAGCCGGAAGAAGAGAAAGCCATTGAGGAGGAGCCCTCTTAAGGCACTCTGCAAGAAGGAAAGGCAGCTTCTTTATAGTAACAGCGAAAACCTTTATTCCTTCACCGGCCTTCTTCTTGTCGGTCCTTACCTTGGCTATCTGATTGTCTATGCCCTGAACATCATCTTTTCTAAGGGACTCCTTGGCTATTATCTTTCCCTGTTCCCCAATGTCAAGGAAAGCGTAGCCTATTTCGTCTTCGTCTTCCTCTCCATGGTCAGGCTTAGCGGGGCAAGCGACTATCTAAGCCGGGAGAAGGAAGGCATCGTCTTAAGGAAGATTATCCCTGTTTCCCTTTCTAAGCAGCTTTCCGTCAAAAGGGGGATTCCGCTTCTTTCCCTCTCTCTTTCTTTGTTTGCCATGACCATGGTTATGATTTTCACCAAGAACAGGAATGCCGTCAATGCCTTCGCCGCTTTCTTCTCTTCCCTCTTGCTTGCCTATTCCTACTCTATCCTCTGCCTAAGGGGAGAGAGGAGAAACAGAGGAAAGCAGTCTCTGAACGCTTCTCTTTTCTCCTATTTAGCCCCTCTGTTCCTCTTCTTTGTTTTCTTCCTTCTTAACTACCTCAAAGTTTCTTTTATTGCCTCTTTCTTCCTTCTTGTCTTCCTTTCCTTCATCCCTGCCCTTGCTCTTTTCTTCTACTTCAAGAAGAAAAAGAACAAAAGGTTTATCCATAGGGAGGTAAACGCATGAAAAAAAGTAATCTGGCTATCCTTCTTCTCGCCCCCTTTGTCATCGCTTTTCTAGGCATTGTCTCCGTCAATGCCGCCTTTTCCCTCATTGATAAGGATATCGAGGGCATAGACTGGGATTATCAGGACAGGGAGGCGTTTAAGATTACCGGCCAAGGCTATCTGTTGAAAGCCACTCCCGTCACTTCCGAGGAGAGTAACCTTGCCTACGGAAACGAGCTTGTCTGGTCAATCGACAAGGGAGGAGAGGATTATGCCTATCTGAAACAGGAAAAGGATTCCTTCTACCTCTATCCGGAAGTGGAAGGGGAGATTACCCTCACCTGCAGCAACAAGAAAGGAAACGTCCACCGGAGCAGGAAGGCCATCCTTTATAAGAATTCGGCAATCCTCTTCATTCCGGAGATTCCTTCTTCCCAGAATAATCTGGATTCGACTCTTTATTATGGGGAATATGACCTGGATAAGGACGGAAACAAGACATCGGCTTCTTTTGTCTATCATACCAAGGTCGTTCCGGAAGACCTCTCTTCCACTCTCCGTATCGAAGAGCAGAGCGACAATATCTCCTATGATGTCTCTTCCGGAAAAAGGACTGTCTTAAAAGAAGGAGCTGCCTATTTAAAAAGGTCGTGCGGCTATTCTTCCTCCGACAGCAGCGAGAACACTCTCTCCTTTACTGTCGTGGATGACGGAGTAAACGTCTATGACTATGACGGACTAAGGAAGTGCACGAATTTAAGCAAGGATGGGGAGAAAGTCGTCCTGCGGAAGAACTTTGATTCTTTGAAGAACGTCTACGAGAGGGACAAAGACGGAAAAGTCGTTTTGAAAGACTCTTCTCCGGTTCTAAAGAGCGGGAACACAACGCTCTTCGGGAACTATGACAGCAAGAGCGGAAAGACGAGCTTCACTCCTTATACGTTCGTCCGGAACGATTCCCATGAATTCATCGATAAGTGGAACGCCTATGCCAAAGAGAATCCGGACAAAGGCCTTGCCGAAAGGGGAGACACCTTGCTCTCCGCCCTCCATGTTCAGAAGGACTTTTACGGCAACGGATACAAGAGGAACTTCCACGACCTAATCTATCCTTCTAGGACCAAGGAAGTGAATTCAAACGGAACAAGTGTTTCCATCCCTGCCCTTGGAAAAGATGATCTCTTCCGGGGACCTAGCTATGCCTATGCCCTCGGCGATCCAAAGAACAGGCCTCTTATTGCCATCTATGGACAGGACAACTGCGGCGTCTATATCGACAAGGATGGAGTCACGAGGAATGATGTCGACATCCGGAACTGCGACACTCCTTCTTCCCTTTCCTTTTTAAAGACATGCGGAAGCGTAAGGGACGTAGAGGCAGATCATGTCTCCCTTCTTTATTCCCGTCTCTCTTGCGGAAAGAACGTCCTGCGTTCTTTCTCAAGCAGGAACAGGACAGTAAAGAACACAAGGCTCTCGAATGCAAGGAACTTCCTAATCGATATTGGAACTAACGAGTACAGGAAGCTTGACGGAAGCAAGACCTCTTCCTTCCTGCAAAGGGACGGAAATAGCGTGACTTCGACTTTGGATGACTATCTAAATGGCCAAGGCGATTCCCTGATGGGTTCCTATTTCTCCGGCGACGGAGATAAGGATAGGAGGAAGAAGTGCCTTAACTCCCTCTGGGCGGGAAGGAGTCAGACCGATGGCATCAAGGATGTCTATAAAGGAAGCAGGACGATTGATAACTGCTACTTCTATCAGTCCGGCATCTCTTCTATCGGGATAGAAAGTGTGTTTGAAGGGACCTATAGGTACAACAATACCCCTTCTACCGTCAATCAGCTTCTTACGATTCTTGGAGGAAGGAGTACTGGCTCAGGAAGCAGTAGGATTCCCTTTGTTCCTAAGGACAGGTTTGGCGTTTCCTATCCGGTCAAAGTGAAAATTCAGGGAAAGAGCCGTTTCTATGACTATAAAGAAATCAGTCAAAGGGATATTACCGGTCTTATCGAAGAGAACTTCTCCACTATCTTTGCCTCTCTTCCTGATGCCAGGAAGAAGAAAATCTACGAAAGGCTTGGCAAGGATCCATCCACTGACGATGTTCAGATCACGATTGATGACTTCTTCCCCTTTAAGCCTGCCTTAAACGAAAGGGCGAAGAGCCAAAACTGCGTCTATCAAGGGACAAAGGAAGGAAGCGAAACGGAAGGGGAGTACAGGAATATCCCTGTCGCCTATTATGGAGGAGGCGTCAACCTCTCCACTGTCGATAGGTCGGAAAGGGAAGAAAAGGATCGTTTCAAAGAGTCCCTCCCTCTTGATCTTCTTCAGTATTATTTAAACCACGGAAGCGGAGTCCACGGTCTTCTTTACAAGATGGTCTCCTTCTTCACCGGATTCGAGCCGTTTAAGTTTGTCAGGCAAAAGGCTGACGGAGAATGGTTCTCTCAGGCACCGAACGTCTCCGACCTAAAAAAATAAGGAGCAAAATAAAATGAAAAAATCCTTCCGTTTACTTAGGGCATCCCTATCGAGGCTTCTTCCTCTTAGTGGATGTTCCTCCTTCTTCAAGGGCGGCAATAGTGTCAACCAGATTGACGAGGTGACTACCCGGATGCTTGATGACGGGAACACTCTAGTGACCATTACCTTCACCGGCAAAGGAAAGGATCCGGTCACTTTCATTCTTCCCTGCGGGGAAACCGGGGCTAGCGGGAACGGAATAGCGAGCATCGATCCGGTTGTCGACAAGGACGGCAATGTCACTGTCACCATAAACTACACGACGAAAAACTTCCCGGCTACCGTTTTTACCATCAAGGCGGGACGCAGCATCACTGGATACACTACAGGCAAGGATGAACAGACCGGGGATATTCTTTTAACCTTCACCTATTCCGACGGAACAAGTTCTGACCCGATTCGTATTCCAAAAGGCGAAAAGGGCGAAGATGGCAAGGGGATCAAAGAGAGGAAGTGCGAGCAGCAGGAGAACGGCGGACAGAAGATAACGATTACCTTCTCCGATGACACGACTACGGAGTTTGTGATTTCCCCTGCCAAGGGCATTCTTTCCATCCAGTCGAGCCAGAACGATGACGGGGAGAGGATACTGACAATCTATTACACCGATGGCAGGACCGATCAGGTTACCCTTCCGACCTTCAACACCAGGCTTAGCGGGAACGGAATGCCGGGAAGTGATTTAGGCCACATCGGAGATTTCTATTTCGATTTGGAGAATAATGTCATCTATCAAAAGGAAAGCTCCGGATGGAGTGTCGTTATTGACTTTAAGAATCAGCTTGGCACGACCTGTACCATCGAATTTCGGCTTAACGGAGACGGAGGCCGCTTTGCCTCTTCCTCCTTCCAAGGCAAGGTGACTTTAGAGAGAGGACACACCTTTTATTCCGATAAGATTGCCGTCCCTCTTGCCGTACGTGACGGCTATTCCTTTGACGGATGGTACACTTCTCCTACCCCTGATCCGAATGTCAACGGACGCTTCACGGATGTGACGAATGTCTATTCCGATAGGACTCTTTACGCTTCCTGGATTAAGGCGTAGAAGTTCCTGTTTTCCGACTGATTGCCGGCCTGAAAAGGCCGGTTTTTAATTCTCAAAAAGGATAAAAACAACCGGATTTGAGGTATTTTGGCAACCAGATTTGAGGTATTTTGCCGGCTACTTTTGGGATAGATTCTGGTAAAACAGCCAAAAAGAGGACAATGTGCTCAGTCCTTCAGGCAACCGATAGGAATAATATAGACTCCATCAGCCCGCTTATATCCATATTCGGTAGCGGTAATGATGACTTTTAAATCCGGAAGACGTAACTGGCATTGCTTTTCCTTTTTGTTATATTCCTTAATCAATGATTCTATTTTGCACAAATGGTTTGCTCCAAGTTCGACTTCGTGCTCTCCTAATTTGAATTCGATTAAGGCATACCGCCCATCCTCAAGATGTAAGACGCAGTCGGCTTCTAGGCCATAGCGGTCATGATAGTAGGATACGGTTCCACCGCATTTTTCCGAGTAAATCTGCAAATCCCGGATGCATAAGGATTCGAAAAGAAAGCCGAGTGTTTTAAAATCGGTTTTAAAATAATCGGGATTCAGTCCTAATGCCGCAACAGCAAGGGAAGGATCGATTAAATTTCTCTTTTTTGTCGAGCGGATAGAGGTCTTAGACCGGATTGACGGACACCATGCATCAATATCCTTAATGATATATAGTCGCTCTAAGGCATCGTAATATTCTTTGAATGTCGATTCAGACCTTCCTGTGTCAAATGATGCATCGCGATACAGATTTGCTTTGGATGCTAAGGTGCAAATGTTATGCGAAATAGACTTCCTTATTGCTTTTGTGTAGACTGGGCTTCTTTTTGTTTTGTCAATTGCAGAGATATCCTTATTACAAGTCTGATGAAAAAGCTCTTTGGCAAAGTAGAGTTTCTCTTCTTCGCCCTGAACGGTCAGTATCTCTGGCCACCCTCCGCGGCAAATAGCATAAATGAGGTGTTCGATGGATAAACCAGAATGGCAGGACCTATCATCTGAACTATGGTTGAATAGATCAAGAAGAGAGACCGTTCCGTTTGATTCTCCGGTTTCATAAAGTGACCTAGGCAACCTGTCAATCGTACTGATTCTCCTTGTACCAGTATGGGGAGTCTGTATTCCGTTTGAGGAAGAACCAGTGAGAATAAATTGGCCTTTCTTCTCTGGATTGTCGTCACAGTATTTTCGAATCGCTCCCCATAGCTTAGGAGCATCCTGCCATTCATCAAATAGTCGAGGCTTGTCTCCGTCAAGAAGAAGACTTGGCTTGTTTTCAGCCACTTGTAAAAGGGTGTCTCTTTTATCTTCGTTTTGAAACTCCACAATACTTTTTGCTATCTCTTTTGCTGTTCTTGTCTTTCCACATCCTTTAGGGCCACAGATTAAAACTGCACCGAATATTCTTAAGCGTTTGCGGATTGTGTCATCGACAATACGTTTCCTATATTTGTTCATTTTAGATTATCCAAGTATAGTATAGCCAAAAACAAGAAAGGAAAACAACCAGATTTGGGGTATTTTGGCAACCGGTTTTGAGGCATTTTGCCGGCTACTTTTGGGATGAATCGCCGGCTAGATTTGTGGTTAACATTTATACACCAATAATTATGAATAAGTTGGCTATACTAAAAAACAGCTAATTAAGAACACTTAATAAGAAAATGAGTTTTCTTTTTTCTCCGCCACTGGATGCTGATAGGAAAATGAGATTAGAGAAACAAGTGAAATGGGCCTTAAACTGATGATGGGCCATGCCGCCAAGAAGACTTCGGATTGAAACATCAGAAAGGACAACCTCATGGCGAGGAGACTTGTCAACCGGTTTGGGAAGGCCAGGGAGCTGGACACCGAGTTGCTTTCCGATATCATAGACGGCCTTAACTCCATCCAGAAGGTGAAGATGGATGACCGGTGGGAATTCGCGAAAATTTATCCGCGGATGGAGGAGGCAATCGGCAGGCCGCAGATCAAAAGCAGGCCGTGGCGGTGTCAAAGAAGAGGGGAAGACCGAAAAAGGTCACTGTATAGTTCTATTTTTTGAAATGCTTTATTTAAGCCTTCTTCAAGCATCGTAAAAATCAGCAGTTGTTTCTTTAAAACTAACGTATATTCGATCCTGAACTGAGTAAAGTCGTTTTCTTTGTTCATTCGCTTATTCGGACACTGAACAAGAAAATTGAGCCTCTTTCTTCTATGATTCAAGCAAACAAAATGGGCTCTTTTTCAAGAGCCCAAGGTTTGGACTGAACTGAGGACTAAATGACTTGGATGTTCTTCTTCCGGAAGATGGGAGCGAGAACTTCATGGACAAGAAGAGGGACAAGGGCCATGCCGGCGAGAAGCAGCCATTCGGTGAAGAGAAGCTGAGTCGTCTTAAAGGGGGCAGAGAGGAAAGGAAGCTCAGTGACGGCAATCTGAAGGGCAAAGCCGACAATAAAGGAGATAAGAAGCATCCAGTTTCCGTCCTTGAAGACATGGATGAAGCTTCTTCTTAGGTCAGTCCTTCCGATCCTATGGAAAATCTGCGACCTGGCAAGGACGGTAAAGGCGAAGGTCATGGCCTGTTCATGGACGGAGATAAAGCCCTGTGAGAACTGGACGGCATTTAATGCATCTTCCGTTGCAAAGAGCTCAGAGAAGACCGGGGTTCCGCCAAAGGAAGTGTGTTTGATTCCGACATAGGCATAGGAACCGTCACTTAGGATGACACGGGAATTCAGGCAGTTGACGAATCCCTGCCAGGACCAGGACCAGCTGTCTGCGCTTGCCTTTAAGCCGTTAAAGGAACCGAAGTCATAGGTTCCCCTATGCCTGAAGGCAGGGATGAGGAAGGCTGTCCTGGTGATGAGGAAGATGACAAATCCGTATCCTAACGTGAACTGGAATCCACCGTGGGAGAAGACACCGTCCTTTGGATTTCTAGGTTTCTGTTTCCTGATGTCCTTTTCCTTCTTATCCCTTGAGAGGGCGATGGCAGGAAGGGAATCGGTAATTAGGTTGATCCAGAGAATCTGCAGTGTGGCAAGCGGGGTAGGTAGGCCAAGAAGCAGGATGAAGAACATCGTCCTGACTTCACCGAAGTTCGAGGAAAGAAGGTAGAAGATGGCTTTCTTGACGTTCGAGAAGATACCTCGGCCTTCTTCTACTGCCTTTTCGATTGAGGCGAAGTTGTCGTCGGTAAGAACCCTGTCGGCTGCCGATTTAGCAACGTCGGTTCCGGTGATCCCCATGGCAATACCGATGTCAGCGGCCTTAAGGGAAGGAGCATCGTTGACGCCGTCTCCGGTCATCGAGACGATATTTCCGTTGGCTTTCAGTGCCTTGACAATCTGCACCTTGTTTTCCGGGGAGACGCGGGCAAAGACGTTCGTCGTCTTTACCTTCTCTTTCAGTTCTTCTTCGCTAAGCTGGTTTAGTTCATCGCCGGAGCAGCACTGCTCGGGGCTAGTGGCGATACCAAGGTTCTTGGCAATGGCGAAGGCGGTGTCCTTATGGTCTCCGGTAATCCTAACCGTACGGATTCCGGCCTCTTTCAGCTTGGCAACGGCAGGCTTAGCCTCCGGACGTTCCGGATCAATCCTTCCCACCCTTCCGACATAGATAAGGTGTTCCTCGCTCCTTCTCTTGCCGTCTTCATGATAGCGGTAGGCAAAGGCGAGGACCCGGTAGGCTTCATCCGCCCTATCCTTGCTTGCCTTGTTGATTTCGGCAATGTCTTCGTTGGTGATGGGACGCACTTCCCCATTGATTTCGATGTATTCCGTATGTTTCAGAATAGAATCGAGTGCACCTTTGGTGTAAATGATCTTTTTTCCGTCTCTTTGATTTTCAACCGACCTCCTCTTACGGACGGAATCGAAGGGGAGCTCGTCTAAACGAGGCTGCTCTTTCTCTTCCGTTTCTTCCTTATTAATCGAGAAGGTCTTGGCATAGTCTAATAGAGCAAGCTCGGTCGGATCGCCATAGCGGTCTCCGTTGATACTGGCGTTAGAGCATAGCCTCCTTCCGGTGGCAAGGAAGGAAACCGTGGAGGCATCGATCTTATCGGCATCCCTTGTCTTTCCATTGAGATAGACCTTTTTGACGGTCCTCTTATTCTGCGTGAGTGTTCCGGTCTTATCCGAGCAGACAACGGTGACGGATCCTAATGTTTCGACAGAAGGAAGCTTACGGACAATGGTGTTAACCTTGACCATCTTTCCTACACCGAGGGCAAGGGCGATTGTGACAATTGCGGAAAGACCTTCCGGAATGGCAGCTACCGCAAGGGCGATGGCTTCCTCAAAGAGGTCTAGGGTTTCCCACCCAAGGTTAGACCAGTCTCCGCCTTTCGTGGCAATGTTGATAAGGGCCCAGACAAATCCGGCAAGGAAGGTAACGATGACAATGACAAGACAGATTAATCCTAACTGTTTCGATAGGACGGCAAGCTTCTTCTGGAGAGGAGTCTCCTCATCCTCGTTCTGTGTAAGCCTTGTGGCTATCTTGCCGACTTCGGTGTTCCTTCCTGTCCCGATGACGATACCGCTTCCTCTTCCGTAGGAAATCGGGCAGGAGGAGAAGGCAATGTTTTCCTTGTCGTTGGTGACGACGTCTTCCTTCAGAATCGCTTTGGCGTCTTTCTCTGCCGGAACGGATTCCCCGGTCAGGGAGGATTCGTCGCTCTTTAGGTCGACGGAGGAAATAAGGCGGATATCGGCGGGGACGATGCTTCCTTCTTCAAGAATGACAAGGTCTCCCGGGACGACGTCCTCGCTTTTGACGTTAAGTGTCTTTCCGTCTCTTTTTACTGTACACCTTGGGGTGGATAGTTTTTTCAATGCCTCAAGGGACTGCTCTGCCTTCTGTTCCTGTATGGAACCGATTAAGGCGTTGATGACGACGATGGCTAAAATGACAATGGCATCAATCCATTCATCGCTGCTCTTGTTCCTTGCTAGATTGATAAAGAAAATCGCTAAGGAAATCAAGGCTGCAATTAATAGGACAATGACCCTAGGCTCGGCAAACTGCTTGAGGAATTTGATGACGAAGGGAACTTTCTTTCCTTCTTCCAGGCGGTTCTTTCCGTACTTTTCCAGTCTTTCCCGTGCCTCTTGCTCGCTAAGACCGTTTTTCAAATCGGTCTTAAAGTGGTCGGCAACCTCCTCGATGCTTTTTGCATGGGCCGGATAGACTTCCTGCGTCGACTTGGACGTCGTTTCCTCTTTCTGCTTCATGGAATGATCCCTTTCCCCTGTTTGGTCTTGCTTGCGGTTTCCTGACCGTCTGTTATCCGGTAAGACTATTCAGCCGACGTGGTGACGAATAACAGCAAAAAGCTACTCCCCAGAACAAGGATACTTACCTATTATATGAATTTCTTTCTTCTTTGTCACAGAATAATCTACTTGGTTTAAGAGTAAGAAGCCTCTTTTTCCTTTCCTTGCCTCTCTTCATCGGAGAGGAAGACGCGGATATTCTCTATTTTCCTTCTCTCTTTATAGGAGAGAGGAAGAAGGTAATAAAAGGAAAAGACATTATCCATTATCTCTTCGTCTTTGACAACATCGATGTAGCAGATGGAAATAGTCGGATTGTTTTTATAGAAGAAGAAATTATCGGTCAAAAGGATTTTGTCTCCGTTAACATCCCTTCCCTGGATATTATTCCGTTTATAGGCTTTATATCCGCTTGGAATCTGGGCAAAGAAATATAGGGCCATGTAGCCTTCCTCTAATCGGAAGGAGTCCGGCTGTCCCTCGAAATTCATCTTCCGCCTGAAATCAATAAGCTCTACCTGGCTTGTGATTTCCTTTGTCGAGAAATAGTAGGCATCGATAGCCGTATCCTTAAGGCTCCTATTCCTCTCCTTTCCATCGATGGAGGAGAAGGAAGGACTGGCAGAGGAAATCCACCTGTTTCCAAAATAGCATTGGTAACAGGCTACATTCTTTTTGTTACAGGAGACCATCCTAGGAAGGGAAGAGAGGAAGAGTATGAGGTTCTTTTTCATTTCCAAAACCATTATAATCTTTTGCGAAAAGGGAAGAAAAGACAAACCGATGAGAGAGGTTATAACACGCTGTATTCTCTGCAATATCTGCAGGGTGGAGGACGGAAAAGGAAATGTCCTTGTCCAGTTCCGGACAAAGAAAGACTGGCCAGGGCTTAATTTTCCGGGCGGCCATGTCGAAGGAAAAGAAAACTTAGACGATTCCGTCCGCCGGGAAATTAAGGAAGAGACCGGTCTTTCTCTTGGCAGAGTCGTTTTCTGCGGTGTCAGGGAATGGCCCTGGCGAGACGATATCCGTTATTTCACTTTCGTCTATAAATCAAAGGACTATAAAGGGGAGATTAAGGATTCAGAAGAAGGCAAGGTATTCTGGTTAAAGAAAACGGAACTATTTTCTCATCCATGTTCTCAGGATTTAGATAAGATTTTTGCTATCTGTGAAAGCAGACCTTATTAATTAAGGAGGAGAAAATAGTGCGTATCAGGATTATCCGTCATGCCGACCCGGATTATGCAATCGATGGTCTTACCGAGACGGGAAAGAAGGAAGCGGAGCTTCTTAAAGACCGGTTAAGGAAGGAAAAGATAGACGATATCTATGTTTCTCCCTTAGGAAGAGCACAGCTTACGGCAAGACCTTATCTTCTGGCAAGTGGAAAAACGGCAACGACCGTCGACTGGCTCCATGAGTTTAACCGTGTGACTATTCAGCGGGAAAGCCGGCTTGGCACATGCTGGGATCTTCTTCCGGATGAATGGGAGAATAAGGATGCTCTCTATGATCTTGATGAATGGGATAAAAACCTGGTGGAAGTCAAAGGAAGCCTGAGTGAAGAATATGCCAAGGTGGCAAAAGGACTCGATGCAGTCCTTGCTAAGCATGGCTATGTCCGAGAGGGAAGACATTACAAGGTCCTTCAGGGAAACCATGAAACAATTGCTTTCTTCTGTCATTTCGGACTAGAGTGTATCCTTCTTTCCCATCTGTTCTCTGTCTCCCCCATTCCTCTTCTTGAACACACGGTTGCCCTTCCTTCTTCGGTCACTATCCTTTACTCGGAAGAACGGCGGAAGGGGATTGCCTCCTTCCGCAGGTCTGAGTTTGGTTCTCTTGAACATCTCTACGGAAAAAGAGAACCTTCCTTTGCAGCGAGATTCTGTGAAACCTTCGAAGATAACACAAGACATGACTAGGGGTTATGTCTTTCAATCAACTTAAAAGTATCTTAATTGACTATTAGTTTTTTTCAAAATCGGCTATTTGTAAAGCATTTGCTCCCAAGCGGTTTTGAAGTCTGAAACTTTTAAACGTGCAAATTATATGTCCGACCTTGAATTAAAACCTATATTCCTCTAAACCTATAAAAATAGGTGGGTAATAAAGTGGGTGATAAAGTGGGTGATAAAGTGGGTGATAAAGTGGGTGATAAAGTGGGTGATAAATCGCTCAACAACTCGGAAATCAAAGTCCTTGCCGAAATCCGCAACAATCCAAATGTCACTAAGCCACAGCTAGAAGTCCTCTGCAATCTAAGCAAAACATCTATTGATAACTGCATTGCTGCTCTGAAAAAGAAACAATACATCGAGCGTATTGGATCAAGAAAAGCTGGATATTGGCACGTTATCGAAGAAACAAACAAAAACGATATCTAATAGTCTTATACTTCAAGACATTTTATATATAGTAAAAACTATTTTCTATTTTAGATAAACAAAAAGCAACCCCTCATTTGTTATAAAGGGTTGCTTTTGTTTCCTAGTTATCTGCTTTGCTTATTCTGCTTTTTCTTCTTTGGTTTCTTTCTTCGGCTTACGGAAATAGAACCAATAGGTGACAAATCCGGCACCGCCGACAATCAATGCACCGACAACGACATCTAAGGTAATCAGCCAATATCTCCACGCAGGAGTGACGGAGACGACCTTGGTGTTCTTGGTGATTCCGTTCCTGGCGGCAGTGTTAACCACAGTGTAGAGAATCCGGTGGCAGGCTTCTCTTACCTTCGTCCTGACATAGGCGTTGTCTTTATACTGGGAGATATCATCGGCGGTCGCTTTGGTGCAGAGCCTCCTATCATCTCCGTTTAAGACGGCCTGAAGGGCGGACTGGTAGACAGGAGTTCCGACATAGTCGGTAAGAACGAACCCGTTAAAGCCCCATTCTGTTCTTAAAACGTTGATAAGGAGGTTAGAAGAACCACCTACCCAGGTTGCTCCTAACCGGTTGTGGGATTCCCTGTAGGCATTTGTTCCACCGACTTTGAAGGCTAATTCGAAAGGTTTCAGATAGATTTCACGGACGGTCTGCTCGTTTGCAAAGGTGGCTAAGCCTTTCCGGTTTGTATCCTGGTCGTTTAAGGCAAGGTGCTTGGCATAGGTAATCCTTCCCTTGCTCTTTGCTCCCTTGATTTCGGCAGATGCCATCCTACCAGAGAGATAAGGATCTTCGCTGAAGTATTCAAAGGAACGTCCGGTGAAAGGAGTGCGGTGGAGGTTCCTAGCCGGTCCGTACCAGCCGGTGACGCCAAGGGCAAGTCCGTCTTCTCCGATGGCTTCGCCAATCCGCTGGACTAATTCATCATTGAAAGTGGAAGCAAGGACAACTTCGGAAGTATAGGCCATGCCGGATTTCTTCGTTCCTCCGACGAGGGTGGAGGAGATTCCCTGAGGACCGTCTTTGTCCGTCGTTCCCGGATAGGCAATGCTTTCGACAGGCTGGGTCTTATATCCGCCTAAGGTAACAAGATTGATTGCTTCCTCTTTTGTCCTGTTATCAAGGACGCTTTCCCAGTTCTGATCGTTGAAGTCGGTTCCCTTCCTGGTGATAAGGGTAACATCATTCTTTGCCCCAAAGGTCGGCCTTGTGTACTCACTTTCGTCCGTCGCTTCTACCTGATCCTTGCCTGTCTTCCGCAAGTCTTCTTTAAGTTTGTCCGTTGCCGTAAGAGAGACAGGTTTAGGGAAGGTGGAAGTCCAGTCGTAACGGCTGAGATACTTCACATCGTTGAAATAGTAGTCAACATCGGTTGCATCGAACTGGTTGGTGATTTCGTTTCCGGTGTCGCTGTCTTTGCTGAACTTCTTGAAATCCTGGGCTAATGTATATTTGGCAACCAGGTTCTTATTTCCTTTTTCGGTCCTTCCATCGCTTGTTGTCTTACCTTTCTCGGCCAGAATGTTATTTAAGGCATCATGGGCGTTTTCCCCGACCGCAAGGTAGTAATCTCCGCCATCCTGGATATAGGTTCTTTCTCCCTTTGCATCGTAGGTACGGAACGATTCTTCATCGACTTCGATTTGATAGGTTTTCTTTTCTCCAGGTTTCAGGCTGTCTGACTTTGTATAGCCGACAAGTTCGATGGCACTTTTTTCGATTCCTTGTTTCTTATCGTATTCCGTATACGGACTTTGCCTATAGACTTGAATCGGTGTCTTTCCTTCCACGTCTCCTGTGTTCTTGACGGAAACTGAGACAGTATAGATTCCGTCCTTGCTGCTGACCGAATAATCACTGTATTCGAAAGTCGTATAGCTTAAGCCATAGCCAAAGGGATAGACGACTTCATCAGTATATTTATAGTCTCCTGCATTCCCCTGTCCAAGGACGGCATCCTCATATCGTGTTTCATAGTAGCGATAACCGACATAGATTCCTTCCTGATAGACAATATAGTTCTTTCCCGTGTACTGGGTGGAAGTAAAGTAAGGTTCGTTCAGATCGGATAGTTCACTGGAGTTCGTATATTCGAAATTACCGAAGTTCTGAGCAGCAGGTGCTGATTTGGAATTGCTGGCATAAGTATCGACAAGACGTCCGGAAGGATTATAGGCACCGGAGAGAACCTTGGCGACGGCATTCCTTCCTGTCGTTCCAACAGAGCCTACCCAGACGGCACCTTTGATTTTGCTGTAGTTCTTCCTCCATCCAAGTTCCATGGAGTTAGACGAATTGACAACAATAATGATTTTGTCAAAAGATGAGTCGCTCTGGATTGCTTCTAGCCTATCTGCTTCGTTCTGGCTTAAAGCGAGATAGCCGTTTTCGTTCTCATCGGTCGAGAAGGAGAGATCGCTTCCTTCTCCTCCGCTCCGTCCGATAAAGACGATGGCAGCATCGGAATAGTCCTTGTAGCTAGCCTTGACTGTGTCTGTATATTCGGACTGAGGTGCCTCATTTACTTTGTACTGGACACCTGCGTTCCCCTCGATAGCGGCGGAGGTGCGAAGGTATTTCTTCTGGGCGACAAAATCGCTGTAGAAGTTCCAAAGGGTGGGATTGACCTCAAATCCAGCGTTTTCAAATCCGGCCTTGGCCGTGACTGCCCTTGCCGTATTGATGCTTCCAGAGCCTGTTCCTCCATAGACGGGATTGGCAGACGACCTACCGAAAAGGGAGACCTTCTTTACGTTTTTCAGCGGAAGGGTGTTCTCTTCGTTCTTTAATAGGACGATTCCTTCCTTCTCGGCCTCTTCACAGAGTTCCTTTCCCTTTGCTTCACGCTCCTCATCCGATGAGTAGGTCTGCTTGAAGTAAGTGGAGTCTGTCTTATCGGCATCATCATTGTTGACTATCTTACTTTCCGCCTGCTTAAGAGTGATGGAAATGATGGAATGATAGTCATTTGCTACGACGTTTCCGACAATGAGTGCACTTGCAATGGCAGCCCTTCCGAGGTACCAGCAGACACTCCCTACGATTTTTGAAGTTTTCATTTTGTCCTCCTGAAAACGCTATCAAATTATCAGGAAGCTCTTACATTTGAAAGATAATAACCCTAAGCTGTCTTTTGGCGGACTTATTCTGTTTCTTTCCTTTCCTCTTTCATGGGGAAGGGGATAATCAGAGAAAGGGAAAACCTTTGGCCTTTAATATCTATCTGCCTGTTTCCATTGTATTTTCTGACAAGATAGTCAATACTTCTGATTCCTATTCCGTGATAATCGGTGTCTTTCTTTGAAGTCTGGGGATATCCGTCTTTCCTTTTGATTGGACCGGAGAAATAGTTTTCTTCCTGAAGGAAGAAGAAGCCGTTCTTCTTTTTCCTGTCGAGGAAAATAATCCGTTTTTCTTTCTCTTTCACCTTCAGAAGGGCTTCCGTTGCGTTATCGATGATATTACCGAAGATGGTGTAAAGGTCGACGTCGTCGATGAAGGAAATATCGCAGTTATCGAAATTATAGTTGAGCTGGATGCCATGTTTCTGGCAGTAGAGCGACTTCTTCGTCAGGACAATATTCAGGACTTCGTTTCCGGTCTGTGCAACATTGTCATAGATGGAAATATCTTCTTCCCTTTTCTCCAGTCTCTCGCTTCTTTTCGATGGACTCCTTTCCCTTAGGGCATCTATCTGGTGCTTTAAATCGTGTGTTTTCCGGTTGATCCTATCGATGTTTTTCTTGGATAGGATCCTATCCTCCTGCTTTTCGTGCAGCCTACGCTTCCTTTCCCTCTTTTCCCGTTTTGCCTTTGACTGCTCAAAAAGACCGAAAAGAAGGGTTAGGATCAGGATATCCGTCAGGGTTGTTGATATTCTCAGGGAAATGTTTCCCTGAGAATATTTGTCATCGTAAGAGGAGAGGAAGCAATAGAGAAAGACTGTGATGACGGAAATGGATATCCTGACGATGTTATTGGAGTTGATATGCTCTCCTTCTTTGATTCGCTGGACAAAGACAAAGTAATAGACAAAGAAAAGAAGAATCAGAAAGAAGAGACAGACAAGCTTATAAGCCAATGATGAATAGGAGAAAGAACAGATTTTGCAGAAAAGCAAAATGAGCCGCTTGAGCAGATGCTGCCTTGTATAAATGCTCGATCCATAGAAAAGGACCTCTTTAAAGCTCAGTTTAAAGAGGAAGAAAAGAAGGAGCCTGTCTAGAAGATAAAAGATAAGCCAGCTGAAGTTAACCCATTCGCCGATTTTCAGATAGGAATAGTAATAGATGGTTTCTCCTTTTGGTGTCCTGATATAAGGAAGGGCGATGAAGAATACGGTAGCCAGGAGGTACCGGAGAGGAAATAGGTTTCTTCTTTTGCAGGTAAAGATAAACAGGGAAGTATAAATCCAAAGTTCCACATGGAACCGGGAAAAGAAGGTAAGGACAGAAAGAAGAAGTTCCATCGTCAGTCTCCGCAATATTTTGTCAAGGCCTCAAGAAATTGCTTTCTCTTCGGTCTTGAGATGCTGAGCCTTTCGTTTCCTACTTTGACTAGTGACCCAGTTACGCCATAAACATACTTCCTGTTCACGAGAAAACATTGGTTGCATAATTCAAAATGAACCGGAGAAAGCAGATTATACCTATTGGAAATCGTTCCTTTCCTGGAGTAATTTCCATGCGTAGTATGGAGGGTTAGGGTGTGACCTTTGATTTCAATATAGTAAATCTCTGCACTGTCAATCTTACAATAGCTATCTTTGCTTTGGCAGGAAATGTAGACTGATTTATCCTCTTTCCTTTTTCCTATTGCTTTCCTTAGGATATGCCGGAAAGTGAAGTAGGAAATCGGTTTGACTAGGTATCCAAGGGCATCGACTTCATATCCGTTGACCGCATATTTGACCCTGGTTGTTGTGAAAATGATAATGACTTTCTGATCTTTTTCTCGGATCTGACGGGCCAGAGTCCTTCCGTCGATAGAATCCTTTAGAACGATATCGATAAAAAGAAGACGGAAATCCTGCTGAGAGCGAAGAAAGGCAGAGGCAGAAGAAAATGATTCTACCTGAAACTTAATGTTTTCCTCTTTCTGAAACTGTTCAAGATAAGCGACGAGTCTGTTTTGGTAAACCTCCTCGTCTTCGATGACCCCGATTTTTAGCATGTCCTCATTTTATTTGATTTCTTTCCTTTGCACAAGTTGCCGATGCTATTCGAATAAAATACAAATGTCTAGTTTTAATTGAAAAACAGCGATGAAACAGGGAGTCGGCTCCTGTTTTCATCGAAACAAAATGATTTTCACTTTTCTATTTGATATAATAGCGATGAAACAGGGAGTCTACTCCCGTTTTCATCGGAATGTATATTAAAAGAACTGCTGAATTGACGCTTGAACGTCTTGGAAAAGAATTTCCGGGTCTTGTAATCTACGGTCCCCGGCAGTGTGGTAAATCCACACTAGTCCACTTTGCCTTTGACGGTAAGTTTTCTTCTGTCTCTTTGGATGATAGGGATGAACTTAGCCTTGCCTTGTACAATCCTAAGCTCTTCTTAG
>ERZ808240.684-NODE-684-length-43492-cov-7.565002_pt1 | contig 43492 bp, 38 predicted proteins | sample MGYA00521084_ERZ808240 | MGnify/ENA primary metagenome ERZ808240 (study PRJEB31516, sample SAMN03275571) | gut metagenome | biome: mammalia-associated habitat; material: feces | host: Papio cynocephalus | place: Kenya | collected 2012-08-06 ...
TCATTCAGATCCATCTACTTCTTCATCAAAGGGAAGGGCTATACCGGAGGCTATATGATTCTTAGGGAATACTGCAGAGCCGTTTCCCTGGAAAAGACGAGAGCCGCACAGATGCGGTTTGGTATTGTCAATGTAAAAGCTGATCAATTTGACCAACGTTGATTTGAACAGTGAACGATGGGAAGGGAGCAGTGAAGGCTAGTGTAAATGTTAATCTTAAAATGTAGATTTATAGTGGCTGAAAATGTTGGTTCATGACATATCTTGTATTCTTACAGGAAAGAAGGAACACTTAAGTGTTCGCGCGAATTTCTCTGGATTTCCGGACCTCCTTCATTTTCTTCAATCATTCCCTTTGTCCAGCAGGATCTTCTTCCTTCTGCAGAATGCGGTGAATGCACCGTATTTGGCCTTTCCGAGTTCGTTCGGATGCCTGTCCTTCAGAATCATGAAGAGTGTGGCAAGGTGCACCTGGGGACGCTGGTGGCCCTTTCCTGTACGAAATCCTCGTATGAGTCGTAGATGCTTTTGTAGATTCGTTTCTTCTTCGGTTTTTTTCCTCGTTTATATAGAAGTACTTCTTGACCGTATTCCTACTTGCCTGGAATTCCTCCGCCAGGGCCGAGAAGTTCGGCTTGATGTTTCCGCTCATTTTGATGTAATTGATCTCAGTATGTTTTCCCTCATGGTCTATGCCTCCTGAAGGTGGTTAATTCCACATTAGCGATTTTAATTAGATTTATATTAACATTACAATGGACCGAGATTGAATTGGCTGTCATGCCCATGTCGACTGGAAGGAACAGATGATGCTTGTTGACCATGACGAAAACCATCATGTCTTCAGCATATTCCTCACAGTAACGGGGGTTACAGGGCCAAATGCGTCTAACTTACGCCTAACAGGAAGGATACGCTCTTTAGGTGTCTTACTAATGCCATCGAATTCATCGGAGGCTCTCCGAAGGAAGCGCTGTTCGACAACATGAAGATGATAGCCGACCATTCCAGGAGCGAATTCGGTTACGGCGTCATCAATGAGGCATTCCTTGCCTTTGCAAGGAATGCCTTCTTCGAACCGCGCCTATTCCGGACATTCAGACCGCAAACAAAGGGAAAGGCTGAAGCGCTTGCAAAGCTGACCAAAAGGCTAAGACCGTACAACAACGAATTTATGCTTACAGAGTATGGGAACATAGGCCTGTATAGATAGAAATTAGGTTCTAACTATACAAGATAATAGATTGGCAATTTAGTCTTTGACTTGTATTATTTTTTTGAATTGTTTGCTATCAGTGCTTCTTTTTTTGACCATGTTTCTTCATTTATCTTTCTTGCTTTTCTTTTTTCATTTTTTTCTCTTCTTCTTCTTTTTCTTTTTGTCTTAGTTCTTCTACTTTTTGCTTCAACTTTTTGAAGAATTCTTTATCCTCTTTTGTTTTAACGCCTTTGCCAAATTCTAAAAGAAATTCTTCGGTCTTTTCAAACTTGACTTGATTAAATTCTTTAATTGCGTTTTCTATTGCAATTTTATAAGCGATTTCTTTTTTTCTGTTTTTACATAGTTCAGAAACAGGTTTTCTCTTTTTTTTATCACGATTTGCGGTTTCTTTTAAAAATTCATTATGTAGTCTTGAGCATATCTTTTTTGTTTTCTTCTTTTCAGCTTCTAGAATACGGAAATAATTGCGAATTAAAAATAATGCTTTATCTCTACGTAATGTTTCATCACTCGTATCTTTTTTAGGATGCCAAGTGCAAAAAAATTTATTTGATTTAATATCTGTATGAATTTGTATATATAGCAAATCAAAATCGCTAAAAGCTTTATTAGCCCTCAATTCTTTTTCAAAGTCCGGATCATCTTTTAAATGAGTTTTGTAATCGAATTCCATTCCACGATCTTTTAGATATGCAGTTATATATTTGATTTTTTCATGTATTGTTTTCACTTTGTATTCCGGGTGTGTCTTGTTTAATTCAATTCTACGATTTTCAGCTCTTATTATCGATTGAGGCTTTTTTAGGTTGATTTTATCTAAAATGTCCATCACTTTGTAAGGCTCGATCAAATAGATGCATATTCGGTTTAGTGTATGTTGAACGAATTCACTATCCTGGCTATATTTAAGATCATTGTCTTGTATTATTTTCTTATGTGTTTTTTCAAGTTCTTTAAAATTTAAATCCGAATTTATTTCACGGAATTTTCTAGAAGGCTTTTTATACTCAGGTAGATCATATAGATACAAAAATTGAAGATCCATTTTGTATTTTTCTTTAATTTTGGGATCTTTCATTGCCTTTTTTAAGGATAAAGCAAAAATATTTAATAATTTCATACTTAATTTCATACATGTTGTTTCGTGCGTTCTGACAGAAAAAGAAACAAGGAGAGTTTCAACAAATTGATCCAACGTTCTCTTGATGAGGTCATCAAGAGCGGTAGCTAAGGCATGAGCATATTGATAACCTCTTTGTGTTAAACAAATGAGTTCAATTTTATTATCAGCTGTTCCTTTTTTCTCTTTTCTTAACAACATGTTTCTTTGTAGTAACCCAAGAATGCGGGAAGTTTGAACTTTATTTAGATTTAAACTTTCCATGAGTTGCATCCGAGTAAATTTGCCAGAAGGTTTCATGTCTGTAATATAATAGATTTGTAACGCGGCTTTACTGACTTCAATATCAAAAGGATTTCCGTAAACTGTTTGAGTGTACTTAAAAATTTCATCTTCACATTGCTTTAGAATCATTAAAAGATGACTTTCCGAATGTAGATGATTGTAATTGGATGAATCGAATTTGAAGTTGTTCGAAAGAATCGTTATAGAGTTCTTGACTGAATCGGCTTTTAACCTAAAAGATTTTGCTTTATACATTTTTTTCCTCCAAAAAAAACAATCATATATTTTATTCGAAACGACACCAAAAAGATAGCAAAATATGAAATTTTATATATCTTCGTGAAAATAATTTGCAAAAGAACAATTTTTAACTTTGATAAGAACGTTTCCTTTTAAAGAAAGGAAAAGTATAATAAAGAATATGAATAAAACGGAACTATTCGCACTTTTGAAAGTGAGGGATGATAATCAATTGCTTCATATTTTTCCTATCAAGTATGATTCTTTGATTCCCACTCAAATAGATGAATCGCCTGTTGAAGGAAAAAGGTACGTTTTTCGTGGCTCAGCTGAAAAAGTTAAGCAAATGTTATTTCGAAACACGTCATTGATTCGTTTTCAGGCTAAAATAGGTTTATTCCATCAACTGAATATGTTGATTGTCAATCAATCGTTTTATTACCTTAAACTAAAATCCGGCAACCAGTTCATTTTTGTGTGTTATTATTCTGAGGCAAGAAAGGTATATGTTGTTTCATTGGCTGTTGACGCGGATTCCTATTTTGGATTGAGCGGAATTCGTCCGGTTTATTCGCTTCCGAAAGGTGTTCCTTCTTATTATTTCACTTCTTATATCAAAAAATTTTTTTCAAGTTCCATGCCTTTGGGAATATCTTTCGATTTAATACCTAATGAATTTTTAAAGAAATACAAGCTTTTGAATGAATACGATGCTCTTCGCTGTATTCATTTACCAAAAAATCAACAAGATTTGTATCAAGGATTAAGAAGATTTAAATATGAGGAAGCTTTGATTTATAGTTTGAATTCTCTTTTTATTAAAAACAAAATCGATTCAGAAAAGAAGAAAAAGGGACAAACCATCAGTCATGATAAAATAAATTCCTTTGTTAAAGGACTGAAATATAAATTAACAAAAGATCAGGTATTGGCAATTCGTGAGATTGTCTTGGATATGGAATCTGATAAAGTTATGTATCGTCTTCTTCAAGGAGATGTCGGAACTGGAAAGACAATAGTCGCGATTGCAGCTTTATATGCAAATTTTTTACGAGGATTCCAAGGCGTGATTTTGGCTCCGACCTTTGAATTATCTGTTCAACATTTTGATAATGTCAAATCAATATTGGATCCATTTGGCATTCGATGTTGTCTTTTTTCGGGAGTTTTGACTACTAGCAAAAAAAATAAAATGTTAGAAGAAATCGAAGCGGGTAATATCGATGTTATTGTTTCTACACACGCAGTTTTTTCTTCAAAGGTTATTTTTAAAAATCTTGGACTTGTTGTCATCGATGAACAACAAAGATTCGGAGTAAAACAAAGAGAAGAACTTGTTGAAAAGGGAAATGGAACTGATCTTCTCATGATGTCTGCCACCCCGATTCCCAGAACTTTAGCGCAGATTGTTCATTCTGATTTGGATGTTTCTACCTTGAATCAGTTTCCTCATGGCATCCGTGATGTAGTTACCTCTGTGGTTCGTTCAAGCGACCCTTTGATTTATCAGCAAATCGATTTTTATTTGAAGCAAAAACGACAAGTGTTTGTTATCGTACCCAAAATAGAATCCAGCGAAAAGAAAACCGCCGATGCTAAAAGTGTTTATGAGGAAATGTGTAAACATTATTCATCTGACCAATGTCAGCTTCTTCATGGCAAAATAAAAAAGAATGTTCAGGATGAAATTTATCGTGAATTCTTATCTGGTAAAAAACCGATTCTTGTATCAACCACTGTTGTTGAAGTTGGAATTGATGTTTCTAATGCCGGTCTATTGATTGTTTTTGATGCTAATTATTTTGGACTATCAAGTCTTCATCAACTTCGGGGAAGAATCGGACGTAATGGTGAAAAATCAACTGCCCTTCTTATTTATGATGGTGAAGATGAAAACGCGAAAAAAAGACTTGATTTTTTGGCTTCGACAAATGATGGATTCAAAATTGCTTCTTATGATTTGCAGAATCGTGGGACAGGATCCTATTCTGGTGAAAAACAGTCTGGAAGAAGTGAACTACAGGTGTGCGATTTTGTCAATGATTATCCGATTTTTATGGCAGCGAAAGAAGATGCAAAAAAAATGATGGAGCAAAGGGATAATCCGGATTATCTACAAATGTTTGAATTTTTGAATAAGAAAACGGATAGTTTCCTTGTTTAGACTATAAATGATTTTTTCTATTTGGTAAAATGAATAACTGGAGATTTTCAAAATGATTAGAATTGCAGTTGATTTGATGGGAAGTGACTTGGGATGTCAGGAACTATCCAAGGGTGTCTTGGATTTCATGAAAAACAATCAAGATACTTTTTTTTATTTGGTTGGTGATTTGAAGGAAATTGAACCGCTGTTTCAGAATGTGGATAAGGCAAGGTTTGAAATCATTTCAGCGGAAAAGACTTTGCCAATGGAAGTTAAACCTTTGGATTTTTTGCGGGCGAAGACTTCCAGTCAATATATTGCAATCATGTTGGTCAAAGAAGGAAAAGCGGATGCTGTTTTAAGTGCTGGTTCTACGGGTGGACTTGTGACTGGTGCTTCCTTGCTTCTTAGAAACATCAATGGTGTTTCTAGAGGAGGATTGGTTGCTCCGTTTCCGACAGCCATGTTCAATAAAGCTACTGTAATATTGGATATCGGTGCAAATAACTCGAATACGGCAGAGGATCTTTATGGTTATGCGAAAATGGGTAGAATTTATTCTCAGAAAATTCTGAATGTGGACAATCCATCTACTTATATTCTTTCCAATGGCACCGAGGAAGGAAAAGGAACAGACGAAATTGTAGAGGCTTATCATCTCCTGAAAGATAGACAGTTTGATAATTTTAAGGGAAATACAGAGGCAAGAAATGTATTAGACGGAAATCATGATGTGGTTGTCACATCCGGCTTTTCAGGAAACGTTCTTTTGAAAGCAGTGGAAGGTACGGCTAGCATGATGAATCAGATGATTAAATCGGCATTCAAAACAAATCTTTCCACTAAAATCGGATACCTTTTTGCAAGAAAGGGTTTTAAGAATATGAAAGCTACCATGGATTACCGAAAGTATGGTGGGGCAATTTTCCTTGGAGTTAATGGTGTTGTCGTTAAGGCACATGGCAATAGCAATGCTTATGCATTTTATTATGGAATAGATGTTGCTTATCGTATGGCAAAATCAAATATCGTTGGTGAGATCAAAAAGGAATTCAGCAAATAATGATCGAAAAAGAACTTGAAAACCTGTTGGAGATGTTTGAAATCAAGACATCTCATCCGGAGCTTTATTTTCAAGCATTTACACATGCTAGTTATCATAACGAACATCCTGAATCCTTGGATTATGATAGACTTGAATATTTGGGTGATTCCATTTTGGATATGGTGATTGCTGATTTTCTTTATCATGAGTATCCCCAGTGTGATTCGGGAATGTTAAGCAAGATGAGATCGGTTCTTGTATCCGGAAAAATGTTGACTGAACTTTCTGAAAAGAAGTATGGATTCAGCAAATTGGTCCGCTATTCTAAAGGGGAACGCGATAATGTCCGTTTCCATAAACACATTGACGAAGATGTTTTTGAATCTTTTATCGGTGCAGTTTATGTTGACCAAGGTTATGAAAAGACTAGAGCTGTTATCTATGATGTATTCTCACCTTATTTGAAGAATGCTTATTATGAAGCTTTCCGTATCGATGCAAAAGGAAGGCTTCAGGAGTTGGTTAAAGATACGATAAATTATGTGAAGATATCTGAGGAAAATATAAATACGGATGATGTTTCTTATCTTGTCGAAGCAAGATATGGAGATACTGTTTTGGGAATCGGAAGAGGCCATAATCTGAAGGAGGCTCAGACCAATGCGGCTTTGGATGCCCTTTCGAAGAAGGTAGGTGATTAACATGGGATTATTGAATTTTCTGAAGGAAAAATTTTCTCATCGGAAAGAAGAGAAAAAAGAAGAGCAGATTGAGAAAAAGGAATCCGAAAATAAAGAAAATCCTCAATCGATAAAGAAGGAGTCGATTAAGGAAACGGAAAAGGTGATTGAGGATAAATATGTTGCGGGACTTGATAAATCCCGTGTTGGATTTACCGATAAACTGAAAAAACTAGCTAAAGCCAACAAGGTGGTCAATCAGGAATACTTCGATAATCTGGAACGAATCCTTATTGAAGCAGATGTCGGTGTCAAGCTTTCCATCGAATTGATCAAAGAGACGAACATGGAAGCAAGTGCGAGGAAGATTACTGATCCGACAGAGCTGAATGAACTTCTTATCGATAAGATGTTCGTCGGATACGCAAACAAAGGTGGGACGTTTTCTACCGATTTGAAATTTGCTTCTGAAGGACCGACGGTAGTTTTTCTTTGTGGCGTCAATGGAAGCGGAAAGACAACTACGATAGCAAAGCTTGCAAATAAATATAAGAACAGAAACAAAAAGGTTCTTCTTGTTGCCGGCGACACTTTCCGTGCCGGAGCTGTTGAACAATTGGTTTTCTGGGCGAATAAAATCGGTGTCGATATTCTTTCAAAACCGAATGCTGACCCGGCATCTCTTTGCTACGATGCGATGAAGAAAGTCCAAAATGAAGCCTATGATCTCGTTCTTGTCGATACGGCTGGTCGCCTTCAGAACAAGAAAGGCTTGATGGATGAATTAAGCAAAATGGTTCGTGTCATCAAGAAAGTGATTCCGGATGCTCCCCATGAGACTCTTCTTGTTCTTGATGCCAACACGGGACAAAACGGTATAGACCAGGCTCTTGTCTTTAAGGATGCGGCTCCTATCACAGGCATTGTGATTACGAAAATGGATGGAACATCAAAAGGCGGCATTATTCTTTCTATTCGGGATCAGCTTGCTTTACCTGTGAAATTCATCGGTCTTGGCGAGAAAATGGAGGATTTGGAAGAATTCGATTTGGATAAGTATCTTTATGGACTTCTTCTTGGAGATGAGAAGGAGGAGGAAGCATGAATTTTGTTTTCCTTCTCATAATCTGCGTTGTTGTCAATACAATCGTCTATTATTCTGTCGTGATGTTTGTTCCGAACTATTATTTGGCATCCATGATTACTTCGATTATCATTGCCTTTATTTATGCGATTTTTTCTACTCCTGGAGACAGAAAGGGGATGTTCAAAAGCAAGGATTTTTACGTTCGTTTGTTCTTTTCTGCGACACTATTCCTTGTTTTTGATGCCATTAGTTTCTTATTGGGATGAAATATGAATAATCCAGAAAGAGAAATGTTCGAAAGGAAAGATTATTATTGTTCACTTCTTTCCTTTTATGGTTCTTTGCTCCCCAAGATGACTTATCAAAGAATGTCGCAGTTTTACTTGGATGATTTGTCTATTACTGAAATTGCCCAAAACCAAAACGTTTCAAGGAATGCTGTGTTTGAATCAATAAAAATCGGTGAAAAACGTTTGGATGAATATGAGAAGATGCTAGGATTAAGAAGAAAAAAATCGGAGGAAATTGAATTTGTTAATGATATTTTGGCAGCTGACACGGTTCAGAAAAAAGATGAGCTTTTAAATAAATGGAAAGGGGAACTTGAAAATGGCATTTGAAGCTTTAGGAGATCGGTTGGGATCTATTTTCAAGAAGATACGTGGGCAGGCAACTTTGACGGAAAAGAACATGGATGACATGCTTGGCGAAGTCAGGACTGCCTTACTTGAAGCGGATGTCAACTATGATGTCGTTAAGGATTTTATCCAGGAAGTTAAAACAGAAGCAATCGGACAAAAGGTTCTTGGAAAGGTCTCACCGGGAGATATGGTCGTCAAGATTGTTCATGATAAAATGACAAAGCTTCTTGGAAGCGGTGATAACGATATTACCTATCGTATGGATGGGAAGCCGACTGTTATCATGATGGTTGGTCTTCAGGGTACTGGTAAGACTACTTCTGCTGCAAAGCTTGCTAACCTTTTCGAGAACAAGAACAAGAAGAAGGTTCTTCTTGGTGCTTTGGATATTTATCGTCCAGCCGCTATCGATCAGCTTATCAACTTAGGTCTGAAATGTAATCCTCAGGTTGAAACATTTTCGGATAGAAGCGGAGCATTACCTCCGGAAATCGCAAAGGAATGTTATCAGAAAGCATTGAACGAACATTACGATATCTTGATTCTTGATACGGCCGGACGTCTTGAAATCGATGAAAAACTGATGCAAGAACTTAAGGATATTCAGAACGTCGTCCATGTAGATGAGGTTCTTCTTACAGTTGATAGTATGATCGGTCAGAACGCAACCAATGTCGCTCTTACTTTTAATAAGGAAATCAAAGTCACTGGTCTTGTTATGACCAAATTTGATGGCGATAGTCGAGGTGGTTCTGCTCTTTCTATCAAGAAACTTACGGGAATTCCGATTAAATATGTCGGTGTCGGTGAAAAAATAGATGATCTTCAGAATTTCTATCCTGATCGTATGGCTGATAGAATTCTCGGAATGGGTGATATTGTTTCTCTTGTCGAATCAATCCAGGAAAAAGTGGATCAAAAGCAGGCAGAGAAGACAACTCGTAGACTTCAACAGGGACAGTTCGATATGAATGATATGCTTTCCATTATGAAGCAGATCAACAAGTTGGGTTCTCTTAAAGGACTTCTCCGTTTGGTTCCTGGTGCTCCGAAAATCAGCGATGAGCAAGCCGATCAGGCCCAAAGTGCTTTGAAGAAAATGGAAACGATTATCAATTCCATGACATTAAAGGAAAGACGCAATCCGGATATAATTAAATCCAGCCGAAAACTCCGTATTGCGAAAGGCTCTGGGACGGATGCCAGCCAAGTCAGCAAAATCATTGATTCGTTCAATCAGATGCGTTCTCAGATGAAGAACATGAAGGGCAATCCGATGTTGATGAGATCTATGATGATGCAGGCTCAGATGATGAAGAAGAAAAAGTGAAAGAAAAAAGGTTGACCGATATTTAGCAATACTGGTCAACTTTTTTTATTTTGTTTTATTTTTTAGGAATCGTTTTCCTTTTTCTATGGCTTCTTTTTCTTTATCTGTGAGACCGTTCTCTCCGTTTTTTAAAGCTGAAATGTATGCGGCATCTTTTTTAGTATATTTCATCTTTGAAAACAGATCTGGACGATTTTCCATTGTGATCCGGATAGCCTCTTTTCTTCTGTATTCTCCGATAATCTGATGGTTTCCACAATAGAGGATTTTCGGTACTTCCTTTCCTTCATATTCATCCGGGTATGTGTATTGTGGGTATTCGAGGATTCCTCCGTTAAAGCTTTCTTCTAAAGTTGAGTCGTCAGCAATTGCTCCTTTAAGAAGTCTGACAATGCTGTCTGTGATGGCCATTGCCGGGATTTCTCCACCGGTTAGGATAAAATCGCCGATGCTTATTTCCTCATCTATGTAATCGTTGAACCGGCTGTCAATTCCTTCATAATGTCCACAAATCAAACAGATTTCATCCATTTTTGCCAGTCTTTTGCTGTCGCTCTGGGTATAAGTGTGTCCTTTTGGTCCCATGAGGATCTTATAGGTTTTCTGGGAAGTATTGCTTCTCATGCAATCTAAGAGCGGCTCCAGTCTCATGATAAGGCCGGCGCCTCCGCCAATCGGATGGTCATCGACTCTATGGTTTTTGTCTAAGGAATAGTTTCTTATGTTGATGATTTCTATATCGACGATTTTTTTGGATACTGCCCTTCCGATGATCGAGGAGTTTAAGAATTCCTTATAAAAATCCGGAAACAATGTCAAGATTTTGATTTTCATTTGCTGGATCGGAAGGCTTCGGTTCCGAGTTCTGTCAATTTGATTTTCTTGGATTTTTTGTCGACGCTTTCGACAAAGAGAGGGATGCTGAAAGGAACCATGGCAGCTTTATCGATTGTGAGGTAGGGACCAGTCGGCATTTTGCACATGGATGTTACGACTCCAAGAAGCTCATTTTTATCCGAATAGACTTCCATTGATACCAATTCATCGAAGAAAAAGGTGCCTTTTGTAGCACGGACGTTGCTGTACACATTCCGATTGATCATCCATTCGATTTGGTTGATGTCATCGAACCCCTTGAGTCCGAGATAAACGATCCTGCTGTTTTTGAATATGACATTTGTGATTTCGTATTCCTGCTGCTCGTTCATTTGGTTGTCGATTAGGACTTTTTTTCCGACTGCATATCTTTTTTCAGGTTCTGTTGTGGAAATCGAAATCTTGATCATTCCTTTTAAACCATAGGTGTTTACGATATGTCCTATTTTTTTAATTGCCATATTTGTTCTCCTACAATGAAAATATGAGGGAGTTTTACGACTCCCTCATTGAATTAGTATTAAGCGTTAGCGTTCTGCTCAGAAGCCTGGAAACGAAGGTGGACTTTCTTTTTGATGTTCTTGCTGGAAACGTTAAGGATGGTGCGGATGGAATCGGAAATGATGCCATGACGACCGATAAGTTTTCCTAAATCTTCTTTTTGACAAAGGATTAGGTAGTTTTGTTCTTTTTTGGTGCGGTCTTCCGGTTTATCAATTCTCTCAATAAGAATGGCATCCGGATTGCTGACGAGAGGCTCAACAAGGCTACGAATATCCTCAGTGAGATCGATGTCAGTATTGAACTCCATTATTTTGCTTCCTTCTTGGATTTCTCTTCTGCCAATTTCTGATTAAGTCCCTTCTTCTTGAAAAGAGAACGGACAGAGTCAGACGGTTCGGCACCGTTTCTAAGCCACTTCATAGCTTCTTCTTCGTTGAGAACGAATTCTCCAGAATGCGGGTTGAAGTGTCCAAGATCAGCAATGGCTTCTGCTCTTGGGGTCTTTCTAGAATCGCTGACGACGATTCTGTAGGTAGGATAGGCGTTTCTACCAATTCTCTTTAATCTGATTTTAACCATAAATAATATATCCTCCAAATATGATTGTTCTGAACAAGGAAATTATAGTCGCCTTGGTATAGCCTGTCAAGTGTTTTATATGTACAGTCTACTTTTTTAAAAGAAAAAAGCCGCCTTCAATAGGCGGCTGTATTGTCACATTAATGAAATAAGATGATTTTATAGATTTGAAATCCCAAAAATAGGATTTACTTTGCTTCTTCTGCTTCTTTAGCAGCTTTGGCTTCTTTAGCGGCCTTGGCTTTTTCTCTTTCGGCTGCTTTCTTTTTATCAGCGTTGGTCTTGGTAGCGGCGAGGTTGGCAGCAATCTTATCCTTGCGGATGACTTCTTCCAAACGGGCACTCTTTCCAGAACGGGCTCTGAGATAGTAAAGCTTCTTTCTTCTGACTTTACCATGTCTGAGGACGCTGATGGAGGAAATGATAGGAGAGTTGACTAAGAAGTTTCTTTCAACTCCGACACCATTAGAATCTTTTCTTACGATGAAGGTTTTGCTAGATCCAGAACCTTTGACTGAGATGACGACGCCTTCAAAGGCCTGCTGTCTTTCCTTGTTGCCTTCACGGATGGTAACCATGACTTTGATGGTATCACCAGTGACAAAATCCGGAATATCATTACGGATCTGGGTGGCAGCAACCTGCTGAACTAAATTTTTGTTCATTGTTTCTGTTCTCCTTTGGAATTTATTGTGATGTCCTTCGGCACTTAGACGTGACATATCCAGCGGTGCAAAAGTAAGCTTTGCTCAAAGCATTGTTAACTATATCATGATTTTAGATTTCTTTCAAGGTTAAATTGATTGCTATGCCAGGATTTTTTACCTATTAGGAATTGAGGAGGACCTGCAATGGAAACAATATGAATAGTTGGAAAATATTAGATTAGGAAGAAGATTTGGATAAATATAGAAGGTATAGAAGGGTTTTGAATGGATGGACGCAGGATTTTTAAAAGAAACTTTTTAAAAATGGCAGATTGTACGGGAGAAACTGAAGGGCTATTTTCTCCATTCCGTCAGGATTTGGATAAAACCGGCTGACAATGAGATCAGTGAGAATGATTGCAGTGAAAATAGCTACGAGCCTCCACCTGTTTTTCTTGGAAATCTTGTGCAGAATGGGGTATAAGGCAGGACCCACGAAATAGATGGCAAACAAACATCCGATTCCGAATAGTAAGCCTCCGAATAGACAAATCCTTCCATGGAGGTTGAACGGCATATTGTCATAGTTCCAATAACGTACTCCTTTTGTCTTCTCCAGAAAATAACCAGTGAAGTATTCGATAGTTAAACAGACAACAATAGATAAAAGGAAGGAAAGCCATGGTGTTTTTCGGAATTTTTTTAGCAAGACAAGAGCTAAGACTGCTCCGGTACCATAGATTGGAAGTACAGGGCCCCATAAAGTCCCTCGATTTGCAAATTGGAAAGTCCGGATAAAGTTGTAAAAGACTTCCCAACACCATCCGCCAAATGAAATGATAAAAAAGATTAAAGCGTAGTCCACAACTTCATAGGGAACATCATATTGGACGCCTTGCCGGAGAATTAGGGATTTGCTGTTCTGTTCGTATATTTTGACATAAGTTAGTTGATAGATGTTTGGATTTGCCTTGCTGAATTCATCCTTGATTTCCAAATAAGCTTTGGCGTAACTTAGTTCTTTGTAAGGATTGATATAGAACAAATCAAGTAGGCCGAAACTGAAAATCGAAAGAACATCCCATCCGATAAATGACAACTGTAAGCAAAAGAATTTCCATTTTTGCCCTTTCATCATTCGTCGGGATAACTTTAGTGTTTCAATAGGACCTAGACTTGGGTTTTCCATTATGATGTAATCGACAAGATAGTAGGCGTAATACATGACAAATCCACCGATGATGGTTAAAGACCAAAGAAAGTAGATGAGGGATTTCAAGAACCTTGTAAAAACGATGTTCAAGTAGAAGTGATTGAAACCACCCTGGATGATTGCGTTTCTTTCTTTGTCATTGCCATCGTCTTTTATACGTTTCAGGAAATAAGACTTGGCACCTATGTTAAGCGGATGGAGAAGAAAAACGATGAAGACAAAAAACAGGAGACAACCGAAAATGGCTGACCAAATCGCGTTAACGCTGTTTGCTTCATGGGCACTAAGTATTGAGTATCCTATATATAAAGGAAATGAGATTTCTTTTGTCAAAGTGGTTGATAAAGCGTTTCCTATTGAATCATATAAAGTGTATAGTTGTACCTGGGCGATATTGTTTGGGTCAGCAATTAGGAAACCGGAATTATAAAAACGGATGATATATTTGATGAAAAGCCAGGAGTAATCACCACTTAAGTCACGGTTTATTCCATTTAATTGGAGGAGAAGGCTGTTTAAGATTCCTGTTGTTGTAACAAGGACGACGATTCCCATGAAAATGGTTCGCCAATAGGGTCTTGTGATTTTTTTTACGGCACTTTGCTTTGTCAGCCGAATATCTAACATATTTAAACCTCTTTTGAACTATTTTAAATAAGAGAGGAGGCTATGTGCAACAAAATTCCATTATTTTCTTGCTTTTTGCCAACTTAAATCATATAATGTTTCAGCTAGGCATATTATGCCATTTTTAATGGGGATAGTATGTCTAAATCGTGGGAAGCCAGTGACAACTGATATGACCACAACACGTAAAATTTCAAAAAGGAGGAAATTACCGTGCCAGCAAAGAAAGTCACAAGAGTGATGATTATCCGTGCAGAAGGCGGCGGAGCCAATCCGGCAAAGTTAGGTCAGAAATTAGGACCTTATGGAATCGGTGGAAAGTTCTGCCAGGAGTTCAATCTCAAGACAGCAGATCGTAAGGGAGAAGTCGTTCCTTGCATTCTTACTATCTATGAAGATCGTACTTTCGATTTGAAGTTCAAGACCACTCCGGTCACCTTCCTTGTTTTGAAGGCTGCAGGCCTCGATAAGGGAAGAAAGGGCACCGATCGTGGTGGAGACCCCAAGAACATTGTCGGCAAGATCAAGAGAGAGGATGTTAAGAAGATCGCAGAATACAAGATGCCTGATCTTAACGTTGATTCTTTGGAAGCTGCCGAAAGATGTGTTGAAGGCTCTGCAAAGTCTATGGGCATTGCCATTGTTGATTAATTGGGGGACTGAACAATGAAAAAATTAGCTAAAAAGTATGCCGCCAGTCTCAAATTAGTTGAGAAAGGCAAGAAGTATTCCATTAATGAAGCTTGCGAACTCGTCAAAAAGACTGCAACTGCAAAATTCGATGAAACCATTGATGTTTCTTTTAATTTGAACATCGACCCAAAACAGGCTGACCAGCAGCTCAGAGGAACGATTTCCCTTCCTCATGGAAACGGAAAGACTGTCAGAATCCTTGCTATCACCGATAAGGCTGAAGAAGCAAAGAATGCCGGCGCTGACTTTGTTGGACAGCAGGATATGCTTGACAAGATTGCCAAGGAAAATTGGTTTGATTTCGATGTCATCGTTGCTACTCCGAATATGATGGGCTTGTTAGGAAAGATGGGCCGTGTCTTAGGTCCTAAAGGCTTGATGCCGAATCCGAAGAGCGGAACTGTTACCATGAATATCGGTGCTGCTATCAAGGAAATCAAGAATGGTAAGATTTCTTATCGTAACGATAAGGATGGTAACCTTGCTATCAATTTCGGTAAGGCTAGCTTCTCTCCGGAATTCTTGGCTGATAACCTTAAGGCCATTGTCGAAACCGTTAACCGTATTCGTCCGGCTGCTGTTAAAGGTACTTACATTCTCTCCGCTACTATCTCCTGCACCTACGGCCCGGCCATTAAACTTGCTCTTTAATTCTTGAATTAGAGCAGATAAAGTCGTTTTCCGATTCATTATCGGGTGAGTCAATATACCGAAGACAGTAACTGCCTGCCTAGAAAATTGTTGCAGACTCAATTTGTTACCGAGGATATGTGATAAAACCATATGTCAGAAAAGTATATTGTTACATACACCATACCTAGAAGGAGGTGAAAAGATGAATCAGCAGATCTTAGCTGAGAAGAAAGAAATCGTTGCTAAGCTGAATGACATTCTCAAGAATTCTCATTCTGCCGTTGTGGTTTCTTATTCCAACATGTCTGTCAGTGAAGTCAATCAGCTCCGCGCTGATCTGAAGAAGGCTGGCGCAAAGTTGTCCGTCCACAAGAACACCTTGGCAAAGAAGGCCGTCGATGATGAAGGCTTATCTTCCCTTGATGATTCTTTCAAAGGACCGACTGCTATTGTCACTTCTCCGGAAGAAGGTGCGGGTCTCAAAGTCTTGAATGATTTTGCTCAGGCACACAAGAAGACTTTCGTCATTAAAGCTGGCGTTATCGCAGGAACTTATTGCGATCAGGCTAAGCTTGGCGAACTTGCCGCTATCGGAACCAAGGAAAATGCTCTTGCTTCCTTGCTCTCTACTCTCCAGTCCCCGCTTGTCATGTTCGCTCTTACCCTCAAAGCACTTGCTGAAAAGGGTGAAGGTGCTGCCGCCTAAAAGGCAATTCGGTACGAATTTATACCATTAATTGGAGGAAAATCAAAATGGCAAAATTAGTTAAAGAAGATGTCATCGCTGGCTTGAAAGAGATGAACATGGTCGAGATCATGGACCTTGTCAAGGCTATTGAAGAAGAATTCGGCGTTAAGGCCGCTGCTGCTGTTGCTGCTCCTGCCGCTGGTGCCGGTGCTGCTCAGGAAGGACCGAGCGAAGTTTCTGTCGTTCTCAAGTCCTTCGGAACTGCTAAGGTCGCTTGCATCAAGGCTGTCCAGGCTGTCACTGGTTTAGGACTTATGGATGCCAAGAAGCTCGTCGACAAGGCTCCTGTCGCCATCAAGGAAAAGATTTCTCCTGCTGAAGCTGAAGAAATCAAGAAGCAGCTTGTCGCTGCCGGCGCTGAAGTCGAAGTTAAGTAGTTTCATCTTATCGTCTTATATGTACCCACCCTGCCATTATGGAAGGGTGGGATTCGTTGTCTATAGGAACGCGGTTTTTTGTGACCAAAAAACCGCTTTATTCAATTCCTATCCAATCCAGATTACGAACCAGGACACCTTCCTGGTAGAAAACACGAGGTTATTACATGGCTGAAGAATTTGATTTAAACCAGTATCAGAAGCTCGAAAATGGTCGTCTTGACCTCTCCAAAACTTTCTCCAGTGTTCCGCTTCCCAATCTCTGCGATGTTCAGCTTAAGTCTTTTGATTGGTTCCGGGAAGTCGGCGTGAACGAAGTGTTCCGCGATGTTTTCCCTATTGTTTCCAACAAGGACAGCAGAGCCCATGTCGTTGACACAGATCAGGTTGCAGAACTGGATTTTGTATCCGCGGAATGGGGCGAACCGAAGCATGATTATTTTGAATGCAAAGTTTCTGCCCTGACCTATTGTGCTCCTCTTCATGTCACTTTGAGACTGAAGCATCCGGATCAGTCGATTACCCAGGAAAGAATCTTCATGGGAGATTATCCATGGATGACTCCTTCTGGAACATTTATCGTAAATGGATCCGAGAAATGCATTGCTTCTCAGCTTGTGCGTTCTCCGGGCGCTTATTTGAGCAAGCGCAGCGATGAAGTCGTCGCCAAGAAGAACGAAAATGATATCAAAAACGATGTCAACATCGTTTACGGTTCTGATATTATTCCAGCTCGTGGTATTTGGCTTGAATATCTTACGGATAATAGAGATTTTGTCTCTGTTCGTATCGACAAACAGAAGAAGGTTCCTGCCCTTACTTTGCTTCGTGCTTTGGGCTTGGTTTCCGATTCTGAGGAATTGGTCGACAATTCCCTTCCAATCGAATCAGATGGACAAAGTGTCTCTGTCACGGGTATCCGCGGTCTTTTCGGCATCAACGAAGCTTTAGAAAAAGCAGTCGAAAAGAATCCTGTCGATGAAAAGAAGACGGCTCTTTCCCGTTCTCAGGAAGCTGTCACAGCTATTTTCCGTAAACTCCGTCCGGGTGAACCTTATACTAATGAATCTGCCGCTTTGATGATCAAGCAGAGATTCTTTGATAAGGAACATTATGATCTTGGAAAGGCAGGAAGATTCAAGATCCAGGAAAAGCTCGGTGTTTACAATCGTCTTTCCGATCAGGTCCTTGCTGAGGATCTTGTTTCCAAGGATGGTGAAATCGTCTTTGAAAAAGGCCATAAGCTTTCAATCGATGAAGTAATTGCTTTGAAGAAAGAGAAATTCTTCGAAGGAAACGAAGCTCATTCCATCCATGTTTCCGCAAATGCTCTTCTCGATGATCATTCTACGGTCAACCTCGTCCGCGTCGTGAACCCTCTTGATGCGTCCAAAGTTGTCAATGTTGTCGGTACGGATCTTACTCTCAACCTTACTTATGTCACGATTTCCGATATTCTTGCTTCCTTGAGTTATATGCTCAACCTTATGGATGGTGTCGGGGAAGTGGATGATACCGATCATCTTGGAAATAAGAGAGTACGTTGTGTCGGCGAATTGATTCAGGATAAATTCCGTGCCGGTCTTGGTAAGATGAAGAGGACGATCCATGATCGTATGTCTACTTCGGATCTCAGTCAGCTTACCATTCCTTCCTTGATCAATATCAAGGCTTTGACTGGTGCTGTCAATCAGTTCTTCAATTCGGATTCTCTTTCCCAGTTCATGGATCAGACCAATCCATTGGCCGAACTTGCCAACAAGAGACGTCTTTCCGCTTTGGGACGCGGCGGTCTTACCAGAGACCGCGCATCCAGCGCTGTCCGTGACGTTCATCCGACGCATTATGGCCGTATCTGCCCGATTGAAACTCCGGAAGGTCAGAACATCGGCTTGATTTCCAATCTTGCTTGTTATGCCCGTATCAATTCCTATGGTTTCATCGAGACTCCTTATCGTCCGGTAAAGAACGGTATCATCGACAATAATCCAGACCATGTCGTCTGGTTTACCGCCAATGATGAAAAGCATCATGTCATTGCTCAGGCAAATGTCAATGCAGATAAGAAGACCATGAAGATTCTGGATGAGACGGTTTCAGCCCGTATCAACTGCGAATATGTCAATGTCAGCCCGATGGAAGTCGATTATATCGATGCTTCTCCGAAGCAGATCGTCTCCATTGCAGCTGCCTGTATTCCGTTCCTTGAAAACGACGATGGTAAGAGAGCCTTGATGGGTTCCAACATGCAGCGTCAGGCTCTTCCGCTTCTCCATCCGGAAGCTCCGTTTGTCGGAACCGGCCTTGAAGACAAGATTGCCCACGATTCCGGTGAAGCTCTGCTTGCCGAATTCGATGGAACCATCTCCTATGCCGATGGTACGGAAATCCGCGTCGTTTCCGATAAGGGCGTCGAGAAGACTTATCACCTTAGAAAATTCATCCGTTCCAATAAGCGTACCTGCATCAATCAGACTCCGATTGTCAAAGCCGGAGATAGGGTCAAGACGGGCGATATCATTGCCAATGGTCCTTCTATGCAGAATGGCGAGCTTGCTTTGGGACAGAATGTCACCATCGCCTTTACGACATGGCATGGTTATAACTACGAGGACGCTGTCCTTATTTCCCAGCGCTGTATCAGCGACGATCTTTTCACCAACCTCATTATCGAGGAATATGGTGTTGAAAGACGTAAGACTAAGTTAGGCGACGAGGAATTCACTCGCGATGTTCCGAATCTTGCCGAAGATAAGAAAGCTTATCTGGATGAGACCGGTTGCGTCATTCCGGGAACCGAAGTCAAGGAAGGCGATATCCTTGTCGGTAAGACAACTCCGAAGGGTGAGACGACGGAAACCAACAATGACCACCTTCTTAAGTCCATCTTCTCTTCCAAATCGGATGAAGACAAGGATAGTTCTATGAGAGTTCCTCATGGCGGAGAAGGTATCGTTCTTGATGTGAGACATTTCTCCAGAGCCCATGGCGATGAGCTTGCTCCGGATGTTCTTGAATCCATCAAGGTATACGTCATTCAGAAGAGAAAAATCCAGGTCGGCGATAAGATGTCCGGCCGTCATGGTAATAAGGGTGTTATTTCCAAGGTTCTTCCGGTCGAGGATATGCCTTATCTTCCGGATGGAACTCCGGTCGATATCTGCCTCTCTCCGATGGGCGTCCCTTCCCGTATGAACATCGGTCAGGTTTTGGAAGTCCAGCTTGGTTATGCCTGTAAGAAACTCGGTATCAAGGTCTCTACTCCTGTCTTTGATGGTGCCTCCAATGATGAGATTGCCGCTTTCATGAAGAAAGCCAATATCGATGCCGATGGAAAGACTGTCCTTTATGATGGTCAGACCGGTGAACGTTTCGATTCCCGTATTGCTGTCGGTGTCATGTACATGATCAAACTCGACCATATGGTCGAAGATAAACTTCATGCCCGTGCAACTGGTCCGTATTCTCTTGTTACTCAGCAGCCTTTGGGCGGTAAGGCCCAGAACGGTGGTCAGCGTTTCGGTGAAATGGAAGTCTGGGCACTGGAAGCTTATGGTGCTGCTTATACTCTTCAGGAAATGCTTACGATCAAATCTGATGATATGGTCGGAAGAAATAAGACCTATGAAGCCATTTTGAAGGGTGAACCGATTCCTAAGCCGAATATGCCGGAATCCACCCGTGTTCTCATCAAGGAACTTCAGGGGCTTGCTGTCGATGTCAAGCTTTTCGACAACAACAACCAGGAAATCAACATGAACACGATTTCCGAAGAAGCCGAGAGAGATTCTCGCCGTATCCATCACGATATTGTCAACTATGATTCCAAGCAGAACGAACGTCGTGAGGATAACCGCATGAGAAACGGTTATTTTGATGAAGAGGACGATAGTCCGATTGAGGCTGTCACCAAAGAAGAGCTTCAGTCAGAGAATTCTTCCGACGAAGACGAAAACAACTAATTGGAGGTAATTGACAATGTTTGACTTAAACAAACTCAAGTCGATCAAGATCGGTCTTGCCTCTCCGGAACAGATTGCTTCCTGGGGTCATGGTGAAGTCACTAAACCTGAGACAATCAACTATCGTTCCCAGAAACCGGAACCGGATGGTCTTTTCTGCGAGAAGATCTTCGGTCCTGTCAAAGATTATGAGTGCCATTGCGGCCATTACAAGAAAGCATCTTTTGCAGGCAAGGTCTGCGAAAAATGCGGTGTCGAAGTTACTCTTAAGGCTGTCAGACGTGAGCGTATGGGTTACATCAAATTGGCTTTCCCCTGCGCCCATATCTGGTATGTCAAGGGTAGCCCGTCCAAGATGGGACTTGTTCTTGGCGTTGCTCCCAAGGAACTTGAGGAAGTTATCTATTTCGTCAGCCATATTGTTCTCAATCCGGGAAATTCCAAGGTTTTGAAATATCGTGAAGTACTCGATGAAAATGAGGCTAGAGAAGTCTTCCATCAGGTCATCGAGAACGAAATCCTTTCCGGTGAGAACTGCAGATTGAAGGAAGGCGACAGGGACTTTGTCCGTGGAACCGACCTCATGAATCACATCTCCAGGAAATCTCAACCGTTCGATTTTGTAACGGTCAGCCGTTTCATTACCCGCTATACCGGTGCCAAGTTCGGAATCGGTGCCGAAGCTGTGCTTCAGCTCCTGAAGGAAATCGATCTTGACAAGGAAATCGAAATTGTCCGTAAGGATCTTGAATCTACTTCCGGTGACAAGAACCAGAAGAGAATCAAGGCCATCAAGAGACTTGAGGTTCTCGAAGCGTTCCGCAACAGTGAAATCAAGCCGGAATGGATGGTCCTTTCCGTACTTCCTGTCATTCCGCCGGATCTCCGTCCGATGATGCAGCTTGATGGTGGTAGATATGCCACTTCCGATCTCAACGATCTTTATCGTCAGGTCATCATCAAGAACAACCGTCTTAAGAGAGAAATCGAGGAGCATGCACCGAGTGTCATTCTTCTCAATGAAAAGCGTATGCTTCAGGAAGCTGTCGATGCTTTGATCGACAACGAAAGAAGAAGCAAACCTTCTCAGTCCATTTCCGGAAATACGCTCCGCTCTTTGAGTTCTACTCTCAAGGGTAAACAGGGACGTTTCCGTCAGAATCTTCTTGGTAAGCGTGTCGACTATTCTGGTCGTTCGGTCATTGCCGTCGGTCCGGAGCTTGATATGGATGAGTGCGGTCTTCCTAGAGAGATGGCTGTCCAGCTCTTCCGTCCGTTCATTGCCCATTATCTTATTGCCCAGAAGGACAGCAATGTCACTTCCCAAAGACAGGCTGATGAGATGATTGCCCGCAAGGACTCCAGAGTCTATGATGCAATCGAGAAGATCATCGAGAACCATCCGGTTCTTCTTAACCGTGCCCCTACTCTTCACCGTCTCGGTATCCAGGCCTTCCGTCCTACTTTGATTGAAGGCAAGGCCATCCGACTTCATCCTCTTGTCTGCCCTGGATTCAACGCCGACTTCGATGGTGACCAGATGGCAGTCCATGTTCCGCTTTCCCGTCAGGCTCAGGCTGAAGCCATGTCTTTGATGCTTGCCAACCACAATATCCTGAAACCTTCGGATGGTCAGCCTATCTGCGTCCCTAGCCAGGATATGATCTATGGCAACTACTACCTGACTTTGGAAGATGATCAGGATCAGGACGATGACTATGCCAAGTATTATGAGAAGCGCGGCGAGATGGATATGCATGATAAGTTCATCAGCTATAAGCAGTATGAAGGAAAGGTTTTCTCCGATCCGGATACGGCTATTCTTGCTTATCAGAACGGTATCATCTCCCTCCGTACGAGAATCTATGTTCCGGCCTCTTCTTTGAGAAAAGATTGGATCAATGACGAGAAGTACGCTTCCATCCGCTCTTCCTATCTTCTTACCACTGTCGGAAAACTGATCTTCAACGATATCTTCCCGACGGATTTTCCGTACATCAACTTTGCTTTCTCCGCTGCCAGTTTGAAGAAGCGCGGAATGAAGGTCGATAAGGCTGTCTTGAAGAAGGAACTCAGCAAGAACTTTGATGAGACTCCGCTTGATTTCTTCATCTCTGCCAAACAGGCATATGATGCCGTCATCAAATCCGGCAAGTTCAAAGCCGGTGACGATTTCAATCCTTTCAAAGAATATGTCAAGTTGGTTCCTACCCGTTCTCCGATCGAAAAGAAGGGTATTAAGACCATGATGGATTATGTCTTCCGTCGCTATGGGGCTGTGGAGACTGCCAAGATCATGGATCTCTTCAAGAATCAGGGATTCGATTATTGCACCAAATCCGGTCTTACGATTTCTCTTGACGATATGCAGCCGTTAAGCGGTCGTGATGAACTCTACAAGCACTGCTATGAGGAAGTCCAGGAGATCAACGAGAATTTTGAGCTTGGTTTCTACACCGACGAAGAAAGACATGATGCTGTCATTTCCCATTGGAATGCCGTCAAGGATACTTCCATGAAGGAAAAGCTCCATCAGCGTATGGCTTCTGCTCCGAGAAATCCGATGTTCATGATGATGGAATCCGGCGCCCGTGGTAGTGAAGACAACTACATGCAGCTGATCGGTATGAAAGGCTGTATGCTTGATTCTACCGGACGTGCCATCGAAGTTCCGGTCACCGACTGCTATGCCGATGGTCTTTCCGTCTCCGAATATTTCACTTCGACCCATGGTACGCGTAAGAACGGTTCCGATACGGCTTTGAAGACGGCAGACTCCGGTTATCTTACCCGTAAGCTTGTCGATGTTTCCCATAACGTCGTCATCCGCGAAGAAGACTGCCACTGCGATCACGGTATCGAAGTTTATACGATTCTCGATTCTTCCAACCAGGTCATCGCCAGCCTCTACAACAGAATCGTCGGACGTTATTCGATGCATGATGTCGTCAATCCGAAAACCGGCGAAGTCATCGTCCCTGGCAATACTTTCATCGATGAAGAGCTTGCCCAGAAGGTTGTCGATGCCGGAATCGAAAAAGTTGAAATCCGTTCCATCCTTACCTGCGAAAGTACGGATGGTGTCTGTGTCCACTGCTATGGACGTAACCTTGCTACTGGTCAGATTGCCACTATCGGCGATACGGTCGGTATCATGGCTGCCCAGTCCATCGGTGAACCGGGTACTCAGCTTACTCTGAAGAACTTCCACACCGGCGGTGTCGCAGGTGTCAAGGATATTACTACCGGTCTTCCTCGTGTCCAGGAACTTCTTGAAGTCCGTAATCCGAAACCGAAGAGCCAGGCTCTTATCTCCACTATCCGCGGTACCGTTACCGATATCAAGGAAGTCGGTCTGCGTCATGAATTCACTGTCAAGAATGAACTGGAGGAACAGAAATTCCTGTCCTATCCTAGCGCTGTTCCTGAAGTCAAGAAAGGTGATGTCATCCGTGCCGGTCAGTCTCTTACCAAGGGACATGTCAATCCGAAGGAACTTCTTGAATGCACCGATCTCCTTACTTTGAGAAGATATCTCATCCAGGAAGTCAAGGAAGTCTATTCCAGCAACGGTATCGATATTTCCGATAAGCACCTTGAAATCATCGTCCGTCAGATGACGAATCGTCTTCTTATCATCAATCCTGGAAACACCGACATGCTTCCTGGACAGAGAGTCAACGATATCGTTTTCACCGAGAAGAACAAGAAGGTTCTTGCCCATGGCGGAAATCCGGCTGTCGGACGTCCGATTGTCATGGGTATTACCAAGGCTGCCTTGGATACGGAGTCCTTCCTTTCCTCCGCTTCCTTCCAGGAAACCACCCGTGTTCTTACCGATGCGGCCATCAAGGGTAAGGTCGATTACCTTAGGGGCTTGAAAGAGAACGTCATGATTGGTAAACTAATACCTGCTGGAACGGGTATTGAACCGATCCTTTCCGAAGAAGATGCCGAGAAGGATGCTTCCGAAGTTGTTTCCCAGGAGACGCTTCTCAAGTCTTCCAACTCTATCGTTGTTGCTGATGCAAAGGCTGAAATCTCAGTCAATCAGAAGCAGTAAATCCATGTTTGTATCCTGATGCACAGTGATGTGCATCAGGTTGTTGCGGCTATTGTTCAGTGGTAGAACCTCTCCTTCCCAAGGAGAAGACGCGGGTCCGATTCCCGTTAGCCGCTCCATTATCGTAGAATAGGTCTGATACAATGTTATCAGGCTTTTTTCTTGCGAATAGGAACATTTATCTTTTCCGCCAACATACTTTAGAGTCTTGTAGAAGTGTCAAACGGCATTTTTACGAGTCTCATTTTATTTTTGAATATTGCTACGGAACGAAAGCCTTTCATTTGTTTTTTAACCGGATAATATGATAAGGCATCGCTGCTTTTTCGTGTCCGTGTCACCCTATACCTCCTTCTCTTCCTTACACAAACTTTATGTTACTCCCATGAGCAACTTGTATTTGTTGTTTTATTGAAAAATGTTAATTGAGTTTTGCAATGCAGTAAGCCGAAAGATTTCAATCGTAGCATATGTAGCTTTGCTAAAGCTGCACTTACATAGCAAAGGATTTTGTATTCAACTTAATCGTTTGAACCAGGATCGAAGATGTTTTTCTTATTGCTCTTTGGCAGGGGTAAATAGTCATTGGTATTTCTATTCCTAGCTATGACCCTGCGGTGGACTCATTTTGGATGATTCTAAAAAAGATTAACAGTGAAAATAATATTTTTTATTAGAAATCCAATTTGGAAAGTGGTATATTTTCTTTTGCAACGTGTAACGAAAAGTGTAAATCCGGTTGTTTCCGGGTTTGCACTTTTTTTCATTTTAAGAGGTGAAAAATGAAGCAAGTCAAGCAGAATGTCATGGCTGTTACGCCGGTGAAAAAACTGATCTGGAGTCTTGGATTTCCGATGATCGTATCCATGGTACTCCAGGCTCTCTACAATGTGGTGGACAGTATTTTCGTTGCCAACATGAAGGATATCGGCGCAATTGCCAATGAGGCTCTTACTTATGTGTTTCCTGTTCAGATTTTGATGATTGCGGTCGGTGTCGGCACAGGTGTGGGAATCAATGCCCTGCTTTCCAAGAATCTCGGTGAAGGAAACAAGGAAATGGTAAATAAGACAGCTGGAAACGGGATTTTTTTGATGTTGGTCATTTATCTATGTTTCCTTCTTTTCGGGTGTTTTGGAACATCATGGTTTGTCTCCCTTTTTACAGATGCAAGCAAGACCATTGAAATCGGATCCGGCTACCTGAGAATCTGCTGTATCCTGTCTTTGGGCTCTATCGGATTTGCAATTTACGAACGTTTCCTTCAGTCTACCGGCAAGACCTTGTATTCCACGATTGCCCAGGTTTCGGGTGCTGTCGTGAATATTGTCTTTGATTATCTTTTTATTTTTCCGTGCGGACTTGGCGTCAATGGAGCTGCCTGGGCTACGGTTCTCGGTCAGTTTGTTTCGCTTTTCTTGGCTATGGCTTTTCACTATTTCAAAAACAAGGAAATCGGTGGGAGTCTTGTGTATGTAAAGCCGTCCTGGAAAATTATCCGTGGGATTTATTCAATCGGTATTTCGGCAGCTTTGATGCAGGGACTGTTGTCTGTTATGATGGCAGGTATGAATGCGATTCTTTCCAAGGCAAATGTCGATTCTTCGATTCTTGTCGGGGCTTTCGGTATTTACTATAAAATCCAGCAGATTGCTTTGTTTTCCTGCTTTGGTCTTTCTAATACGATCATCACTGTCTTATCGTTCAATTACGGCCTAAAAGACAAGGAAAGATCGATGGATTGTATCAAGTACGGCATCCTGGACTCTGTGATTGTTACCCTGGCTATCACGGTTCTTTTCGAAATCATTGCGAGACCTCTTTCCCAGCTTTTTGCTTTGTCTGGAGGATCTACCTTGGAATTGATTGATGTCTGTGAGAAAGCTGTTCGGATTGCTTCTGTGGGGTATGTTTTCATGGCTGTTTCGATTTCGATTCAGGGTGTATTCCAGGCGTTGAGAAATTCGATTCTGCCTCTGATTACGGCATTGTTAAGACTTGTTGTCTTTGTATTTCCAATAGCTTATTTGTTTACGCTTTCCGACTGGGTACTAGATCTTGTCTGGCTGACTTTCCCTATTGCCGAGTTTTTGACGGCTGTTGTTTCTGCTTTGTTACTCAAACGGGTGATTAATAGCAGGGTAAAAGTGATGGAATAATTCGTTTTAACTTGGATTTTTGTACTATTTTATTCACTAATTATAATTTAAAAACTTTTTAGTTAGATTCGAGATGGCTTGTTTTCTACGGCCTTGATTCTTTGGTTTTGGACAATCCAATATGACGGGGAGTTTTTCCAAACTGTTTTTTATAGGCTTTGTAAAAGGAACTGGTATCATTGTATCCTAGCATGGTAGAAATGGAGTCGATGGACATATCTGTGTTTTTCAAAAGAATGTCTGCTCGCTCCATTTTTTCTTTTAGCAACAGTTGTTTGAAGGACTTTCCGGTTTTTTCGTGAATTAATTTCGATATATAATTAGGATGATAACCGAAATGGGAAGCTAGAATTTCCAAGGAGACATTGTTGGAATTACAGGCTATATAGGATAACAGTTGATCAATCAAAGTGCGGTTCTTCGCTTTTTTGCTCCTACTGTTGTATTCGTCGAAAACGATGAGCAGGAAGGATACGGCAAGTGATTTCATCAATTCGATTCGTTTGTTGGATTTGGATAGATAGGCCGAGATGATCAGATCAAGAATTGCTTCAAGGGCTTTCGACTGAAAATTAAAATGAAAGGATGCATTTGATGTATTTTTGGTCGATGGGTCCAAAAGGAATTTGAACATATTCAGATTGCTTGAAATGGAAGGAAGCAACTCTTTGATGAAGACTTCCTTTTTGATCAAAATACCGATCACGATGAATTCTTCTTTGTTTTTGTTGATCAAGGCATAACCGTTGAATGGCTGGGCTATGTGGATGTCATAGGGGGTGACTGCGATTAATTTTTTTGGACTGTTGTTGTAGATATAATAGTGTCCTTTCAATGTGTAATTGAAAAAGAAAAAATCTTGTCTATGATAGGGTTCGTTGATGCTGTTGCCATCGTAAATACAGACCATGATGTCTTCATCGGGTTTTCCAAGCCACTGGGACACGAGTTCTTCGTGACCGTTTATATATTCTGATTTGAAATTCCAGTTCAACCTGTCGAATTCCTCAGCTACGAGTTTTATGTTTTCCAGATTCATACGATTACCAGGTTTATCCTATCATATATTAAGTTTTGACACTATATTTTTTAAGTTATGAAATGGTTTTTGTTCTGCGTTTTAAATAGAATTGTTATGATGAGTGTTAAATGGGATTAAATAAAATCAATGATAGGACAGGGGACTCGATCTTAAAGAGTATTCTGTTGTTTGCATGTCCTTTGTCTGTCGGTGACCGTTCGAATTGTTATACAGCTTAACCGATAGAGTGATTTCGTCGCATTTCATTGGAACGAATTCTTTGGCCACGGGAGTATTTATACCGAAATGGAAATATCGAGGTCATGTCACTTCTGAATTTGTATCCAGGATGTTATGTGTTCTGTTTGTACGTGGTGTGTGTTTGTTTCTAAGGCATCAAAATGAGGTGTTTGTCAATAAAGGAGGATGATAAAATGACAGAATTGGAGAAACTTGATCTTGGGCTTGAGTATTCTTTTTTCGATGATGATGTGAACAAAAGAAAGCAATTTGCGATTGTGTAGTGCGAGAAGCTTCATAAGATTCCTCAGACGGATGAAAAAGCCATTGCCGAGCAGTTGATTCATATGTTTGGTGCTGCAGACAAAAATCCTTGGGTAGGACCAAATTTCTGGTGTGATAATGGAAAAAACATTTTTGTCGGTAAAGATTTTATTGCTAACTATAACGTGACTATTTTAGATATAGGGAAAGTTAACATTGGTGATAACGTATGGATCGGTCCGAATACGGTGATTACAACGGTAGGACATCCGATTTCTCCGGAAGGCCGGAAGAAGCATTTGGCCTTTCAAAAGCCCTTTACGATTGGAAACAACGTTTGGATAGGAGCCAACGTCACTATTCTTCCAGGAGTGAATATCGGAGAGAATTCGGTAATCGGGGCCGGAGCTGTCGTAACGAAAGATGTCCCGGCAAATTGTGTTTTTGCAGGTGTACCTGCAAAACTGTTGAGAAAGATCGAGGAAAAATAGAATGAAAACAAAAGAACTGAAATTGGAAAAGATAACAAAAGTGATTGATCCGGTTGTGGCGATGCGGGACAGGCAGTGTTTTTTGGTCACCGCCAAAGGGAAAGAGGAAGTGGGGACTTTGACGGCAGCCTGGGGACAGATTGGAAATGTATGGGAAAAGAAAACCATGACGATTTATATCAGACCTCAGAGGTATACGCTTCCTTTGATTGAAGAAAGTAAATGCTTTACTTGTACTTTCTTCGACGGTCATTTAAAGGAAACGGGTTATCTTGGAAGTGTATCAGGGTTTGACGAGCCTGACAAAATCAAAAAATCCGGACTGCATCTGACCGACTTGAATAGTTGGCCGACATTCGAAGAAGGGAAATACGTCCTTTGCTGCAAGGTCTTGTATATTCAGCAGTTGGAACCGAATTGCTTTTTGGATAAGGAGACTTTGGAAATGGCTTATCCGGACAAGGATTATTCCTATACCATTGTCGGTGAAATCTTGAATGCGTATGAGGTGGAATGAATCGCTTCTATGAAACCGGAAGTTTATCCTAAGTCTTAACATCCATGTTTATAAACGAACGGAATCGTTCTGGAATGTACAACTTAAAAAGGCATCTTTTCCGTGAAGGTGCCTTTTTTGTGTCTTCTTTGTAGAAGCATCTAACGTTTTGCAATTTACCGGTTATCTTGGTTTGGTTCCCTTTATGTAAAGTTGCCAATCTGATTTGATTCCCGGGTGGTTTTATGGTTCAATAGTCTTAAGAGGATTGCTTTATGGAGACAGAATATGTTTTTCGAAAGAACAGCAGATATACGATTGTCTTTGTCCACGGGATTATCGGTAGTCCGGTTCGGTTTTGCGATTTCTATCCTTTGATTCCGGATTCGTTTTCCTACGTGAAGGTTGTTCTGGATGGGCATGGGAAGAAGGCAAGGGATTTTTCTCATACGTCTTTGAAAAAATGGGAAGACCAGATTCTATCCCTGCTTACCACACTCAAGGAGAGAGGACAGAAAGTGATTTATGTCGGTCATTCTCTTGGTTGTCTGTTTGGTCTTTGCGATTCGCTTCTTCCGGAGAATTTGATTTCAAGGCTTTTTCTTCTGAATGTGCCTCTTCGACCTAAGCTTTCCTTTATGACGGTCCGCGAGTGTCTGAAGTGCACGTTTGTCAAGCCGGAGAACTACGATGAAATGACACGCATTCTGAAAGACAACTGCTGTATTGAACTTTCGAGGAATCCGTTTGTCTATTTGGGTTGGATTCCTAGGTTCCTTGACCTGTTCAAAAAGGTAAAGGAGACTAGGAAAATCGTACCTTTGGTCAGGACGGAATGCATCTGTTTCCATTCCGGAAAGGATGAATTGGTCCGGAAAAAGGCTCTTCATGATTTAAAGAGGAATCCGGCTTTTGAAATCCACGTCCAGGAGGATGCTGGTCACTATTATCTTCCTCAAGAGGATCTTAATGAGGCCAAGGATCGTTTCTCTTCTCTTCTTTCTTCTTTGTCCTGATTCTAGAATTCGTATTTGAGAAGCTGACAGTTGTCGATCCGGAAATGGAGGAACTCTTCGTTTGTCATGTTTTCGAAATAGGAATTTACGATTCTTGAGATTCCCAGATGGGCGACGATGAGTATGTTTTCGTTTTTGTGTTTTTCTTTTAGTTCATCCAAAAAGGAGTAGACCCTCTTAGCTACGTCGAGATAGCTTTCTCCGTTTGGATAACGGTGGGCGAAGAGGGTTCTTTGGATTTTCAGTTCTTCGTTGTCGCGATTCTGCCCGTTAAAATCGCCATAGTTCATTTCGATGATTCTCTTTTCTTCTTTTTGGATGACGTTTCTGCCTTGAAGTGCGATGGCCATGGTTTCTTTTGCCCGACTTAAAGGGGAACAGAATGCCAGGTCGATTCTGATATCTTTCAGTTTCTCTTTCAGTTCTTCGGCTTGGAGAATTCCTTTCTCTGATAATGGGATATCTATTCTTCCCTGTATTTTATGCATGGAGTTCCATTGTGTTTCTCCGTGTCTTGTGTAATATATGGACATTTTCGTTTTTCCTCGTCTCCATTATACGTTCCTTGCTTTTTCCTGTGGTCTGATTTGTTTCTTTTTTTGGATACTACTTGGTTTTGTTTGTTTTAATGACATAATTTGTTGTTTTTAACAAATGTGATGTAAGGGGTTCAAACTTGTATACAAGAATAGTATAATAGGGCAAGATAAAGGAGAAATGTTACATATGAATCCAAATGCATTCCGATTAGATGGTAAGGTCGCATTGATTACAGGCGCAAGTTATGGCATCGGCTTTGCCATTGCCATGGCATATGCGGAGATGGGAGCCAAGATCGTCTTCAACGATCGTACTGAAGAGAAACTCAAGGAAGGCGAGGCTTCTTACCGCAAGCTAGGCATCGAAGCTAAGGGCTATATCTGCGATGTTACGAAGGAGGATGAGGTCAAGGCTATGGTCGAGGATATCGTCAAGACCTATGGCCACCTGGATATTCTTGTCAACAATGCCGGTATCATCAAGAGAATTCCGATGACGGAAATGAAGACGGAGGATTTCCGCGCCGTGGTGGACGTCGATTTGATTGCTCCGTTCATCGTTTCCAAGGCCGTCATTCCCTATATGATCAAGGAAGGACATGGAAAAATCATCAATATCTGCTCCATGATGTCAGAACTTGGCAGAGAGACGGTTTCTGCTTATGCGGCTGCCAAGGGCGGACTTAAGATGCTCACGAGAAACATCTGCTCGGAATACGGAGCGGCCAACATCCAGTGCAACGGTATCGGTCCTGGATATATCGCAACTCCACAGACGGCTCCCCTGAGAGTCAAGCAGCCGGATGGTTCCTTGCATCCGTTCGATTCCTTCATCCGCTCCAAGACTCCGGCCGGAAGATGGGGAACTCCCGAGGATCTTCAGGGACCTGCTGTTTTCTTGGCTAGCGATGCTTCAAATTTCGTCAACGGACACATTCTTTATGTTGATGGCGGAATCCTGGCTTATATCGGCAAACAGCCTAAGTGATTGCGGTACTTTATATGAAAAAGGCTAAAATTCTCTTTCCTTTGTTCCTCCTTTTCGGATCTTTCTCTCTTCAGGGATGCGCGAAGACCATGGAGGCAAAGTGTTATGCGATTTCCAAGGTGACTTCCAATCTCGGAATCCGCTTTTCCAAGTCGGAAGTGCATGTTTATGACGGCAGCATGACTGCTGTCACAATCGAAGAGACTTATTCTCCTTCCTGCTGGGCACGGTTGAGCAAGGATGATGCCCTTAAACTCGGCGAGGAGAATGTCGTCGAAGTGAAGGATGCCATCCAGGAGGACGGTTCTTCTGCGGATACGTTCTTTGCCAAGTACATCAAGGTCTGCGGGGATGTTTGGGTCGGAAGCCTTCGTGATGATTCCGGCGATGATGAGTTTTATAATTACAACGAATATGTTCAGTACAGTTCTTTGTCCAATACCGACGAAGCAGCCACGGATATTCTCCGTTATCTTTCTGTCCAGGATGCTACGACATATCAGCTTGGCAGCCGCGTGGGGATCTATTATGAGGAAGTGATCGAAGGAAACAACAAGATTCTGAAGGCGACTTCCGGGACAGGCAAGGATGTCAAGACGGAGGAAAGCTCCGTTTCTCCGTATTATCCAAAAGGCAAGAGAACAAGAAGCGAGAACGATTCCGACTGGAAGGCTTCCATTACGGCTCTTTCTACCTATCTTACGGGCAAGAAACTGAACTATAAGGAAAGAGTCAGTGATGACGATCTGAACAACTATGATACTCTGACCTGCATCGATAGGACCTGGTACTATAATCCGGAACTGATCTCCTATGATGGGAAGACGGAGAAGGTCGTCGAGAAGATTGTCGCGGAAAAGGCCGAGAAGATCGAGGGATGTACGTATCCGAGCGTGGACGCTATCAGCATTAATTCTTATTTCACTTCCGTCAACAAGGCGTTTGCGTCTGTCGAGTATGCGTCCATCAGCTGATATGGATTTCTGTCTTTGTTATCCTGGATTCAAAAGAAAGGCGGTGACCTTCAGCTATGACGATGGTGTGATCCAGGATGCTGAGGTCATCTCGATTCTGAAGAAACACCATATGAAAGGCACGTTCAATTTGAATCCTGGACTTTCCGGGACGAGGAAATATCGGACGGATGCTAAAGGGAATGAGATCGACTGTTCCTATCTGGATTTGAAAAAAGAACGTCAGATCTATGACGGGATGGAGATATCGAATCATACGTTCCTTCATCCCCACTTGGAGGATATTTCTTATTCTTCCAAGCAGGATGAAATGGAAAAGGGAAGGATGGAACTGGAGGAGATTTTCCAGACAGGTGTTTATGGGTTCGCTTATCCTTATGGGACTTATGATGAAGACGCTTTGGACCTTGAGAAGAGAATCGGCATTGAATATGCCCGAACGACAAGGTCGACTTATGAGTTCTCTTTGCCTTGCGTCTGGCGTCTGTGGAATCCGACAATCCATCACCGTGACCCTAGGATATTCGACGTAATTGATGAATTTGGAAAAAGTAGGAAGGAACTTGCTCTCCTTTACATCTGGGGACATGGTTATGAATTCGCATTGGACCACAATTTCGATCTTTTGGACGATATTTGCAGGAGATTGGAATCAGATGAGATTGCTTGCCTTACGAATCATGAAGTTTATGTTTATGTCTGTTCTGCTTTTGAACTTTACTATTCCAAACGCAAGAAGGCGTTTGTGAATCCTAGCGGTACGGATATTTATCTGATGGTGGATGATGAAAAGATTATGGTTCCAAAAAGGGGAGAATATCAATATGAAAATCAATAACAAAGCAGTTGGTCTTGGCGAACTTCTTCTTCGCCTGACTTCCAATCGTGGCATCCGTCTTGAGGATGCCTCCGGATTCAAGGCCAATTATGGTGGATCGGAAGCGAATGTCATCATTTCGCTTTGTCATCTCGGACATGAAGGAAAGGTTCTTTCCAAAGTCGCTAAGGATGATATCGGTCAGGCCTGCATCGATTTCCTTGTCCGCAACCATGTGGACGTTTCTTCTATCGTAAGAGACGAGAATCCTCTCGGTATCTATTTTGTGGAGGAAGGTGAAGGTGCAAGAGCCAGCAAGGTCTGCTATAACCGTAAATGGTCTTCGGCTACCAGGATGGAGAAGACGGACTTTGATTTCGCTTCCTGCCTGAAAGGGGCCGGCGTTCTCCATGTTTCCGGCATCACGCTTGCTATTTCCCAAAGCGCCAGGGAGACTGCCCTTGAGGCGATGAAGGAAGCCAAGAAGCTCGGTGTGAAGGTGAGTTTCGATTTCAACTACAGGGCCAAGCTTATGACGGTCGACGAGGCAAAGAAGGTATATCCGCTTGTTGCCGGGTATGCCGATATCGTCTCCGCTTCTCCGTGGGATATCCGTACTCTTCTTTCTTTTGAACCAGAGGAGATGGATAGTGACAAGCTTTTCATGGATGCCTGCAATCATTTCGGATTCGATTATCTGTTTACCAAAAAGAGAACCATCCTTTCGGCAAGGAGCCAGACCTTGAAGCCGTTCTGCTATACAAAGGACAGGAAATTCGAAGGACAGGAAAGGAAATTCGAGATCTTCGATCGTATCGGAGCCGGTGATGCTTTCACCGCCGGATACCTCCATGGCCTGCTTCTTGATTACGGATGTCCGGAAGATGCCATGGATTATGGTATGGCAAACTGCATTCTTGAACAGACCATCTTCGGGGACTGCTCCGTTTTCACCCATGAGGATCTTGTCGATTATCTTAAGACGGCAGGGCTTGAGGAGGTGAAACGATGAACCTTGTTTTTCTTGGCGATTCCCTGATGCATGAGAACGGTGAGGATACCTATCCTCAGACCGGTTGGCCGCAGGGGATTAAGAAGTATCTGAAATATGGTATCGGGATTCTTGATTTTGCCGAGAACGGAAGAAGTACGAAGTCTTTTCTCCATGAAGGCATTTTCGAGAAGGCTCTTGAAAGCGTAAGACCTGGAGATGTCTGTTTCATCTCCTTTGGACACAATGATGAGAAGATTCAGGATTCTACCCGTTATACGGATCCGTTTACGTCCTTCGAGAAGAACCTTTGCTATATGTCAAATGAACTCTGCTCGAAGTCGTCCAAGGTGGTTCTTCTTTCTCCGGTCTCCAGATTGAAGTATGATGCTGATGGAAACCTTCTCCATACCCATGGGGATTACCCGAAGGCTATCATGGAGATTGCAAAGAAGACGAAGCGGTCCTTCGTGGATCTTGAGAAACTGACCTACGATGATCTTTCTTCTCATACAAGAAAAGAGAACGAGAAGCATTATATGATTCTTAAACCCGGTGAGTTCGAGAATTATCCTCAAGGAAAAGAGGATACGACCCATTTGAGGGTGGAAGGCGCAGACTGGGTCTGTTCGCTTCTTGTCCCGGAACTTAAGAAAATCGATGAACTGAAGGATGTTTTCCGCTAGAAGGAAGGAACACAGAATTTTATGGCATTAGAACTGAAACATATTTATAAGGTCTATCCGAACGGATATCAGGCGATTACCGATTTCAATCTGAAGATCGAAGACAAGGAATTCATTGTCCTTGTCGGGCCTTCCGGCTGCGGAAAGTCCACCACGCTGAGAATGATCGCCGGTCTTGAGGATATCACTCATGGTGATTTTGAAATCGACGGAAAGAGGGTCAACAACCTTCCTCCCAAGGATCGTGGCATTGCCATGGTTTTCCAGTCTTACGCCCTCTATCCGACTCTTACGGTCTACGAGAACATGGCTTTTGCCCTTGATCTTGCCGGTTTCGATGAGGATGTCATTGACAAGAGGGTCAAAGAGACGGCAAAGATTCTAGGTCTCAGTCAGTATCTCGACCGTCTTCCCAGGGCTTTGAGCGGTGGTCAGAGACAGCGTGTCGCTTTAGGAAGAGCCATCATCCGTCAGGCAAAGGTGTTTCTGATGGATGAGCCTCTGAGCAATCTCGATGCTAGACAGAGAGTCTCCATGAGAAGCGAACTCAGCCGTATTCACAGAGAGGTCGGCGCTACCACGATCTATGTCACTCATGACCAGATCGAGGCTATGACGATGGCTACCCGCATTGTCTGTATGGATGTCGGCGTCATCAAGCAGGTGGGAACTCCGGAGGAACTCTATTTTCATCCGAAGAACCTGTTCGTTGCCGGTTTCATCGGCGATCCGCCGATGAACTTCATCCGCGGTTATGTCAAAAATGCCGTCTTTTCCAGCGATGACGGATTCTATCATTTTTCCCTGAAGGATTATTCTCAGTCCCAGCTGGATAAGCTTGAAGGCAAGAAAATCACGCTTGGTTATCGTCCGGAAAATGCATTGACGGATGTCTGCGAGTATGAGCAAGAGAAGTATGTGCGGATGAACGGTATTGTCGAGGTCTATGAGATGTTAGGCGATATCCAGAATGTCTATCTCAACGTCGGAGAGGAGAAGGCCATCATCAAGGTGAAACCGGAGGTCAATGTCCAGATCGGAAAGGAGATTTCCTATTTCATCGCAAAGAGTGATTTCCACTTCTTCGACAGTGTGACAGAAGACGCTATTGAGTTATGAGGTCGATGGACGGAAAAGTAAGCGAGAAGGAATGGAGGAGAAGAGATTTTATTCTCCACGGTAATATTTTCAAGGTCGTCTTCGTCGTCGCTTTTCCGCTGTTCTTCTTCTCGTTGTTCAATTATCTGTATTCCATCATCGATACGATTATGTGTTCGGGGCTTTCTTCCGATGCTTTGAATGCAGTCGGAGCCCTGAACCAGGCAAACAACATGATTGCCGCTCTTGGTCAGGGACTGGGTTCGGGAGGTTCGATCTTGATTGCCAGGGAAATCGGAAGGGGAAACTACACCAAGGCCAAACGGTTATGTTCCACGGTGTTTCTTTATGTATTCATCCTTTCTCTTCTAACGATGGCTGTTGTTCTTCCTCTGACTGTTCCGTTTCTGAGAATCCTGAATATTTCTCAAACGGCAATCGACGTCGGATACAAATACTTCATGATCAGTGTCTGCTCTTCTTCCGTGGTGATGATCAACGTCGTCTATATGGGAGTAGAGAAGGCAAGGGGGTCTACTCTTCCGATTACGCTTCTGAATACGGGGGTTGTGGTTCTTAAGGTCCTTCTGAATCTTCTTTTCATCTATGTTCTTAAGCTTAAGGATATGTTCTACGTCTCTCTGGCAACGCTGATTGCCAATGCCTGTCTGACTTTGTTCATCCTTTTCAGGCTTTTCTTCACGTCTTATCTTTTCCGCTTTTCTTTCCGCGACGTGAGTCTGTCCTTGAAAACGGCAAAGAAGACCTTTTCGATCTCTTTTCCGATTTTCCTGGGGAAGTTCATCTTCTCTTTGGGAAAGGTGGTGATCAACTCCTTCTGCAAGGAATTCGGAGATGATGTTGTCGGTGCTTTGGGTGTCAGCAACAATATGGGTGGGGCTTGTACCAATCCGATTTCTTCGATTGAGGATAGCGAAAGTTCCATCATTTCCCAGAATTTGGGAGCCAAGAATGTTTCCCGGGTCCTGAAGTCATTCTATGTCGGTCTACTCTATGCGCTTCTGATTGCGGTAGTCGGGGTTGCTGTTGTGACGATCTTCGATAAGCAGATTACGTTGTTTTTCGCAAGAAGTGCGTCGAATCCGGAGGAGTATGCCGCTCATATTTCTCAGGTTTTCTTCTTTGAGAAGATGGGAATTATCACGCTTGCCATCAATTCTGCGGTTCTTGGTCTTCTTTACGGATTAGGGAAGACGAAGGTGGCTTCTTTGATGAATATTTCCCGGGTGTTTGTTTTCCGGATTCCTTCGTTTCTGGTCTGCAACTATCTTGTGAAGCTTGGGGTTTCCCTTCCTTCCGGTCAGAAGATGGATGGATTTCTGTGTGCGGGTATCTCGATGGGATTCTCCAACATCATGATCGGTCTTGTTGCCGCTGTTGTCGGTCTTGTCGTGGTTCTTGGGATGAAAAAGAAAAATCGAATTATGGAGGAAAGCATGATGCTTACAGATGAAGAAAGAAAGAAAGTGGATTCCTTTGTCAGGAATTATCTTAATCAGTATAAGCCGTATAAGGATGGTACATGGTGCTATGAGGACGGTGTTGTCCTCAATGGTGCTTTCTCGATGTATAAGGTGAGCAAGGACCGCTTCTTTCTGGATTTCTGTCTTTCCTATTTCGATTCGCATATCCAGGACGATGGTTCTCTTAAGGGATTCGATGTTTCGAACAACAACCTGGATGATCTTGAACCGGGGTATACCCTGTTTGAGGTCAACGGGATTGTCCACAAGGAGAAGTATGAGAAGGCCTTGAAGAGGTTGGAGAGTCAGTTCGGGGTGCAGAAGAGGCTTGACTGCGGTGCGTTCATTCACAAGAACCGTTATCCGGCCCAGCTCTGGCTGGATGGTCTTTTCATGGCCAGTCCGTTCTACTGCCAGATCAGCAACAAGGAACATTCCTATCGGATGGCCAAGGATGTTCTTTCCCAGTTCCGATGTGTGGATAAGTTCAACTATGATCCTGATGATGGGCTTTATTATCACTGCTATGATGAGAAAAAGGTGATGCAGTGGGCGGATAAGGATACGGGAAGAAGTCCGAATGTCTGGCTTAGGAGTGTCGGATGGCTTGCCATGGCAGACTGTGACGTGTATGAGAAACTCAGGCATTGTCTGTCTCTTGGCCATGCCTTGTTCCTCAAAGGTCAGCTTTCCCGGGTTCTTTCTTCGTTAGAGAAATATGAGGATATGGATACGCATATGTATTATGATCTTCCTCTTGTCAAGGATGAGAAAAACTATCTGGAATCCTCGGGTTCTTTGATGATTGCCTATGGCTATCTTAAGGGATCCAGGCTTGACATGGTGCCCTATTCCTATCGTAAGAAAGGCGCCTTGATTTTCGAGGGAATCGTCCGTCATTCCCTCAAGGTGGACGGACTTCATGATATCTGTAAGGTGTCGGGACTTGATGATGAGAGAAGGGATGGTTCCGTCGGATATTATCTGAGTGAGCCTGTCGTTATCAATGACAGCAAGGGCGTGGGTCCTTTCCTGATGGCTTATGCGGAATATTTGACGATGAAATACTGAAAAAAGGGGGATTGTGAGTATGTCTGAACTTCCGGTACTGTCGAAGAGTGTCTACGAGAAGAAGTCGAAGAAGATCAAGATCATGCAGTTCGGCGAAGGGAATTTCCTGCGCGCCTTCATCGACTGGATGATCCAGAAGATGAATGATTCGGGAATATACGACGGACATGTCGTGGTCGTCCAGCCACTTCCCAATGGAAGAATCGAGGATCTGAAAAAACAGGATGGTCTTTATACTTTGATTCTTCAGGGAATCAACGAGAAGAAGGAGGCGGTCAGGCTTTCTTCCGTCATCGATGTCCTGGATGATTTCGTGAATCCGTATCTTCAGTATGACAAGTATCTGGAATATGCTTCCAGCAAAGACCTTGAGGTCATTGTTTCCAATACGACGGAAGCAGGCATCTGCTTCGATGAGAGGGATGTATCCATCGATCTGGAGCATGAGACTCCTTTCTCCTATCCTGGCAAGCTCCTTGCTCTTCTGAAGAGGCGTTTTGATGTTTTGGGAAAGGACTATGGTCTTGCCATTGTTCCATGCGAGCTTATCGATGACAACGGCGACAAGCTTCATCTTGTCCTGGATCAGCTGATCGAGAAAAGGAAAATGGACAAGGCTTTCAAGGAGTATGTGGATTCTTCCTGCCATTTCACCTCGACCCTTGTCGACCGCATCGTTCCCGGATTCCCGAGAGATGAGTTCTCTTCTCTTTGTTCTCAGTTCGGATATGTGGACAACAACATGGTCAAGGGGGAGTATTTCCATCTTTATGTCCTGAAGGAAGAGAAATTCGTCCAGGAGAAATTCCCGGTGGACAAGGTCGGTCTTCATGCCATCTATGTTCCCGATGTCCATCCTTACAAGCAGAGGAAGGTCCGTATCCTCAATGGTACTCATACCGCTTTGGTTCCGGTGAGCTATCTTTCCGGCTATGACGAGGTGAGACAGTCTCTTCTTGTGGATGAGATCCATCGTTTCATCGTTTCGATGATGGAAAGGGAGATTGTTCCGACTGTTACCACTAAGGATGCCGATGAGTTTGCCGCTGATGTTCTGCAGAGATTCCTCAATCCGTATGTCCATCATAAGCTGATGAGCATTGCCCTGAATTCTTTGAGCAAGTTCAAGGAACGTGACCTTCCGACGATGATCGATGATGTGAAAAAGGGCATCGTTCCGCATCATATGTGTTTTGCTTTTGCTTCTCTTCTGAAGTTCTATGACGGGTATCGCCTTGTCGGTGGTAAGAGGGAGGAAATTGCCCTTCAGGATAATCCGGAATTCATTTCCTTTATGAGAAAAGCATGGGATTCCTATTATGATGACAAGGATGCTTCCAAATTTGTCCTGGATGTCTTCCGCAATTCTTCGATTTGGGGAATGGATTTGAGTGGCGAGAAGGAAATCTATGATGATGTGGTAAGATGGCTTTCTTTGATTCTTGAGAGCGGGTCTCAGATGGACGCGATTCACGAGTTTTTGAAACAGTATGAATGATTTTGTGAAAATCAGGGACAAGGACGATGTCATTGTTGCCCTAAGGGATTTTAAGAAGGGAGAAACGGTGGATGGCATCGTTCTCCTTGATGATGTGAAGATGGGTCATAAGATCGCTATCCGCGATATGAAGAAGGGTCATCATCTGATCAAATACGGCAATGTGATCGGCGTGCTTTGTCAGGATGTGAAGAAGGGAAACTGGATTCATTCTCATAATCTTGTGACGTCATTGACGGAGAAGGAACCGACGTATCGGTATCATAAGAATGTCGAGAAGCTGTCTTTGGATTCGAAGAGGACATGGATGGGGTTTGTCCGCAAGGACGGTAGGGTCGGAACCAGGAACGAACTTTATCTTGTTCCGACCGTTGGCTGTGTCAACAATATCTTGGAAGCCATCAAGGATGAATTTGTGAAGAAACATGAGGAGGCAAGGGATTCTGTCAAGGTTCTTTCGCATCCTTACGGCTGTTCCCAGCTTGGGGATGATCTTGTGACGACAAGGAAGCTTCTTGCTGGCCTTGTCCACAATCCCAACTGCGGCGGTGCTCTGATCGTCGGACTGGGTTGCGAGAACAACAAGATGCCTGATTTTCTTTCCGCTCTCGGTGCGGTGGATGAAAACAGGGTACGTCATTTCCTCTGCCAGGAGCAGGAAGATGAAATTTCTTATGGAGTGAAGCAGCTTGAGGAGATTTATGGTATCATGAGAGAGGATAAGAGGACGGAGGTTCCTTTGTCCAAATTGACTCTTGGTCTGAAATGCGGAGGCAGCGACGGCTTTTCCGGCTTGACTGCCAATCCTCTGGTCGGGCTTGTCTCGGATGTCATCGGTGCCAATGGCGGTAAAGTCGCTTTGACGGAAGTTCCGGAGATGTTCGGTGCCGAGATGATGCTGATGAACCGTGCCAAAGACGAGAAGACATTTGAGAAGGTGGTGAAACTGATTCAGGATTTCAAGGCGTATTATGCCAGAAACAATCAGCCCTGCTACGAGAATCCGTCTCCGGGAAACAAGGACGGCGGTATTACGACCTTGGAGGAAAAATCCAACGGCTGTGTCCTGAAGGGCGGAGCTTTGGAAGTTGTGGATGTCCTTGATTTCGGAGAACCGATCAAGGAATCCGGCCTAAGTCTGGTCAACGGTCCTGGGAATGATCTGGTTGCCAGTACGAACCTTGCGGCCAGCGGATGCACGCTTCTTTTCTTCACGACGGGAAGGGGTACTCCGTTCGGAAGTCTGATTCCGACCATCAAGGTGGCGACCAACCACAGGCTGAGCCAGTTCAAGAAGGATTGGATCGATTTTGACGGGGGCATGGTCCTTGACGATGGTTTTTCTGTTTCCAGGGACAGGCTTCTTGATCTTCTTCTTGATGTGGCCAGCGGGAAAAGGGTCAAGGCGGAGAAAAACGACCGCGGTCTTATCGCATTATTCAAAACAGGTGTTACTTTATAGGAGAACAACATGAAAGAATTCTTAGGAGATGATTTTCTTCTTGACAGCGAATTGGCAAAGAAGCTCTATGTGGAGCATGCCAAGAAGATGCCGATTTTCGATTTCCATTGCCATCTGGTTCCGCAGCAGATTGCTGAGGATTATCATTTCAGGTCCATCACGGAAGCCTGGCTTGGTGCGGATGGATATGGGGACCATTACAAGTGGCGTCTTCTGAGAGAGATGGGTGTCAGCGAGGACTACATCACCGGAAACAGATCCGATTGGGAGAAATTCGAGAAGTTTGCCGAGTGTATGCCATATTTCATCGGCAATCCGATCTATGAGTGGACGCATCTGGAACTGAAGACTTATTTCGGTATCCATAAGCCTCTCAATGCGAAGAATGCTAAGGAAATCCACGATGAATGCAACGAGAAGCTTAAGACTCTGTCGGCTAGGAAGATGATGGAGCTGAACAACGTTGCTACGGTCTATACGACCGATGATCCGGTGGATGATCTCCATTATCATGAGATTATGGCCAAGGATCCGACTTTGAAGACCAAAGTCTATCCGGCCTGGAGACCGGACAAGGCCATCAATGTCGAAAGGGATACTTTCATTCCTTGGGTGAAGAAGCTTTCCGAAGTGGTCGGAAGAAAACTGGATACTTTGGACGACCTTCTCAAGGCTTTGGATGAGCGACTTGAGTTCTTCGTGGATCATGGATGCACGGCAAGCGATCATGCTTTGGATGTCCTTCATTTCAAGAAGGCCAGCTATGAGGAAGCCGATGCCGTTTATCAGAAGGGACTTAGGGGGGAGAAGATTTCCTTTGAGGAAGAGGATATCTACAAAGGTTATGTCATGCTTCATCTTGGAAGGATGTATCATAAGTACAATATGGTCCAGGAATATCATATCGGTGCTTTGAGAAACAATTCCCTGAGAAACTACAAGAAGATGGGTGCAGATACGGGATTCGATGCGGTCGAAGATAAGGATTTCGCCGAGAAGCTTTCCAGCCTGATGAATGCGCTGGATGAGACGGATGAGCTTCCGAAGACGGTTCTCTTCACCTTGAACGAGAAGGACTATATTGTTCTTGCGACTCTGATGAACTGCTTCCAGGGTGGTATGAAGGGCAAGATCCAGATGGGAACTGCCTGGTGGTTCAACGATCACTATGATGGTATGCTTAGTCAGTTCAAAAAGCTTTCTGCCGATGGTCTTGTTTCCTGCTTCATCGGTATGCTTACGGATTCCCGTTCATTCCTGAGTTATCCGAGACATGATTATTTCAGACGTGAGTTCTGCAACTATCTTGCCAATCTTGTTCTGGATGGCAGGTATCCGATGGATGAGGAGATGTTAGGCAAAATTGTCGAAGATGTTTCCTACAACAATGCCTGCAATTATTTCAAAAGATAGATAGAAAAAAAGGGCTGTTACGAAATTAAACTTGCAGAAACAGCCTTTGATGCCGGTGAAAAGGAG